>Ga0315902_10003715_pt1 | contig 22589 bp, 24 predicted proteins | sample LakEriMetagenome_9_FD_203523 | JGI IMG/M metagenome (GOLD analysis project Ga0315902, IMG submission 203523) | Freshwater fungal communities from buoy surface, Lake Erie, Ohio, United States - Buoy 12 MA117 | ecosystem: Environmental > Aquatic > Freshwater > Lake > Lake biofilm | place: USA... | reverse complement strand
CGGCCATGACGTGACCGAGACCGGCTGAGATTGAACGGACACCCGTAGTGGCTGCGGCAGGGATTGTTAGTTGACCGAAGTCGTTCTTACCCCAACCATAGACACGGCCATCGGTGCCGAGCACAACTGCGTAGGTTGAACCGGCTTCGACTTGGTCAACTATGCGACCGTTCATCCAGCGTGGCAAGCTGGCTTGACCCTCACGGTTGAAGCCCCATGTGACCAAGGTGCCGTTCTGGAGAACGGCCAAGGTAAACGAGGCACCGACACCAACTTCCTTGATGGCGAACGGATGAGGTGTCGGTGTGAAGGTGTTGGTCGGTGTAGAGGTGTTGGTCGGTGTGAAGGTGTTGGTCGGTGTGAAGGTGTTGGTCGGTGTACGCGTGAACGTACGGGTCGCAGTAAAGGTCCGAGTTGGCGTAAAGGTACGAGTCGGCGTGGCCGTGTTGGTAGCTGTGTTGGTAGCCGTGTTGGTGGCCGTGGCCGTGTTGGTGGCCGTGGCCGTGTTGGTGGCCGTGGCCGTGTTGGTAGCCGTGTTGGTGGCCGTGGCTGTGTTGGTGGCCGTGGCTGTGTTGGTGGCCGTGGCCGTGTTGGTGGCCGTGGCCGTGTTGGTGGCCGTGGCCGTGTTGGTGGCCGTGGCCGTGTTGGTAGCCGTGTTGGTGGCCGTGGCTGTGTTGGTGGCCGTGGCCGTGTTGGTGGCCGTGCGTGGGATTGGCGTGTTGGTCATAACCGCACTACCGACGTCCTCGAACGTACATGGATTGTCAGTGGTAATCGTACAACCAGGGACTTTGTTTGCAGTGCCACCAGCAATACCAGCGGTGATAGCGCCATTTAGGGCCGCATACGCTGATGGTCCAAAGATGTACGCGTAGCTGAATGAATAGCCTGTGCCACCAGTAAGACCACTGAAGGTCTTGGCCATGGCAATCATCTTGTCACCGTTACCACCACCCATGCCAACCTGCGTGTAAATGCTTTTTGCATTATTTGCGGTGCCACCAAAAGTTGCACTGATACCGGTGTTGGTATTGGCCTCTTCACCAGTATAGTAACCCATTACCGCCTTACTTACTGTGGTTTCGGAGAACACAATGTTGTTGGCAGTTACAAGACCATACCCGCGGGCATTATTGGTATTCGATGTGTCACCAGTTGCCACAACTGCATCTGAGTCGATTGAACGACTGACATATGCGGTGGTGACATTATTGGTCGGTGTAATGTACGTGGTGATTTGAAGATACCTGTCACTATTATTGAAGCGGATATCGTTCTCCATGACTAATACACCGGGCTGCTGAGTAATCGTTACGACACGATTATCAAATGTCGTACCACGGTATGCAACGCCACTCTTATCAGTGAGAGAGGTGGTTGGTGAGCTCCAACCAGCAGTACCGGGGTCGTTATTGAGCGTGTAGTTGACATCGTCTAACACCACTGACAACGCCTCGTATGGTGTACCTGGTGTCAAAAAGTCACGTGAGTCATTGAAAGTGCCGCCACAGGTATTGTCGTATTGAATACCAGGATTGGTATTCCCTCCAATACCAAGGGTGCCTTCCGGCTTTACACCAATTTTAAGACAGTTACCTGTCATGATTTTGGTGCCGGCCACCGGTCCATTGGTTACTGCCGCCTTCGCTGGCTTAACCATCAACACACTGCTGAATAGTATTGCCATTAACATGAGCAGTGATCCAGCACGAGCGAACGTTCGACTACGAATTACACTCATTAATATCTCCTTTTTACACTAGACAACTTTGATATATATTTGTGCATTGTTGATATTCTTAGTATAACATTAATTATTTTAAACTTTAAGGCGCTTTGGTTGATATTCTATAGATGATTTTCAGGCATAAATATATAAATTTCACAGTTTTTGACACAATAATGTTAATATAAATAAATTATTAAGAAATTATACGTAATCTACTTCCTATCATTACCATAGCGTAAAAGTTGATACTGTAAATAATTTATTTTAGCAAGACACGTATTGTATCGCTACATCACCTCTATGGTGCATACGAGGCATACTGGATCAGATGCGCTGGCCTGCGGTTGCCCTATGGCATGTACCGAACGTAAGAAAATAACGAAAAACGTATAGGAATCACCTAAAAAAGCTTTTGTTTGGCCACCTGCCAATAGCGTGAGAAGCGTTTGACGTCGGTATGTGTGGGAATATCAACGAACGCGGGCTCGGCCAGAATCTCGACGATATGTGTGCGGCGCAGCTGCTGACAGATGGTTGCAAAGCGTGGCGCTGGCGTACCCGTCGTTACAATCGTATCGGCATGGTGCACACTCGCAAATGCACTCACCTGCGTGATTACGTTACCTCGGTAGATGGTGACCGGCAGTTCGAGCAAGGCCTCGTACATGAAGACGATGCGCTTGAAGCTGAGGCCATATTTGGTGAGTAACTCATCATCCCAGACAAAGATGGCAGGGGCATCGGGATAGGCGAGTAGCGCAGGATTGCTCGGGCGCAGGGCGTCGCCGTGGATCCAGATAATGGGTTTCATCGTCGGGCCTCGTATTCTTGCTGAATGAGCTGATGCATGTGGGCGGCGAGGGTGGGTTTGACCTGTTCGTGTGTGATTACAATCGGATCCGTCCAACGGATGCGCACGCGCGGTACTTTGTACCAAGGCACGATGAGCTGCAGTGTCGCGGCCATCCAATCACGCTCTTTGCGCTCGGGGATGCGTCGAATCCACCAGTTGTTGAGGGCGCGGGCTGAGATGACACCGCTAATTAAGGCGCCGACGACGGGCAAATCGGGGACGAGGCGACAAAAAAGCGCCGTGACGTCGGACCAGTCGGCGAGGGTGGTATGGGCGTCGTCCATCACGGCCGGGTCGGGCTCGATTTTGCCGGCAGGGAAGGTGAGGAGCGCGCCGCCGTTTTTGAGGTGGCGGGCGGCCTCGCGCATGATGCGGGCGCGCCCGGCTGGGTCATCGGGCACACAAATCAAGCGGGCGGCGATGTTGGGCATGGCGCGCAACAATGGCCGATCGGCAGCAATGACCAGCACGTCGTTGCGTGGGATGGCGGTGAAGAGTGCTGACGCGTCGACCATGCCTGGGTGGTTGGCACAAATCAACACGGGGCCACTTTTTGGAATGGTGCTGGGGGCGACTTCAACGCGACCCGCATAGTTGGTCACGATGGCATGACCAGCGGCGGACAAGCCGTGTTGACCGGCCAACGCATCACACTCGGCCATACTGCGTGCCAAACGATAGGCAGGGTACCAGCCGAGCGTGGCCACGATGCGCCGGATGATCGGGCGGTGATGGACGCGGAACGACTTTTGCAGGTCGGTGACGTTCATGGCGGTCAAGGCACGAATATCGGCTTTCATCGGCGGTACCGCTCCTGTGGCTCAGTGGGTTTGTGGGGGAACAAGCGCTGTTCGAGCGTGTCGTAGGGGGCATCCAAGGGACATTTGTGTGCCAAAGGGCATGCCCGACAAAAGCGCTGATTGGTGTAGCGGGCGAGGTTTTCTTTGTTGAAGAAGTACGGCTTGTGGCTGAACGTGCTCGCCACCCACTGCCACGACAAATTATTGCTGGCCGGATCGCCATCAAGCAGGTGTTGCAAAAACCAACGGGCACCGGCTTGCCAGGCTATTTGGCGCCAGTGGATGATGTAGGCGGCCAGCCACATGCGGGCGTGGTTGTGCAGATAGCCGGTGCTGGTGAGCTCATCGGCAAAGGCATCCATACAGGCCAGGTTGGTCTGGCCGGTGCGGATGTCGTCGGGGAGCTCGCGGGCGTAGTGCTTGGCCGAGTAGCCGGTTTTGTAGGGCTCGCGGTCCTGCCAGATGCCGTCGCCGATGTGGGCGTAGACGCGTTGCCAGTAGTCGCGCCAGGCCAATTCGTTGATGAGCTTCTCCCCCTCATTGGCGTATTTGATGCGATCCCAGACGGCATCACGCACCTCGGCGAGGCTGAGTACGCCGTGGCGGATATAGGCGCTGAGGCGCGTGACGGCGCCATCGAGGGCATTGCGGGTAGCGGCGTAGCGGACTGGGTTGATGGTAGCGAGTTGGCGCTCGGCAGCAGCCCGGCCACCGATGGTCGGTGAGACGGTCGTATCGTCGCCGACGATGTCGGCGAACTCGTGGTGCAGGTAGGCGACAAGCTCCTCGCGTGAGGCGAAGTCGCGTTGCATGGGAGTCTGGCTCATGTGGGGTTCCGTTTCGTTGAGGGCGGCTTGCCGCCGCTGTTTTTGTAGCGGCGACAGGCGTCGCTACAGTACTTGACCTCGTCCCAGGTTTTGGCCATGCTTTTGCGCCAGGTGAACGGGCGGCCACAGGTGACGCAGACTTTTTCGGGGAGGTCTTGTTTTTTGACACCGCGCATGCTGATGGGTCCTTTATTCGATGTGTGAGAGTTGTGAAAGCCAGATGGTAGCTTGGTGACGAATGTGCTGGCGCTCGTCGGCACTGAGATGTTTGAGCCCGAGGACGGCCGGCCCCATGCGCGGATTGGCACGCAGGGTTTGCTCGTGGGTCAACAAAAAGTTCCAGTAGAGCAGGTTGAATGGGCAGGCAGCTGTGCCATGACGGAGTGCGGGATTGTAGTGACAGCTGCCACAGTAGTCGCCCATTTTCTTTATATACGTAGCGGAGGCGATATATGGTTTTGTGGCAATCAGGCCACCGTCAGCGTTGAGTCCCATGCCACTGACGTTGGGCCACATCACCCAGTCGTAGGCGTCGATGTACCCGGCCAAAAACCAGTGATTGACAGCGACGGGGTCAATCCCGGCGAGCACGCAGAAGTTGCTAATCAGCATCAGGCGTTCGATGTGGTGCGAGTAGCCGTGGCGCCAGACATTGGCGATGGTGGTGTCGAGGCAGTTCATGCCGCTCTGCCCCTGCCAAAACCACTCCGGTAACGGGCGTTCGGCCTGCCAGTGGTTGAGCGTACGCAAGCCCGGCATGTGGCGCCAGTATTGCACGTACATGTACTCGCGCCAGCCGAGAATTTGGCGTACGAAGCCCTCGACGGCGTTGATGGGTGCCCAGCCGTCGTGATAGGCCTGTTCGGCGGCGCGGATACACTGCATGGGCGTGAGCAAGCCGAGGTTGAGATAGGGCGACAGCACCGAGTGGAACAAGACGTGGTCACGTTGACTCATGGCGTCTTCGTAGTCACCAAAAAACGGCAGGCGATGCATGACAAAATGCTGTAAGGCGGATTGGGCGCTGGTATGATCCACAGCGAGACCAAACGGTGCCGGAGTGCCGTGGGCGTGGGGCATGGCTGCCACCTCGGCGATGACCTGTTGGGTGATGGCATTGGGGGGAATGTTGAAGGGTGGTGGGATGGCGCGGGTGGCAGGGAGTGGTTTACGATTATCAGCGTCGTAGTTCCACTGGCCACCAACGGGTTGGCCTGAGTCATCCATCAAAATATTGAAATGTTGGCGCATAGCGCGATAGAACGGCTCCATCACGGTGCGCTTGGTGGCTGGTGTGGTAGCGATGGGGTTGTGCTGACTGACCAAAAACTGTTGATTGTCAAGGATGATAACTGGGTGGTTGCTCCATGTCTGCCAGCGTTGCTGGGCCAGACGAGCGGCGTATTCGGCGCCAGCCATGGTGATAATCTGGGTGTCGGGGTGGTTGGTGGTGTGTTGGGCAAGTGCGGTACGCCAGTTGGCAGATTGGTAGTAATCCACGGTGAATCCGGCCGCCTTGAGCCAGGTGGCGTAGTGGCGCAGGGCACTGATGACCAAGGTGAGTTTGTGGTGTTGATAGGCGCGGAGGGTGATGCGGGCTTGGCTTTCGACCAGCATGATACGGATATCGCCCGGCGCAGCCAGTGACTGAGCGTGGGCGATAGCAGGATGGTCGACGAGTAGTTGATCGGCCAGAATGGCCACGGTAATCGTCATGGATAGCCTTCGTGATAGTCCCTATGCAGCAAGGCTGCATAGGGACTATGGCAGATTATTCGTAGCGCAGGGCCTCGATGGGCAAGAGCAGGGCGGCGCGCTTGGCGGGGTAATAGCCAAAGCCGATGCCGATACCGAGGGCAAAGACAATCGAAATGATGACGGCTGGAATTGAGAGAATCATGCCGAGACCGGCTGCAGCGGCGACCAACAGGACCAAGGTGACGGCAAAGCCGATGCCAATCATACTGCCAATGAGGCTGATGGTGGCGGCCTCGATGACGAACTGGCCGAGGACGTCGCGATCGGTGGCGCCGAGGGCCTTGCGCACGCCGATTTCGCGGGTGCGTTCGGTGACGGCGACGAGCATGATGTTCATGATGCCGATGCCGCCGACGACTAAGCTGATGCCGGCCACGATGGCGATGAATCCGGTGATAGCGCTATTGATGCCGTTGAGGATGCCGAGCGCTTGGGTTGGTGAGTTCAGCCGAAAATCATCGATAGCATCGGCGGGCAGATTGCGGGCGTCGCGGAGCGTCGCTTTGATGAGCGCCTCGGCTTGTGTGACTGTCCCCTCGGTGCGCAGACCGATAAGGATGGACGACATCTGCAGCCCACGACCGGGCAAATCTTGATTGCCAGCGATGCGCAGGCGGGCAGTGCTGGCTGGCACGAGGATGCGTTGATCGGACGAGAACGGTCCGCCGGCTGCTTTGATGACACCGACCACGGTCAGACTTTGGTCGTTAATGACGATGGTTTGGCCGATGGCGCGGGCTTTGTTTGCTTCGCCTTCGCCAAACAAATCTTCGACGACGAGACCACCGAGGACGGCCACGCGGGCGGAGTCTTGTTCCTCGGCGCTGGTAAAGAAGCGCCCGAACTCGATAGGCACGGATTGGACTTGTTGATACCCCTCACCGGTGCCAACCACGAGCGAACCGACTTCGACGGTGCCGGCACGGGCGCGCACTTGGATGGCGACTTCGGGCACGATGGTGCGGAAGATGTCGCTATGGCGTGCGCCCATTTTCTGCAGTGCTTCAAAATCTTTGATGGAGAGCAATCCGTACCCTGATGTGATACGAGCGCCGAGGGCATCCGGGTCACCGGGCAAGATGGCGATACGGCGCGTGCCGAGGTCAATGAAGCGCTCAAAGACTTGGCCTTGGAGGGCATTACCGAGTGACAACACGGTGACCAGTGTTGATGAGCCGATGATGATGCCGAGCATGGTCAAGAGCGAGCGGAATTTGTTAGCGCGCAGGCTTTCGAGGGCCATGCGTAATTGTTCACCCCACATATGAGGCCTCCCGTTGGTGTGAAAGGACGCGCCCATGGTCATCGGTTTGGATGCCGTAATAGTCGTGGAGCGCTTGTAAGTTGAGTTGACCGTCGCGCAGGCTGACGATGCGATCCATTTGCTTGCCGATCTCGGCGTCGTGGGTCACGATAACGACGGTAATGCCTTGTTCGCGGTTGAGCGTGCGAAAAAGCTCCATAATCTCGTGGCCAGTACGGCTATCGAGAGCACCGGTGGGCTCGTCAGCCAGCAACAGGGCTGGGTTATTGACGAGGGCCCGGGCCACGGCTACGCGTTGTTTTTGACCGCCGGAGAGCTCATTTGGCCGATTATTGAGCTTGTTGCCCAGCCCGACTGCCTCAAGAGCAGCGCGAGCGCGGGCTTCGCGTTCGGCCGGTGGGACATTGGCATAGACCATGGGCAAGGCGACGTTTTGCAGGGAATTCAGCCGTGGCAGCAGGTTGAAGTTCTGGAAGATGAATCCCAACTTCTGGTTGCGCACGGCTGCCTGTGCTGTTCGATCCAACTCGCTGGTATCAATGCCGTCGAGCAAGTAGCGCCCGCTGGTCGGGACATCGAGCAAGCCGATGATGGTCATGAGCGTGCTTTTACCGCTCCCCGATGGTCCCATGATGGCCAGCATTTCACCACGATCGACGTGCATGGTGACATTGTCTAGCGCTACGACCCGGTTATCACCGCCGTCGAAGATTTTGCTGACGTTTGAGATAGAGATAACGGGTTGACTCATTGGGTCACCTCGACGACGTCGCCGACGCTGAGGCCGCTGGTGATTTCGATGAGGTCACTGTCACGGACGCCGACAGTCACTGGACGATCCTCGCGGGTGTCGTTCTTGATAACTGTGACGACACTCTGTCCATCGACGGTACGGACGGCACTGCGTGGCACGCTAACCACGTCATTGGCCGAGGCGGTGATAATTTGGGCTGAGGCGGTCATGCCAGCTTTGACGGCGCGGTCATCAGGAGTGACCTCAACGGTGATTTCGTATGAGACGACGCCACGATCGCTCTGGGCCTCGGGTGAGATGCTGACGACGGTACCAGGCAATACTGGAGCACCGAGCGCATCCACGATGACCTCGACTGGTTGACCGACGCTGACCTTGGCGACATCGACTTCGTCGACCGTCACAAGCACTTCGAACTTGGTGACATCAAGGATGCTAACGACGGGGGCGTTGGCGACAAACTCGCCTGGCTTGGCATCAACGTTGGCGACGACACCGGCAAATGGCGCTTTGAGGGTGGCATCATCGATGCGCAGGGCGGCCATTTCGTACTGGGCCTGGGCTTGGGCAACGCGCGCATTGGCACGATCAAGGCCGGCCTTAGCGGCAACAACGTTGGCCTCTTGAGCCTCGACTTGGGCACTGCGCTGGTCGCCGAGGAGTTTGTTGAGGTTGGCCTCAGCTTGGGCGACATCGGCTTGAGCGCTAGCTACATCAACGGTTGCGCCACTGGTGAGTGCGTCAAGATCGGCACGGGCAGTAGCGAGGCGAGCCTCGGCACTGGCAATCCCGCTGATTTCGTTTTGACGGGCGACCTCGGCATCGCGAGTGGCTTGAGTCAAGTTATTTTCGGCATTGGTGAGATTGAGTTGGGTTGATTCGAAGGCATTCTGGTAGTCACGACGGGCTGGATCGCTGAGGCTACGACCAGTGCGTGGATCGGTGTCGTCTTTTTGGACATGATTCCAGTCATCGCGGGCTGCGGCGAAGGCAGTTTGGGCCTCGCGCACGGCATTGGCACGCTGGGTGACCGTAATATCGGCTTGCTCTTTGGCGACAGCCAAATTCTTGCGTTGTGAATTCAAATCAGCTTCGGCTTGGGCGACACCAGCCTGCGCCCGTGCGACAACCTCGGCACGGGTACCACTGCTCAAGAGTGCCAGGCGCGCTTGGGCCTCGGTCAGGTTCGCACGGGCAGCCGACACGTCATTGGTGGTGACACTCCCAAGCGTCTGCTTGAGGGCGGCCTCGGCGGCGTTGACTTGGGCTTGGGCGACAACGGCATCGGCCTTGGCTTGATCAAGTGCCGCCTTGGCGGCGGTGGCATCGAGTTGGAGCATGGCGCTGTCGAGCGTGACCAGTGGTGCTTGAGCGGCGACGGTATCACCGGTGTTGACCAGCACATCGGTCACTTTACCACCAGTGGCGAAGCTCAGATTGGCGCTTTGGAGTGGTGACATTTTGCCGGTTGCAGTAATTGTGCTGCGAATATCGGCGGTGGCAACCGTGTAGGTTTGACCGATGGTCGTGGCGTTACTGTTGCTCCGGAGTGCAGGGATGACGATAGCGGCGACGAGTGCGACGACGGCCACGCTAATGATGATAATCGTGCGCCGTGAGAGTGTTGGGATCCGACTGCCTAAGCCTTGTGATGTTGTGGCCATGATGTCCTCTTTTGTGTGTGAGATGATACAAAAACGATACAAACAACGTTAGTTGTGGGCGACTCCGTGCAAGAAGAGCTGGCTGATTTGACTAGCATCGAGTTGCAACTGGAGAGCCTGTGCTTCGGGGCCGGTATAGGCCTCGATGAGACAGAAAAACAACATTGCGAGATCTGCAGCACTGCGTTGGCGAACCTCACCCGTGTCGAGCCCGTGTTGCATCAGTGCCACAATCGGCGCCATCATGTTGGCATAAAAGTGCCGGGCAAGGTGCATTTGGCGCTCGGGTGCAAGATGTGTGCGAATCTCGTGACGCATCATACGAAAGTCTTCGTCGGTGTGCGCCTGAATCGTACGAATGACTGCGGTCAGTTGATCAATGAAAGGTTGTTGATAATTTGCCGTTGCATCGGTTAGTTCATCGCCCATGATGCGCAACGCACGGTCGGCTACGGCAGCGTAAAGGGCTTCCTTGTCGTTGAAGTGGTAGTACAACGTCGGTTTTGTAATCCCGACGGCATTGACCACATCATTGATGGATACGCCGACATAGCCACGCTCCATGAATAGTCCGTGTGCCGTTGACAGAATCTTTTCGGCTGTTTGGGCGCCGTCTCTAACCATTGTGCTCCTTTGAGATGTCGTCGTATCGACGAACGTGTTTTATATACCGAACGGTAAGTACTATAGAAGTATTTCAATACTTTGTCAATGCTTTGCAAACTATTTGTTCAATGAGAGTTTCATGAGTGGGTGTGAAAAAGAATTCGCCGTGAGAGGAGCTAGCTGTCGTGGCGAACGAAGGTCGAGCATAACAATGAGTATGGTGATGAAATGTGCGATATGGTTTTGGTTTGTATCAATCAGTGCAAGCAATGTCGAGACACAGTTTTTTGCAAAAAAAGGGCGGCAAGGAGTGACCTTGCCACCGTCATGAATATGGAATACGCATGAGTTATTTGAGGACGTACTCGCTGATGATGCGATTAAACGAGACGATATCGAAGCCGCCACGGATTTCGAAGCGGACGCGACCGACGGCGCTAATAAAGAAGTCGATTTCGCAGTCGAGATCGAGGGTGCCGGCAGTTTCGACCGAAAAGGTTTGAACTTTGCTATAGGGGATCGAGGTATAGTCGACCTTTTTGCCGGTGAAGCCTTGGACATTGGCGGCGATGACGCGTTTGTTGGTAAAGACGACTTGATCGCGGACCGTTTTGAAGACTGCTAAGACCGTCTCACCGTCAACCAAAAACTGATTAATGGTGGGAATCATATATTCCGTGTTCGGATTAACTGGGGTGAGTTTGAACACTGCATTATTCGAAAAATCAATCATTGATAAACCTCTTAAAAGTTATTAGCCGGCAGTCCAGCCACCATCGACGGTGAGGGTGGTACCGGTGATGAACTTGGCGTCGGCAGAGAGCAAATATGCCACGGCGGCGGCGACATCATCGGCTTGGCCGAAATCAGCGGTGAGTGGTTGGAGTTGGGCAAGGCGTGATTTGATGTGATCGTCGCTTTGAGCGCGCTGACTCATGGGAGTGGCAATCAGCCCGGGGGCTACCACATTGACGCGCAGGCCTTGGGGGGCATAGTAGGTTGCCATGGCGCGCGACAGCCCGATGATGCCGGCCTTGCTGGCAGCGTAGGCGTGGGTAGCAAAATCAGCATCACCGCCGACTATGCCGAGCACCGAGGCAATGTTGACGATGCTGCCACGGCGAGCGAGCAGGGCCGGCAAACAGGCTTTGCTGACCAAAAACTGACTGGTAAGGTTGAGTTGGAGGGTGTAGTTCCAGCCGTCAAGGGTGCACGAGTCCACGGGGCCATCGCCGGCACGGCGGCCACTACCACCAGCGGCGTTACACAGGCCGTCGAGGTGGGTAATTGCCGCAAGGGAGTGCATCACGGCCTGTTCGTCGGTGATATCGAGGGTGATGGGTGTGATGGCGGCATGTGGATGTGCCTGACACAGCGCCGCCAGCGACTCAGCGTTGCGATCGACGGCGATGATAATTGCGCCCTCGGTGAGCAGGCGTTGGGTGGTCGCAAGACCGATACCGCTGGCGGCACCGGTGACGAGGATAGTGAGATTAGTAAATCGTTGCATAGATAAATACCCCTCGGTTGTATATGACTATCATATACGACCGAGGGGACTGCGTGAAATTATCCGCGGGCCTGAGCGACGGCTGCGCTGATGGCGCGAGCGGCGTAGACCTTGACCATGGCGCGGCGATACTCCTCTGAGGCGTGGATGTCGCCGAGGTAGTCCATGTCGTCACCGGCTTGGGCGGCGGCAGCCTTGATGGCGGCCTCGCTGCCGTCGGTGCCGATGAGGGCTTGTTCGGTGGCGCTTTGGCGCACGGCTTGTGGGCCGGCGCCGGTCACGGCCACGCGGGCGGCGCTAATCTTGCCACCGCTGATGGTCACCATGGCGGCAACGCCGACGATGGCATAGCGTGAGGCTGGGTGCTTGAGCTTGGCGTACGAGGCACCTTGACCGGCACCGATGACGGGCACATGCACGGTGGTGATAATCTCGCCGCTGTCGAGGGCAGTAGTGAGCATGGAGACGAACATGTCGTCGGCGGCGATTTGGCGGGTACCGCCGGAACTTGCAACTGCGACTGAGCCACCGAGTGCCAAGAAGACGGCAGTCAGGTCGGCTGCAGGATCAGCGTGGGCCAAGGCGCCGCCGATGGTGCCGGCGTTGCGCACTTGGATGTCACCGATTTGACCGACGCAGTCGGCAACGATGGCACACGAGCGTTTGACGACGGCTGAGGTAGCGATGGCATGGTAGGTCTCACCGGCGCCGATTGACACGGTGTTGCCGTTGATGGCGATGCCCTTGAGGTCGTTGGCGGCAGCAATGTCGATCAAGACGGTGGGCTGACTGAGGCGCAACTTCATGGCGGGGAGCAATGAGTGGCCACCAGCAACCAACTTGGCGTCTTCGCCGTGTTGTTGCAAGAGCACCAAGGCTTCGGCCACACTGTTGGCTTTCACATATTGAAAGGCAGCAGGAATCATAGGACTAGTACTCCTTTCGCACGCACCTACTTATGGGCGTGCATGGCTTTCCAGACGCGTTCAGGCGTGGCCGGCATTTGCATATGCTGGACACCGAACGGTGATAGGGCATCGATGATTGCGTTCATGACACACTGCGCACTGCCGATGGTCCCGGCTTCGCCTGCACCTTTGACGCCGAGCGGATTGACCGGACTGGGGGTCACGGTGTGGTCAATCTCGTAGTTGGGGAGCATGGCTGCGGTTGGCACGGCGTAGTCCATCAAGGTACCGCTGAGCAACTGACCGTTGTCATCATACACTGCCTGCTCAAAGAGTGCTTGGGCGATGCCTTGGGCGATACCGCCGTGGAGCTGGCCATGCACGATGAGCGGGTTGATGATGTTGCCCACGTCGTCGACGCCGACGTAGCGTTTGAGCTCAATGGCGCCCGTCTCCGGTGTCACCTCGACGATACAGATGTGAGTGCCAAAGGGGAAGGTGCAGTTGGGTGGATCGTAGTAGGTGGTCTCGTCCAAGAACGGTTCTTCGCCGTTGGGCATACTGGCGCCGACCGAGGCGTAGAGGGCAATCTCACCGAACGTTTTGGACTTGTCGGGTGAGCCTTTGACGTGTACTTTGCCGTCGGCGAAGACCATGTCATCGGGGTTGGCCTCGAGCAGGTGCGCGGCGAGGCGCTTGGCCTTCTCTTTGATTTTTTGGACGGACTTGACCATGGCGGTACCACCGACGGCCAGACTACGTGAGCCGTAGGTGCCGTAGCCGAACGGCGTGCCAGCGGTGTCGGAGTGTTCAATCAAGACGTTGTCATAGGGCACGCCCAGTTCATCGGCGACGATTTGGGCGAAGGTGGTCTCAACGCCTTGGCCGTGGGGGAGTGAGCCGGTGGTGACGACGACTTGACCGGTCAGGTGAATGCGCACATTGGCGCTCTCCCACAAGCCGGCGCCCCAGCCTTGGCCGTTGGCCCAGGCGGTGGGTGCGACGCCACAAATCTCGACGTAGGAGCTGATGCCGATGCCGAGGTAACGACCCTGCTTGCGCAACTCGGCTTGCTCGCGGCGCATGTCGGCGTAGCCGATGGTGGCGAGGGCTTTGTCGAGGGCGGGGGCGTAGTTACCGCTGTCGTAGGGCAACAGACCGAGGCCGTTGTTGTAGGGGAACTCGTGGGGTTGGATGAAGTTGATGCGCCGTACCTCGGCGGGATCCATGCCGAGCTCGACCGCCCAACGATCCATCATGCGCTCAATCAGGTACGACGCTTCGGGGCGCCCAGCGCCGCGGTAGGCGTCGACCATGGCCGTATTGGTGTAGGTGGCGATAACGTCAATTGAGACGTTGGGGATTTTGTAGACACCGGTGACGATACGCCCATACAGGGTGGTCGCAACACCGGGAGCGATGGTTGAGAGGTAGGCACCGAGACCGGCATAGGTCTTGATGCGCAATCCGGTCACGCGGCCATCGCGCGTGCCACAAATCTCGACATCGGTGACGTGATCGCGCCCATGGGAGGACGACTTGAAGTTCTCGGAGCGATCCTCAACAAACTTGACCGGGCGGCCAAGTTTGCGCGCAGCCCACATACAAAAGACCATGTCTTGGTAGACGAAGATTTTTTGGCCGAAGCCACCACCGACGTTTGGTGCAATCACGCGCAATTTGGTCTCGGGGATGCCGAAAACAAAGGCGGTGAGGAGCAGGCGATGGACGTGTGGGGCCTGTGAGCTGGTCCAGAGGGTGAACTCGCCGGTGGAGCTTTCGTAGTTGGCGATTGAGCCACGGGTCTCCATCGGTGTAGGCATCAGGCGTTGGTTGATGATGCGCTCTTTGACGACCACTTGGGCGTTGGCGACGGCGCTGTTGGTGCCTTCGCGGTTGCCGGCGTTCCACTCAACGACAATGTTATTTGGGGCATTCTCGTGGAGTTGGGGTGCACCGGGGTGGGTGGCCTTTTCGGGGTCGACGACGACGGCGAGTGGCTCGTAGTCGACGTCGATGAGGTCAAGGGCATCACGGGCGATGTAGCGGTCCTCGGCGATAACGACCGCCACCGCCTCGCCGGCAAAGCGGACGACATCGACCGCTATGGCACGAGGAGTGTTTAGGTTGTTTTTGAAGCCGCCGGCGGGCCAGGCACAGGGGAGTGGATTGACATCCGTCATGTCTGTGCCGACGTAGACGGCGACGACGCCAGGGAGCGCTTTGGCTTTGCTGGTATCGATAGAGCGGATGCGGGCGTGGGCATAAGGACTGCGCAGCACTGCTGCGTGGGCCATACCATTGAGTTTGACGTCGTCTAAGAAGTTTCCATGGCCGGTGATAAGTTGGGGGTCTTCACGCCGTTTGAGGGCGCGACCCACCATACGCGTCGTTGCTTCTGCCGTCATTGTTGTTCCTCCAACAAGCGAACGGGTTGCCGTGCCGATGAGAAAGGGATCTTCCGCGGGTGTATGGACTCAGTGCGCATCCGTCATGCGCTAGGCGTTGGGTGAGGTGACCTGCTCACCGCGCATCTTGGCGGCGGCGTATTGCACGGCACGCACGATGTTGTGGTAGCCGGTGCAGCGGCACAGGTTGCCTTCGAGCCCATGACGAATTTCGTCGTCGGTGGGGTTAGGGTTTTGGGCGAGCAAGTCAGTTGCGGCCATAATCATGCCTGGGGTACAGAACCCACATTGCAAGCCATGGCACTCCCAGAAGCCCTCTTGGAGTGGATGGAGTTGCCCATCTTGTGAAAGACCCTCGATGGTGGTGACTGATGCGCCATCACAGCGGGCTGCCAAGGTGGTGCATGACTTCACGCTTTTGCCGTTTACCACGACCACACAAGCACCACACTGGCTCGTGTCACACCCGATGTGTGTGCCGGTCAAGTTGAGGTGCTCACGCAGGTAGTGCACCAACAGCGTGCGGTCTTCGACATCACTGGTGTGGGTCTTTCCGTTGACCGTTACCGTAATCTTAGCCACGAATTGCCTCCTTTTGCGTCACGTGATTACGTGTCGTATCTGTAACTGCAACCAAATGCAGTAGACAGCCATAATACTTGATAGCGGGCGCGTTATTGTGCCCAACGACCAATCAAAAATCCAACTAGTAACAACACAACGGCTGCAACGATGCGTCCATTGGTGGTATTCAACATCTCGCCCATCATACCAGCCACGAGTGTCTCGGGTTTCATTTGTTCGGCTTCACTCAGTACAACCTTTTTGGGCGTGGCAGGAGTAGTCGGCTCGTTTGGTGCACCAGCTACAACCTGTGCAACTGGTGTGTTGGTTGCATCAGAGGTTGCCGGTGCAACGGGGTCTGCTACGGCTGGTTCGGCAGGTATGCGTTGGAGAATCTGTTGCTCGAGTGCTTTGAGGGCTTGACCGATGAGTTGCTTGGAGGCGCCGTCAATCAATCGTTGACCGACACTGGCCAGCATACCGCCGATTTGGGCCTCACCGCTGTACTTGAGGTTGGTCTTTCCACCCTCGAGCGGCTCAAGCTCGACAAAGCCAACGCCATCGACGACACCGTTGGAGCCTTTGCCGGCGGCAACGAGTTTGTATGATTGTGGTGGGTTGACGTCTTCGAGGCGAATCTTGCCGCTGTAGACGCCCTTGATGCCGGCGATGCCGATTTTGATGGTGCCCTCAAACTGGTTCTCCCCGACTTCGGCGAGTGATTCACAGCCGGGTACTACGCGGGCGAGCACCTCAATATCGTTGAGGGCCGTCCACACCTGGATTTGGGTGGCGTTGATTGTATAGTTCCCTGAAATTTTCACCGGACACTCCTTCGCATGATAAATACACATTCGCACTCTACGAAATGGTGAGGTGATTTGGTGCGAAGATAATCTGCGTACTATGTATTATATAGAAGTTGTCGGTTGTGTACACCCAATTTACGAACGAATGGACAGAGATGCGACAAATACATACGGCGCAGAGAGCGATGATCTTGACCGATTGAGTTGGCTGATTTGAATGTCAAAGTATATTGTCCTCTTATGTTATCGCAAAATAGTTGCTTGTCAATCACTATTTTGTGGTAGAAAGCTGATAGATATGCACCAAATTGAGAGTTCGCAGAATAATCCATTGACAATTTGTGTGGTTGCAGATGCCACGCTACAACCGGTGCAGTTACCGCAACTGCCCGATGTGGCACAGCATCCAATGCATGGACTGATCTACTTGTTGGCACATTGCACTATTCTGACGTTTGATGGAATATGTCGTCGCCAACGGCTCACGACGCAGCGCTACGCATGCACCATCACGGCGCGCCAACGTCTGATGCACCCACAAATCTACGAGGAGATTACATTGCAGATGCGTGTGACGGGTAGCGGTATCCAGTATGAGCGATTACTCCACGGGTTTCACCTTATTCCAAAATATTGCCCAGTGCATGCTACACTGGCGGCATCCTGTCCAATACGTCACCAATTGTTACTAGAGATGGAGTAATCCCTCATGAATGTACTGATTGACACGCCATTTGGTACGATCGAGGTGCAACTGGCGTCAACGCAAGCGCCGCACACGGTGGCGAACTTTGTGCGCTATGTTGAGGCTGGCGCATACACTGAGGGGAGCTTTTGGCGTACGGTGGTGAACGACCCCGATAATCAACCGGCCAATGACATCAAAATTGAGGTGATTCAGGCGACGTGTCGAGCCGATTTTGTGAAGTACGATGCGATTGCCATGGAACAAACGGGCACCACAGGATTGACGCATCGTGACGGCACCATCTCGATGGCGCGTTTTGCGCCCGATTCAGCGCAGGCGGACTTTTTTATTTGTCTTGGTGATCAACCCGAGCTCGATCAAGGTGGGCGTCGCAATCCGGATGGATGGGGCTTTGCTGCGTTTGGTCAGGTAGTGCGTGGGATGGATGTGGTGCGTCGCATTCAACGACAACCACAACATGAGCAACGGCTGACACCGGTGATTGTGATTCACCGAATTGACGTGATTGGGTGATTTGACAGAATTGGCATATCGTTCGTATAATCGGTGGCGTATTTCACGAAAAATCTTTCGCATCTGCGGCCTGAGCAATGGCGCACGACACGGCAAAGTTAGCCGTGACGCACCTGCAAAGAACTCACGTCATTTATGAGGTGTTTTAATGCAGTATTTGTGTGGCGCAAACTTACTTGAATTAGTCCAAGGCGATATCTGTGTGCAACGCGTTGACGCAATTGTTAATGCGGCTAACGAGTCGTTGACTGCCGGTGGCGGTGTCTGTGGTGCCATCCATCGTGCGGCTGGTGCCGAGTTGGCACGTGCCTGTGATGAGATAGGTGGTTGTCCAACCGGCGAGGCGCGCATTACTCCGGGATTCTTATTGCGGGCCACGTATGTGGTGCACGCAGTTGGACCACGGTGGCATAGTCGTACTGATGATGCCTTGATGCTCGAGATGGCCTATCACAACGCACTCGAGTTGGCGAGTGCCAACGGCGTCGAGTCAATTGCGTTCCCTGCGATTAGCACGGGTATTTTTGGCTACCCACTTGACGAAGCTGCCACGATTGCCGTACGCACGGTCTCGCGCTTTTTGGAGCAACAAAGCCAAATCAAACTAGTGCGATTCGTCTTTGTCAACGAAGAAGCGTTTGCGGCGTTCCGCTATGCGGCTCGTCGACAGTTGGCGAGCGCATCGGTCGCTAGCTAGTGAGTGATCAGGTTATTACTAGTGTGGGGCGGTAGAACACATCTACCGCCCTGTTCTTTTATGGAACGAATAATCGCTTACGTGCGTCATACGAGTGTGTGCATGAATGGGTACGTTTTGTTGATTACAAGAGGGAAAAACATGCGTCGTTTATTGATTATGAGCATGATGGTATTGGTGAGCTGGGGATGTGCATCAACTCCTGAGGCAGTGACACCAGAGGCTACTGCGCCAGTTGTGATGAATACGTTGAGTGGTGAGTGGGTGCTTCAGCAGATGAATGGTGAGTCCCTTACAGAGTTGTCCGTGTCGCTTGATATTCAAGATAATCAAATTTCTGGGGTGGGCTTTTGTAACAACTACAATGCAACCATTACCGTTGATGGATCGTCGTTCGTAGTAGATCCTGCGATTGGTGCGACGCGTATGATGTGTCCCGAAGGCGATACAATGCAACAGGAGCAGGTGTATTTTGAGACCCTGACAAAGGTCAAAACATTTGCCGATGTTGATGGTCGGTTGGAGTTGCGCGATGAGAGCGGTGCACCGGTGTTGGTGTATCAACGATAGAGGTGCGGTATGGTACGGGTATTGATGCTGGTTTTGGTGATGCTGGTTTTGGTGAGTTGTGGTCAAGCGCCCAGCCCACTTACGAATACGACTTGGGAACTGGTGGCGCTCAACGGGAATGTGGTTGAAGAACAAACGACTCCCTCGTTACACTTTGCTGATGGCAATCTCGATGGCAAAGGTTTTTGTAACTCGTACTCGGCCGAGTATCAGCTCAATGGAGATGCAATTACGATTGCACCGATTGTGGCAACCGAGATGGCCTGCGAGGATATGATTTTTAATATTGTGGAGCGCGAATACTTCTCGACGCTCAATGCCGTTACACGGTATGCGGTGGTAGGTAATGAGTTGCAACTGTTCGACTTGAATGGTGTTGTGGTTGTGCTCCTGCGCAAATCAGCATAAGGATTAATCCATGATTCGACGATTATTGGTCTGGATGATGTGTGCTGTGATGCTGGTTGGGTGTGGGCAATTTGCCACGAATGATTTGGTCGATACCAAGTGGCAATTACAGGCGATGAATGGGCAATCTGTCCCCACTGGATTGACTGCGAGCATGGATTTTACAGCAGATACGTTTGGCGGGCTTGGCTTTTGTAATAATTATGGTGGGAATTACCAAGTTCGCGGGAATACGCTAACACTGACACAAACCGCGATGACGATGATGGCGTGTTTGGGCGATAATCGCGATCAACTTGAGCAACAGCATATGGCAGCGTTAGGAAAGGTGGTCACCTATAACATCGATGGTGATACGCTGACGTTGTTTGATCAGGAAAATGTGTCTCTATTGCAATTTGTTCGTGTGAAGTGATACGCACAAGTCATGGTATGCTGTCTGCGTAGCAATGCCTATTGCAAGTGAGGTGCGTCGATGCAACTCCCACAGTCAAAGATTGACTTTTATCGTGAACATGGTTTTGTCCAAATCGACAATGTGTTGAGTCCAGCCGAGCTTGCGGAGCTGAGTCAAGCGCTCGAAGAGGTGATGCTGACCGAAGCACAGAGCTCGATTCAGACGGATCGGGCCGGTGGTAATTACTACAAAGTGCTCAATCAGCGCGTTAATACGTGGCGCGACCACGGGATTATGGCCAAGTATGTGCTCCATGAACGAATAGCCCAGATTGCGTTGCAGTTGACTGGTGCGCCTGGTATTCGCTTGTTCCATGATCATGGATTGTGGAAGATGCCGGGTGACTCGAAGGCCACTCCGTGGCACCAAGATTTCCCGTATTGGCCGATGCATGAATCTGGGGCGTTGTCGGCGTGGATTCCGTTGCACGATGTGGATGAGCACAACGGCTGCATGATGTTTGTGCCCGGGTCGCACAAACGCGGCAAGTTGACAGGTATTGATTTGGTCAATCCGCAGGATATATTTGCCTTTGAGGAGAGTGCCGGTTTGGCGCAACAGAGTGCGGTCAAGGTGCCACTTAAAGCGGGATCATTGACGTTCCATAATGGCTTGTGCTTCCATTATGCGCATGCAAATCAGTCAGATCAACCGCGACGCGTGCTGGCGCTGATCTACTTCCCTGATGGCACTCGCTACAACGGCAAGCCACACGTGATGACCGATGGCTTGGGCTTGCAAGAGGGGCAGCCAATTAAATCGGGCATATTCCCCTTGTTAGCACGGCGTGATTAGCGTAACAAAAGACGGAACGCGGCTGGAACACTCCAGCCGCGTTTTTGTGGTTATTTGACGGTAATGGTGCCGTACATGCCCGCATCAAAATGCCCCGGATAGGTGCAGATGAACACGTATGTACCGGGTTGTGTCGACTCCCACGTGATATTACCGGTTTGATTGGGCATCACCATGGGCATGGTTGCCACTACAGCTGGATGTTGGGGCAGGTAGTCGGCTTGGTTGATGGCGTTGCGATTGACCTCGGTGGCGACTGCCATGTCGCCATCCACAATCACGATGTTGTGCGGCAGACGTGACGTGTTGGTAAAATCGATGGCTAGCGCTTGGCCAGCATTTACGGCGATAGCGTCAAGCGAAAAAACCATGTTGTCGCGTACGGTCAGCGCAAATGCACTCTGGTCACAATCGAGACACGTGGTCGCCGTGGGTGGGCCTCCATCACCGGACTGTGCCAGTGATGGCGCTTGACAGGCGCTGAGGCTCGCCAAGATGAGGATGAGCAGAACGATGCGCCACATAGTGGACTACCATTCTGCGACGCTGCCGTCTTTGTGACGCCAGATGGGATTCTTCCAGTTGTGACCTTCTTTGGCTTTGGCGCGGACATACTCCTCGTTGATTTCGATGCCAAGACCCGGACCATCGGGAATTTTGACCATGCCGTCTTTGTATTGAAAGACCGTCGGGTCGACGAGGTAATCGAGCAGGTCGTTGCCTTTGTTGTAGTGGATGCCCAAGCTTTGCTCTTGGATGGTGGCGTTGTGACAGGTGGCATCGACCTGCAAACAGGCGGCCAAGGCGATGGGGCCGAGTGGGCAGTGGGGCGCCATGGCGACGTCGTAGGCCTCAGCCATCGAGGCGATCTTCTTGACCTCGGTGATGCCGCCGGCGTGCGACAAGTCGGGTTGAATGACGTCAACCAAGCCGTCGGCGAGGATGCGTTTGAAGTCCCAGCGCGAGAAGAGGCGCTCGCCGAGGGCAATCGGGATGGCCGCGGCATTGACGATGTCGCGGATGGCCTCGTAGTTCTCCGAGAGTACGGGCTCCTCGATGAAGAGCAGGCCGTGTGGCTCGAGCGCGCGGGCGAGCACCTTGGCCATGGGGCGATGTACACGCCCGTGGAAGTCCATGGCGAAGCTGACCTCGGGGCCGACGGCCTCGCGCACGGCGGCGGCGCGCTCGGCGGCCATCATGATTTTGGCTTGGGTGTCGAGGTACATCAGCTCTTCGGTAGCGTTCATTTTGAGTGCGGTAAAGCCCTGGGCTACGGCTTTTTTGGCGGCGTCGGCGATGTCTGATGGTCGATCGCCACCAATCCACGAGTAGACGCGAATCGAGTTGCGCACAGCGCCGCCCATGAGTTGATAAATCGGCACACCGTAGCGCTTGCCCTTGATGTCCCACAGCGCTTGGTCGATGCCGGCAATGGCACTCATTGCGAGGGCGCCGCCGCGGTAGAAGCCGCCGCGATAGAGCACTTGCCAGATATCTTCGATGTCGTTGGGGTCACGGCCAATCAAGTATTCGCTGAGTTCGCTGACTGTAGCGGCGGTAGCGGCAGCACGGCCTTCGACGATGGGCTCGCCCCAACCACTGATACCCTCGTCGGTGGAGATTTTGAGAAAGAGCCAGCGTGGTGGCACGGTAAATAACTCAAGACCGGTAATCTTCATGGCAGTTCCTTTGGCAAACTGGCGTTCCGCCCCTATCATACTCCAAGAATTGTACTGACAAAATGGGAGCATGTGTCATGAATGTAATACGACTCTGTGAACTTTTGGCGAATCAGGCGGCGGCGATAGACAGTTTGACTGCCGATATTGATGATGCATCGGCTCGATTGCGCATCAAAGAAGGCGGGTGGAGCATGCTTGAGGTGATGTGTCATTTGTATGACCAGGAGCGCGAAGACTTTCGCGTGCGCGTGATACAAACGCTTACCCAGCCTGATCTGCCACTCGCGAATAATGACTCTGAGGG
>Ga0315902_10003714_pt1 | contig 22596 bp, 16 predicted proteins | sample LakEriMetagenome_9_FD_203523 | JGI IMG/M metagenome (GOLD analysis project Ga0315902, IMG submission 203523) | Freshwater fungal communities from buoy surface, Lake Erie, Ohio, United States - Buoy 12 MA117 | ecosystem: Environmental > Aquatic > Freshwater > Lake > Lake biofilm | place: USA... | reverse complement strand
CCACAGCAGCGGAAACGCACATACCATAACTTTTAAAATTCTATTTTTCATATATTATTAATTGCAAATAGTAGTAGGGTTAAATTCAAATACACGTGATGTTCCGCAGGATGCTGGGAACTGTAAGATCATTCCGTTGCAATTCCAAGGCACACCTCTAACCATCAGATTATTTTGACCTTTGCTTACGCCTATTCTTTTTACCTGATGCAGTCGGTCGCCTTCGCAATTCAACTCAATTCTGCGTTGCAAACGTATTTCTTCCACTAACGCATTTCCGCTTAAGGTGGCTACATACGTTTCTTTGCTTGCACTTGGCAGGTAAGCTCGTTTTATGATAGGAGTTAAATCACTAATAGCTGAAGATGCGTTGCCTTGTATAGCTAGTATTTCTGCACGCATCAGTTTCAGGTCGGTTAAGTGTAGATAGGGTGTTGCAAAATTATTAAGGTTAAATTTTGTAGTGGCCATTTGCTCATTTGGCTGCCCTTTATTATAGGTACGTGTCAGTTTGCCTCGCTGATCGGTGGTATCGCTTTTTAGTATTCCCGCCAATTCAGCTGATAAACATAATACAGGCAGTACATTATCGCCTTGCAAGTCGTTTCTGTATTTGTCTTTAAACTCACCACTGCGACTGCCAGTTTCGTAAGCGTTATTACCGCTCACAAATCCAAACACAACTTCATTCACACTATTCTCACGTACAAATCTGTTCAAGCTGTCACTTAACTGATACCCACCGGTATTTATTACTTCATCAAGAAGTGTTAGCGCATTGGTATAGTCATTCATCTGAAAATATACTTTGGCAAGTAACGCTTTAGCAGCATTTTTTGTGGCATACACCCCATTCTGCTCCGGTAATTTACCTATTGCACTTTGCAGCTCACTAATAATGTAATCGTAAGTTTCTTTAACTGTGCTGCGTGGTATAGCTTCATTTAGCGCTCTTTTCCGAATGATTATTCCCAGATGTGAGTTATCAGGTGTGAAGCCATAAGGGTGTGCCCATAGTTTAACAGCCTCGAAATGGCACAAGGCTCTCAGAAAAGCTGCTTCACCCTGTAAGCGGTTTTTCTCTGCATCGCTTATTTCAACTTTGTCATAATACAGATCCATTACGTTACAGCGGTAGATGGTAAAATAGGGTTGAGCAAACGCTCGTCCGATAAACGTATTAAACTGGTCGCTTTGGCGGTTGTAAATACCTGTTATAAATCCATCGTTGTTGGTGGGTTTACTAACATCGTCTGCCAGCAAATCAGAAGATACCTGAAACTGACCGTTCATCATATTGGCGCATGCATCGTAGCAAGAATTGAGCAGTTTCTGCAGGTCGTCTTTGCTTTTGATAGCATTTTCAGGTGTTAACGCCTCAGGACCTGTTTCCAATTCTACATCCAGATTTTTTTCGCAAGAGCTGACAGATAAGGCCAGTGCCAGAACAGCTGTATATAAAAGTGTGCTTACTGTATTTAATTTCATGGTACGTCTTAATTAAAAGGTTAAAGTAACTTGAAAATTGTAGGTTCTTTCCTGAGGTGCATTCAGGTAATAGGTATTTTGTGCCTGCATATTTCGCGATTGATTGATATTGCCTTCTCCATCGCGTGCAATTTCAGGATCCAATCCGGGATAGGAGGTAAACACTAAGAGGTTGGTTCCGATAAATCCTATTCGAGCTGATCCCATTCCGGCTTTTTTAGCCCATTTAGCTGGCAGGTTATATCCGATTGACAAATTACGCAAACGCACAAAGCTGGCATCATACATCCACATTGTGGTGTTGTACTGCCAGTAGTTGGGAAGGCCATAGTTAGATGCATCCAGCGTTAATCGAGGAAATTTGGCATCGTCACCCGGTTTTTGCCACCTGTCTGCAATTTCCGGACGTATATTCCAGAATGAAACTACACCCAGCTGACGCTTGGCCGAAGCATCGTATATGCTGCCACCAATTTGGAAAATAAATAATATACTCAGATCCCAGTTTTTGTATTGAAAGGTATTTGTTAAGCCTCCTGTAGCTTTGGGCAAAATGGAGCCAACAGGAACTCGATTGCTGGGGTCCCAGGTAAAGGTTTCGTTTCCGTTTTTATCTAGATATACAGGTCTTCCGGTTTCTTTATCAACGTGCGAGAAGCGTACCAGATAAAAAGTACCCACCGGACTACCCACAACTATTCGTGTATCATTGGTACCGCCACTCACCGCTTCTTCGGTGTAGTTTCCTGTACTGGTAAGCTCATTAAGGTTGCGTGCAATAACAAACTGAGTAGTCCATTTAAAGTTGCGACCTACTATATTGTTTGACTTCAACGAAAGTTCAATACCGTGATTTCTTATAGAGCCAACATTGTCAAAATATTCACTAAAGCCGTTTGACGGGTCAATATTTAAACGCATAATAATATCAGAACTTCGTTTGTCGTAGTATTCAACCGTACCGGTTATGCGGTCATTAAATAAGCCAAAGTCGAGGCCAACGTTAAACGTCCACGAAGTTTCCCAGCGAAGGTTTCTGTTTTCAAGTTTAGTAGGGTATAAAATTGGTTGTCCGTTGTACGGTGTTCCTGGCGATAGCTGGAAAAATCCGAAACGCGCATCGTTTTCAAAATCAGAGTTACCGGCCTTACCATACGATGAACGCAATTTGAGGTAGCTGATGGTTTTATTTCCTGATAGGAAGCTTTCATCCGAAATGTTCCATCCGGCTGACACCGCAGGGAAGAAACCGTAGCGGTAGTTAGTACCGAAGCGTGATGAGCCATCGTAGCTTAATGATACCTGAGCATAGTAACGCTGCCACAGGCTGTAATTAAATCGGCTGAAATAGCGTTCGAATATCCATTCTTGCTGCAATTTGTTTGTCGACAGAAAGTTAGGATTGGGTGTACCACTTGAAGTAAAATAGGGAACAGAAGTAGGCTCATTTGATTGCAACAATCCTGTAGCATTTCGTTGTTGCAAACTTACACCATTGGTTACAGAACGTTGTCTTTCAAAACCACCTGTAACGCTAATGTTATTGAACTTATTGATATCGTAATTGTACGTTGCCTGAATAGTGTAGTTGTAGTTATTGGTATGGTTAGCATCTCTGCGGGCAATTCCTGTTGTATCAGCTCGGGTAGCACGAAGCAATTCAGCAGGCGAAAAATTATCGTCTGCTATGTTCTGGTAATCGTAATTTCCTTGTGCACGTACGCTTAGGTTTTTAATCACCTGATAATCCAGGCTTATTGAATTGATGGAACGCAATTCGCGGGTTTCCCATTTGTAGAGGTCCTGCATCATCACCGGATTTGTTCTAAATGCTGCATCTGAGTTATTGAAGGTAAAATAAGTTCCGTCTGCATTTCGGATAGGATATATAGGCAGTGCCGATGACATTACTAAACCGAATCCGCCTGACCAACCGCTGTATATACGGTTATTCAAACCCGAGGTAAATGATGTTCCAAATGAAGCTTTCAGGTTTTTAAGAATTTGATAATCCATATTGAAACGTGTACTTATTCGTTCATACGAATTTCCACGTATAAAGGTTTCGTTTTTAAGATACGATATGCTGGAGAATACATTGAATTTATCCCACCCCTTGGAGAGGGTTATATCGTGCTGGTGTCTAACTCCTGTTTGTGTTGTTGCGCTATACCAGTCGGTATTGTTATTGCGTGCTTCATCCCATGTTATGCCTGTAATACCACCTACCGATAAATCGGGTTTCCCCACCCGGCCATCATTAATCCACGCTTCTTCATACAGCTGCAAAAATTCATCTCTGCTAACCAGCTTAGGGCGTGCTGTAGGCGTTGAAAAACCTAATTGACCATTATAGGTAATAGCGAGCTTGCCTTTTTTGGCCCTGCGGGTCGTTATCATAATAACTCCATTAGCGCCTCTGGATCCATAAATAGCAGTTGCAGCTGCATCTTTTAAAACTTCTACTGATTCTATATCATTCGGGTTGATGGTTGCAAGCGGATTAAAGTTGAATCCACCGCTGTTCCCATAAACAGCATAGCTTTGAGTAATCGGAATTCCGTCTATTACGTATAAAGGATCGCCACTGGCACTAATAGAACTTATACCCCGTATGCGAATAATAGACGGAGAACCTGCAACTCCGCTGCCCTGCGTAACAGCAACACCTGCAAGCTTACCCTGCATGGCTTGCTCAAAACTTTGAACAGGTAGATCGGTAAGCTCTTTTGTAGAAATTTTAGCGATGGATGACGTTAGTTCTCTTCTGCGCTGCACACCATACCCAACTACCACGACTTCATCCAGTTGCTTGGGGTCTTCTTTGAGTGACATATTAATTACAACTGGTGCAGCACCAAGTTCCACAGTTTTGTATTCGGTTTTAAGGCCTGTAAATTGAAAACGTATTTTATATTTACCCTGCTGCAGGCCCTGTATGGTATAATTCCCATCTATATTTGTTACATCTCCTTTTTGAGTACCTTCAGCCATAACCACTACACCAATTAAAGGTTGATTTTGGTTGTCGGTTACTTTTCCTGAAATAGTTTGTGCTCCCGCCTGTGTAAAGATGGCAGCCAATACGAATGTAAGTATCGTTCCTTTCATATGTAATAATGTTTAATATTCTGATACCAATTTATAGCTGTTTCTCAATAGAAAAACATAAATTGACAGTGCGATTTAGAAAATTGAAAGTGTATTTCCTACACTTATTTGTTTTTTTGTTAAAAATAATTTTATATTCGAATCATATTTGAATAACACATTATGAAAAAACTATTACTATTCACAGCTGCACTTGGAATGTTTTCAGGTGCATTTGCAAAAAAAGTCAGATTTCAGGTTGATATGACCGGAACTGCTGTCAGCTCAAACGGTGTACACGTTGCTGGCGATTTTCAAAGTGAAGCGGGCGCCTCTGGCGACTGGAAACCCAATGAAACTCCATTAACAAAAGTAGGTTCAAGCGAAATTTATGCTGTTGTGGTTGACATTCCTGCCGGACGTTATTATGAATTTAAATTCATCAACGGCAACGACTGGAATAGCCCTAGCGTACCCGAGTCAGTTCCTTCGTTGAGCCAAAAAGGTCATCCGAACAATGGACAATCTAACGGTAATCGCTGGATGTTTATCGACTCATCAGCGAATGATACCACAGACCTACCCGCTTATTTGTTCAACGGTAATGCCCCAGCAGGTAAAAATGCAGTGCGTTTTGCTGTGGATCTGAAAAATGAAACAGTAGCCAATGACGGTGTATTTATTGCCGGTGCATTTACAAGTTGGGGTGCAGGTCAGCGTTCCATGACTAACCTGTATACATCTAACAAATTGTATGAGTACATTGCTATTCTTGACACCGGAATGTCTTACGAATACAAATTTAAAAATGGAGATGGTGGCTGGGAGTCCGTTCCATCAAGTTGCGCTGTAAATGGTAACCGTCAGGTAGTTTCCAATGCCAGCAAAGCTGAAGCTATTGTATGCTTCAATTCATGTATCGCTTGTCCTGCTGCTCCGCTTCCACGCTACGATATTACTTTCCGTGTGGACATGTCGAACAGCAATTGCGATGGTGGATTTGATTCAGTTACAGTTGCCGGTGCCCGCTCTGAATTGACTAACTGGGGCAGCGGTGTTAAACTGAATCAAGTAGGAACGAGCAATGTTTACTCAGCAGTAATTGAGCTCGACTCAGGTGAAGTTAAATTCAAATTCCGCTTCCACAAAAATGGCAACACCAACTGGGAAGGCGGAGGAGACAGAACGTATGTATTAGATAAAGATTCTGTTTTGGCACCTAATTGCTTCGGCTCATCTTCACCATGTGTTCCTAAGCCAGCCCCTTCAAGCATTACGTTTAAAGTGGATATGTCAAATGAAGTTCCGGATCCACAAGGAAGAATTTATGTTATGGGTACATTCCAAACTCCAAACTGGCAAGCGGGTGCACTGCGTTTAAATCCTGTAGCCGGTGAGCCTGGTGTATTTGCTATAACAGTAAATAATGTATGCCCTGGTTCATTCAACTATAAATTTTTAAATGGCGACTCATCACTGCAGGCTAGTGAAGAAACCTATCCTGACACTGCTTCACGTGCTTGTCTTGAGCCAAACGGATTGGGTGGCTTTAACCGTAAATATACTAGAACCGATACAGCTGCTGTGGTATTAGCTTATGTTTATAACAAGTGTGCTACCATTTCTGTAGGATTGAACAAAGTAGCTGGTTTATTCAACCAGGTTGTAATGTATCCTAACCCGGCCAAAGAATTTGCTACACTTAACCTGAGCTCAGTAAAAGGTGAAGTAAATATCTCGGTAATTGACATTACAGGACGTGTACTGAAAAGTATTCAAACAGAATCTAAAGAAGTGAAACTCTCGAAAGAGGAATTAGGCAATGGCTTATTCTTTGTGCGCTTAACTGGTGCTAATGGAGAATCACGTGTGCTGAAACTGATTGTACAGTAAACGAATCAAACTCTCAAAAAAAAGCCCGGCATTGCCGGGCTTTTTTTATGCTTACTATATTGACACTCGATTAAAAATCAATGGCGGGTTTTAAACGAATACAACTTCGCAGGCTTGTGCAATACACCCTTCTGCTTTTCGCCCAACTCGATGAGTTCCTCATCTTTTTTGAAACGCTTGATGAAATTTCGTTTGTCAAACGTAGTATTCAGTACTACTTCATACAGGTTTTGCAATTGACGCAAAGTGAATTTTACCGGCAGTAGCTGCTCTGCAATATGGTTATAGTGCATTCGGGTTCTTATATCGTCAAGCGCTGTTTTAACAATTAGATTATGGTCAAAAGCCAATGGCGGCACTCGTTGTACATTCTTCCACACAACGTTTTTCGCAAATGACCCCGGTATTGGTCGTATCATTTCTTTGCGCACCAAAGTATAATACGCTATGGTTACCACACGTGCATCCGGATCTGAACGGTAAAACGCCAGCCATTCTTTGTCCTTGGTTTGTTTTACACGCAAGGGGTCGCCAAAGGTGTGAAATTGCCTCAATACTAAACCTTCTACGTGGGTAAGCTCTTTTAAAACACGTGTAGCGGCCTCATCAAGGCTCTCTTTCTCGTTTATCAAATCACCTGGTAGGGCAAATTGGGGTCTGTATGTATGTGTAGATTTTTGTGATGGGTCTTTTTGCTCAATGAGCAATACTTCAAATTTATTATTGCTTTCGTCAAACCCGAAAATGACACAATCGACAGATAGGTGTTTCTGGAAGGTACTTTTTTTCATGATAAAGGTACAGCGAAAATAAATTTTTCTGCGAAATAAGTGTTATGCGTACACAGGTTTGATACTAACTGGATGTTATGTATCATTGTGTCTTGTAAAAATACAGTTATGAAAAAAATAATTCTAAGTATTTTCTCTATAGTAATTTGTTTACAAGCTAATTCGCAGGCTAAACTTCATCAGTCACTAGGCTCTATTAATGGCTACAGCAATAAAGAACCTTATGTGCTATTCAATACGTCTACCGGCCACATTCGCATCAGTGCGTATTCGCCTGTGTGTATACGCGTGCAAATTAATAAATCAACATCTTTTGAGGACTTTAGTTATGCCGTACAAGCCAAGCCTGTTGCTGGTTTAATTAATGTTACTGATAAAGGTTCAGCGTATGAATTGCGCACCGACTCTTGTTATCTGGTTATTACTAAAAATCCTGCACGAATTGCACTATTCAATCATAAAGGCGAGTTATTGAATGAAGACGAGCCAGCATTTGGTACCGGATGGATAGGGGAAGAAGTGAGTACGTACAAAAAAATGCAGGATGATGAAAAGTTTATCGGGTTAGGAGAAAAAACAGGTAACCTCAATAGAAGAGGCGAAGGTTTTACCAACTGGAATACCGATTACTTTGCCTATCCGTCAAACGGAGACCCTATCTATGCATCAATTCCTTTTTACATGGGCGTGCACCATAATGTGGTATACGGTTTGTTTTTAGACAATACCTATAAATCACACTTTAATTTCGGAGCATCTAACAATCGTTTCAGTTCATTTACAGCAGAAGATGGGGAGATGAACTATTATTTATTTGCGTCTGCAACTGTCGCGGGAATTATCGAATCATACACTGCATTAACAGGCCGTATGGAAATGCCATCTCTTTGGAGCATCGGCTTTCAGCAGTGTCGATACAGTTACTATCCCGACAAGGAAGTAATTACGCTGGCCAAAACTTTTCGCGATAAAAAAATTCCTTCCGATGTGATTTATTTCGATATCCATTATATGGATCAATACAAAATATTTACCTGGAACAATGAGCGTTTCCCTCAGCCGAAAAAAATGCTGGATGAGCTGGAAGGCATGGGCTTTAAAAATGTGGTGATTGTTGATCCGGGTATAAAAGTAGAGAAGGGTTATAAAGCTTATGAAGAAGGCCTGAAGGATGAATTGTTTTTAAAGTATCCTGACGGAACCAACTACACGGGACAAGTTTGGCCCGGCTGGTGTCACTTTCCGGATTTTACAAAACCCAAAGCCAGAAAGTGGTGGGGACAATCATTTGCAGGATACATCAACGATGGAATTGATGGTTTTTGGAACGACATGAATGAGCCCGCTACCTGGGGGCAACGTTTCCCTGATTTGGTAGAAGCTGATTTTGAAGGCCGCAAGGCATCACACCGCGAGTGGCACAATGTGTATGGTATGCAAATGGCTCGCAGCACTTTTGAAGGCAGCAAAGAACTGATGAAAGGAAAGCGGCCTTTTATTTTAACACGTGCAGCGTATGCAGGTATTCAGCGTTATTCAGCCATATGGACAGGCGATAACCGCCCGGATGATGACCATATGTTGGCGGGTGTTCGTTTAATAAATAGTTTGGGATTAAGTGGTGTTTCCAATGCAGGATATGACGTTGGAGGATTTGCAGGCGAGGCATCTAAGGAGTTGTTTTGCCGTTGGATGCAAATCGGGTCTTTCTGCCCGTTTTTCAGAAGCCATAAAATGATTGATGCCAAAGACAGTGAACCTTGGAGTTATGGTGAGAAGGTAGAAGAAATCGTAAGGAATTATATTTCACTCCGCTATCGCCTTATGCCTTATCTATACAGTTCGTTTTATGAATCAACCAAAAACGGAATGCCTGTTGCACGCAGTTTGGCCATTACACATACCTATGACCCGATGGTGTATGATTGGAAATACCAGAATCAATATATGTTTGGGCACGGCATATTGGTTGCTCCTGTTACAAGCTATAAAGAAATTAATAAGGTGTATTTGCCTGCAGGTGAGTGGTATCAGTTTTTTACCGAAGAAAAATATGAAGGCAACCGCGAATTGTATGTAGAAACACCGATGGAAATGTTGCCGGTTTATGTAAAAGGAGGCAGTATCATACCGATGCAAACCGTTGTGCAGCATGCAGGCGAAAAGCCTTCCGATACCTTGGCTATTCATTTTTATTACGGCAAACAGGCCAATACATTTGAGTATTACGAAGATCAAGGCGACATGTATGAATACCGCAATGGAAAATTCCTTTCAAGAAATTTTACGTATCAACCTTCCAGTAACACATTAAGTGCTTCAAAGGCGATAGGTAATCATGTTTCCAAGTATAAATTCCTACGTTTTTACATGCATGGTTTTCCTGCCAATGCTTCTATTAAGTTAAATGGCAAAGCTGTGAATGTAGCCAATGCGCAATTGGAAATGATGCCGGGAGTATCTCAGTTTGATCCGATAGGAAAAAGCATTGATGCTAAAAAAACAGAAGTGGGATCATTTGTAACTGAGCACAGCAAGGATGAAATAACCATAAGTTGGTAGCAGCCACAACCTGCGGACGTTAGTAAATTATTTGTGGCTTTAAGTTAAGCCGTTGTTTTGGCTTTTACCTGTTGCAGGTGAAATTTCACCAGGTCGTCAAGCGGTGATTGAATAACCCTGCCCATTTTCATATCGTAGCTTACGGCTACTTCCTCCAGTATTTCTCTGAAAACATAGCCAACAGAGCCCACGCAATTAAAGCTGTATTTTTTGTAGTCGGGATACTTGCTCACCAGGTTTTTAAAGAAATCTCTAAATGAATCACGCACCTTATTTTTAATATACGGATGTGTTAAATACTCATCGGCAAATTTGCAAAAGCTCGCCAGGTATCGGTTAGGAAATTGGGTGGTGTAAAGTGTATGGAATATTTGTTCGTTGCTTTCAATCTGAAAGCGCTCTTTAAAACGTTGGTGTAATTCGGGCTCAAGGCGTTTGCGCATAAAATCACGTATAATTTTCTTTCCGATGTAACTGCCGCTGCCTTCATCACCCAGCAGATAGCCCAATGAATCTATATTTAGTACGCACTCTTCACCATTGTACAGGCAGGTGTTTGCACCCGTACCCAATATGGCTGCAAAACCCTCAGTATTTCCCAGTAAAGCTCTTGCTGATCCCAGCAGATCATGGCCAACAAATATCGATTCAGCATTGGCGAATATTCTAACCAACGCTTTCTTAACAATTTCTTTTTTTTCAGGTGTCGAACAGCCAGCACCGTAGAAATGTACCTCGGTTACGCTAGACGCATCAAAGTCCTTTACCAGATTTTCGGATAAGGAATAAAAGATGGATTCAGAATCAATAAAATACGGATTGTAACCAATGGTGTGATAAATTCTGACCAGTCCCTTTTCAGGATGTGTGAGCGCCCAGTCTGTTTTGGTAGATCCGCTGTCTGCAATGAGTATCATGAGTGTTTATAGCCTTTTAATCCGTAATAAATAATGTATATATAGCATAATGCCGGTAGCAAATATGCTGTTTTTAAGCTAAAAATATCACCGGTTATTCCATATAAAAAGGGTATAAGTGCTCCACCCACTATAGCTGTACATAAAATGCCTGATCCTTCATCAGTTTGTGCTCCCAAACCTTCTACAGCCAATGTGAAAATAGTGGCAAACATCAGGGAGTTAAATAAACCCACCGCAAGCAAGCTCCACATAGCCGTTGCCCCACCGCTTAAAATAGAAATCATAACCAATACAAAAGCCATCAAAGCATTAAACGCCAGTACATTTCCAGGCTTGAATTTACTGAGAATCCAGCTGCCAATGAATCGACCAATCATGGCACCGCCCCAGTAGTAGGATACGTATTTTCCCGCCTCATCAGCTTGCATACCCATTACATCAGGTAATTGCAGGTAACTTACAATGTGGCTTCCAATGGCTACTTCAGCACCCACGTAACAAAAAATACCAACAGCTCCTAGTACCAAATGCGGGTATTGCCATGCTTTTTTTGCACTGGTGTTTTGCTGTTTCCCTCCGTGCTCAATAGCGGGTAACTTTAGCAGCACCAGAACTGCGGCAATCGCAACCAGCAAAAGACCAATCCATATATACGGTTTTTGCACTGCACTTACGTCAATGTTTTCAATAATCGAAACGTCTTTTGGCAATCCGGAAAGTATAAGCATACTGCCAAAATACGGTGCGATGGTGGTGCCAACTGAATTAAATGCCTGGGTTAATGTAAGACGAGCAGATGAAGAAGATGATGGACCCAGTGCGGCAACATACGGATTGCCCGCTACCTGAAGCAAAGTGATGCCGGATGCCAGAATAAATAGTGCTGCCAGAAACAGCCCGTAAATTTTACTGCCTGCAGCCGGATAAAATAAAAAACAACCTATAGCGGCAATTATAAATCCTGCTATCATACTTTTTTTATACCCAATACGATTAATGAGCATTCCCGATGGGATGGACATAAAAAAATACGCACCAAAAAAACACAGGTTAATAAAATTAGCCTGAGCATAATTAAGCTGGAATATCGCTTTCATGTATGGTATAAGTATGTCGTTCAGACAGGTGATAAACCCCATCATAAAAAACAACGTCATGAGAGAGGCCAAAGCAATGCCTGCATTCGAAACAGGTTTGTCTTCATGCACAGAGGGTTCTTTCAGGGTAGAGGTAGTTAATGCCATAGGTTAGATTAATTGCTATTAGGTGTACAAAATACACTAATATTGTATAATTACAAATAATCTCGATGAAAAAAGTACTATTATCTATGCTCGTTTTGTGCAGTGTGAATGTGTTTGCACAAGCTAAAAAACCAACGCCAGTATTTTATGAAATATTTATTCGCTCGTTTGCCGATGGAAACGGTGATGGGATAGGCGACTTAAAAGGGATAACACAAAAATTGGATTATTTACAACAACTCGGTATTGGAGGGCTATGGCTTACTCCTTTTCATCTTTCACCTACATACCATAAATACGATGTAATGGATTACTACTCCATCGATCCTGAATACGGCACGATGGATGATTTTAAAGAACTTCTTGCTCAGGCACACATACGCAATATTAAAGTGGTAATGGATTTGGTAGTAAATCATACTAGCAGCCGTCACCCATGGTTTTTAAGTGCCTGTGAAGGCAAAGCGCCTTTTGTCGATTACTATGTATGGAGCGATACCGCTAAGACAAAAGGTTGGTATAACAACTTAAAAAATCCTCAGCAAAAGTATTATGGCTTTTTCTGGGAGCAAATGCCCGACCTCAATTTTGATAATCCTGAAGTTGAACAGGAAGTACTAAAGATTGCTTCTTTTTGGTTAGCTGCGGGTGTTGATGGTTTCAGGTTGGATGCTGCACAACATATTTACGAGCCCCACGAACCGGAGAAAAATATGCGCTGGTGGACTACGTTTCATAAGCATGTTAAGAAGATAAATCCGGAGGCTTACATCATTGGTGAAGTTTGGAATAAGGATAGTTTAGTAGCTGCGTACTTAAAGGATGGAATGGATGCCTGCTTTAACTTTGATTTGTCTTCGGCCATTTTACGTGCTGTTAGCACTTCAAAGGCTGATGACTTTATTGATAAATTAATCGCTATGCATGCACTTTACAGTTCTTACAATTCATCGTACACAGATGCTATTTTCATAACGAATCATGATCAAGACAGGTATGTGTCCATATTGAATCAGGATATGGTGCGAGTGAAACAGGCAGTCGCTATATTGTTTACTTTGCCCGGTATACCGTTTTTGTATTATGGCGAAGAAATTGGTATGCTCGGCAAATTCCCTGATGAACTTAGGCGTGAGCCGTTTTTGTGGAGCCGCCAAAGCTCTTATACTACAACATGGGAAAAACCACAGTACACAACAACTACTACTGTTGTACCGCTAGACCTGCAGATGTCCAATGAGCAAAGTTTATATACGTATTATAAAAAATGGATAAAACTGCGCAATGAAATGCCCTTTTTGTCACTGGGTAAACTTGCAAAAACCGATAAGACGTATGAGGGCTGTTATGCTTACGAATTGCATCACCTTCAGAACAAATACCTAATTATTCATCGTCTGGATGCCGGTGAGGCACAGCTTTATTTGCCCCTCAAACATTCAGTGGTTTACCAGCAAAATGCAAAAACATCAGGTAGGGGAGTTACCCTATCAACAGGTGGTGTTCTTATCTTAAAGCTAAATTGATTGTTTAGATAACTTTTCTGCAAAGTAGTGTATGACTACTCTGCGCTGCAAGTATTTTACGAACCCAATCAGCATTATTAAATCAATGCGTAATAATGATCTTTTTTACTTCTGTAGATTGTCCGGTTGTTAACCTAACCATATAGATTCCTGCAGGCCATTCGCTTGTATATAACTCCACTTCTGCACTGTTCACATCGAGTTGCAGGATGCCTTTACCGGTGTAGTCAATTACCTCAATATGTTTGATGGGATTTTTCACCGACTGAATAAAAACGGAGTTATGAGCAGGGTTAGGGAAAATGTGTGTTGTATAGCTACTGTTCAGTTCAGAATATCCAACGGTTGGACTAACATATGGATTCAGATTTTTGTCGGTAAAGACTACATAATCTCCCGGCTGAAGCGAAATAGTTTGCGTTACATCAGTCACTTGAATAGAATCGCCTGTGATATAGTTGTACCACCAGCCTGTGTGTTGGAAACCGGGTTTCAAATTCAAGGCAACCACATCAAAATTACCGGCTATGACGGTATTCATACTGTCATGATTTACTTTTAGTATTTTACCCGTTGCAGCAACATCGTATGTGTACGAATCGGATGAAAAGGACACATGCTGTTTTAAGCGTGCCAACTTACCTACCTGATTTAAAACTGCTACACGTTCCGGTACATTTAGGTATTCCCAGCGAAACGGCTTATTGCCCGTGCGTCCATTGGTGTTGATAGATACCTCATATCCCAACTCTCCGCCTTGCCACATCATTTTCGGACCTCTTAAAGGCAAGAGCAATGCATGGTAAGCAGCAACCCGTTTAAGGGATGTATTTAAGTTTTTTACATTGTAGGAACCGCTTGCATTTCCGTAGCTAAGTGCAAAGAACATCACGCGTTCTTCATCGTGGCTTTCGGCATAGGTTACCAAGTTAGGTGAGTTCCATCCTCTGCTTTTGTAGTTGCCCCAGCTAAGATTGGCTTTCGAATTGTTGTAACCCATAACGGCTTCTGCATATGCTTCGGTAAGTTTTCCCCATAGCATAAAGCCCATGTTAGCTAATACCGTTTCTTCTGAATTATCGCCTAAATGTTCCAGTATCAAATAGGCATCCGGAGCATACGCGATAATTTCATTTCGAATCCTGTTCCAAATATTTATACGCGACTGATCGTATGCACTCCAGGCCCCAACATCGCCCAACGTATTTTTTTGAGTAAATCCTTTAGAAAGGTCAAATCGATAGCCGTCAATTTGGTATTCCGTTAGCCAGAACTTAAGCACCCTATCAGTGAACTCACGCACACTTTGTGCTTCATGATTGTAGTCGTAACCCACACCGTAAGGATGTTTATCTACCTCGTTAAACCACGGATTCTGAGGGGTTGGTTGCCCATACTGACCTGCTGAAGGATTAAAATACATACGTACCTGAGGATTTTGTCCGAATGAATGGTTCAGAACCACGTCTAGCACTACAGCTATCCCGTTGGTATGGCACTCATCGACAAATGCCTTAAAATCGTTTTTAGTACCGTAATATTTGTCAATTGCGAAATAAAACATGGGATTGTAACCCCAGCTCTCATTTCCTTCAAATTCCATGATGGGCATGATTTTTAAGCAATTCACACCTAGTCTTTTAAAGTAGCTGATAGTATCTTTTAATGTTTTAAAATCGTGCTTACCTATGAAATCCCTTACCAGCAACTCATAAATAACCAGTTCATCTTTGGTAGGTTTCTTAAAGTTGGTTGTTTTCCATGTATAACCCGGTTGGCCTATTTGCATTACCGACACTATTTCGGTAGTTTTTCCGGTAGGATATGCCTTTAAGTTAGGGTAGGTTTCAGGGCTAATCCAGGGGTCATTCCATGGGTCAAGGTATTTTTCGGCATACACATCGGCAACTTTCATCTGCCCATCGTCTATGCTATACTGAAAACCGTATTCAATACCTTTTTTCAAACCTGTGATGGTAAGCCAGTATCGGTTATTGTCCGGTGTGCGGTTCATTAAGTATGCTTTACTTAGCTCCCAATTATTAAAATCACCTACCACATACACAAAGTTCTTGGACGGTGCAAAGAGTTGAAGCGTTACAGTTGAATCGTTGATATAATTAATACCGTCTATTATACCGGTAGGCGATGCCGCTGTGGGTGGTGTAAGCCTAGGCATAATGTACAGCGAATCGTATGATTTAGTGCCATTTAAATCACCCTCTAAAACCAGGTTAAGTCTGTCGTTGCCGAACGCTACTAGTGTATTTTTGTACGATAGTGATGTGGTATTGCCTACTTGTGCTACCTGAGTGCCATTTGCATAAAGGGTGAGTACAGATGGTGCCGAAGCACTTGCTGAAACTGTAAAGCTATCGGATAATGCAAAGAATGAACCTTTAGTAGGCGCGTTCAACCTGGCCTGATAGCTACCCTGGTTCAAATCAATAAATATATCGCCACCTGAAGTAGTCTTGCCGGTCTTTGACCCATCTGCGTTACGGAAAACAAATGCTAGACGAAGTACGCTTTCACCGGAAGGTATTCCATAAAAGCTACGAATATTTCCGATAGATAACGTATATAAATTAGAGGTGCCCACACGCGTAAGCAATGCTTTAGGCAGGTTAGTTGTCCAGTTGGCAATTACATACCTCCAGTCAGAGCCCGATGTACTAGCTGAAGTAATAACCCCTGTATGTGCGTAAATGGTACTTTGACCAATCAAACCGGCATTGCCCTGAGAAGCATCATACGTTATAACTACGTTGTTATCATTTGCACCTGCAAAAGGTGGGTCAATAGTAACGAGTTGTGCATGTGTAGAAAATGCAACTAGTAGCAGGCTAAAATGTGCAATGAAGAAGTATTTCATTTAAGTATAAAGTGTTTATGGTATAAAGTGTAAAAATAACACTTAGTAAAGACATTCATAGTTTTTAGGTTTACAATTTTGTATAAAAATATAAGAGACGGTTTATTTTTACCATAAATATACAATTTTGTGCCTAAACCTAAATTATAGGTAAGATGCATTCATTACGTAAATGCAAATGAATAACCTCGTATGTAGTTAAATACTATCAACCAATGTAGACGAGTGCGTAAGCACTCCAGTTATGCAATGCTACTTAAGATGAGGCACTAAATCATCGGGCAGAATCATGCTGTGCGAAGCATCATATACTGCTTTGCTGTTTCTTACTACTATTACCTGTGGCGATTGGTGTTCAACATCAAACAGTAAGGCAATGCGGTTTGATACGTCTCTGTGTGCAATTAAATCAAGGTAATAGGCTTTGGCCTTCATGTGTTGATCTGTCCATCCGCGTTGCATTCGGCCAAGTGCTGCGCTGCTTATAGAGCATCGGGTGCTGTGTTTGAAAATAACTACCGGAATTTGATACGATTCGTCAACCAGCAAATCCAGCTGGCCTATTTCATTAAGGGTATTCCATTGAAGCATGGTTTCCATTATGCATGTGAAGATTCGCCACTGTGTTTGGCTGCCAGGTATCGTTCAGCATCTAGCGCAGCCATACAGCCTGTTCCGGCAGCCGTTACAGCTTGTCGGTATACTTTATCCTGTGCATCTCCACAGGCAAATACACCTTCAATATTGGTTCGAGTTGAATCCGGTTGTGTAATAATGTATCCGGTTTCGTCCATCGAAATAAAATCTTTGAATATGCCTGTATTGGGTTGATGGCCTATGGCAACAAAAAATCCTTGTATGCTTAATTCTTTGGTTTCTCCTGTTTTGTTGTTTTTTACACGCACACCTTCTACTTTCTGGTCGCCTAAAATTTCATCGGTTTCGCTGTTAAAAAGCACTTCAATATTGGGCGTATTCATTACACGGTGCTGCATGGCTTTTGAGGCTCTGAATTCATCTCTGCGTACAAGCATATATACCTTGGTGCAAATTTTAGCCAGGTAGCTGGCTTCTTCACAGGCAGTATCTCCAGCACCTACAATGGCAACATCTTTGCCGCGAAAAAAGAAACCATCGCATACGGCACATGCCGAAACTCCTTTGCCATTCAGCTTCTCTTCGGATGGAATGCCCAGCCACTTGGCACTTGCACCTGTAGCTATGATTATGGTTTCGGCATAGAGTTCATCTTTTTCATCTATCTGTACTTTGTAAGGTGGTTTGCCGCTGAAATCAACAGCTGTTACCATACCGTAACGTATGTCGGTGCCAAAACGTTCAGCTTGTTTGCGAAACAGTTCCATCATTTCAGGACCCATAATTCCATCGGGATAGCCCGGGTAGTTTTCAACATCGGTGGTAATAGTGAGTTGGCCACCGGGCTGCATACCTACATACATGATAGGTTTCATATCGGCACGTGCAGCATAAATGGCTGCTGTATAACCGGCCGGGCCGCTGCCTATTATAAGGCATTCAATAGGTTTTTGTGTATCTGTCATGGCAAACGAAATTTACTAGTTAATGCGGTAAATGTATAGCTGCAATTGGTAACCTTCTACTGATTTTATAAACATCATTTTTTACGAACCAAAGTATGAATCCGTGTGAGAAAGCAATAAAAAAGCCACCGTGTGGTGGCTTAGTGGTGGTCTCGACAGGATTCAAACCTGTAACCTTCTGATCCGTAGTCAGATGCTCTATTCAGTTGAGCTACGAAACCGATTCCGATGAACGGGCAGCAAATATAGGCTGAAATGCGTGTATTGCAAGAGTTAAAATAAAAAACCTTCGGCTTTTGAATTCCGAAGGTTCTTTGAAATACATTTCACGTTTCGGATATTAAGCACTTGCCGAAACGCCTAGTTGTTTTAGGGTTTCGTTGATGGCTTCGAAATTTGGCAATTCCCCGGCATTTTCCAATACTTCGGCATATTGAATAATACCATCTCCATCAATGACAAATGCTGAACGTTTAGCTACCCCTTTTAGTCCCAGAATCCACTCCTCGTAAATGGTTCCATAGGCACGTATAGCTTCTTTATTGAAGTCGGAAAGCAGTTGAAAGTTTAGATTTTGGTCTTCTTTAAACTTAGCTAGCGTATGAGGCAAATCAACCGATATGGCAACTACCTCCGCTTTGTCGTTGCTGTATAAATGAATGGCATCGCGCACAGTGCACAACTGTGTGGTGCATACCCCTGTAAAGGATGCAGGGAAGAAGTGAACAATCAGATTTTTTCCTTTAAAATCTTCTAATGATACCTTTTTTTTATCGCTGTTTACTAAGGTAAATGAGGGTGCTTTGTCGCCTTTTTTAAGTGTCATGTTGATATGGTTTATTTAATTATAACAAAATAGCCGCACTGGGGTTTTACATGCGCTTAATTATTCTGAGCTTATGTGTGTGCTGTTGTAAATCGGCATTCCATATTCCATGGTCATCCAATTTGTCAACACGCACTCTGCCCGAAGCATGTATAATGGTATCGGTATCGACCATAATGCCTACATGTGTAATAAGCCCTTCCTCGTTGTCAAAAAATGCCAAGTCACCGGGCAATACAGCACTTCGGAATGAAACATCTTCTCCAGTCATTGCCTGCTGCGAGGCATCACGGGGTATTTTGGTACCGCATAACTTGTATACTACCTGAGTTAGTCCTGAGCAATCCATTCCAAATAAAGATCGACCTCCCCACAGGTATGGCGCATTGATAAACAGTCTTGCAAAGGTAACGGCATCACTTACCTCATTATTCTGCAAGGCAATGGAATATTTTTTTTCATTTATATAAAAACTGTTCGTAACCAGGTCGGGCAGTGATGAGCCCGGAAGCAGCAGTAATGGTGGTTGATCAACCGCTACGCAAACAGCTACAGGAAATTGTCGGAGTGGGGTAGAAGTAACAGGCTTGTTTAAAAGGGGGGTGATATATTTCTCATTCAACCAACCTGAGTACTGATCGTAATCACCGGTTATGTGTATCCATTCGCCTTGGATTTCGTTCAACTGAAATGTTTCACCAAACAAAATCATGTTGGTCATTTCCGCTTTTGATGATGGTTCGCTGCGCACAGGTACTGCAGCTAGTGTGCATATTCCGCTATTCATTATGCAACAAAGTTAGTAAATATAGTGTTAACATAGTCTGTGGATTACTCATTTGACTTTACGTGTGCGTTATTCTATCATGCGCTTACGAACAAACCCTAATATATGATTGATTTAACCTATTTAAAGCAGGTTTCAGGAGGCGACACAGTTTTTATAAATGACATACTGGGTATGTTTATTAACCAGACTATGCCTGACATACGTGCGCTGAAATCTCTGGCGGCAAGCGGTGATAAAACACAGCTGGCATCAGCAGCTCATCGGTGTAAATCGGCCATTTCTATGCTTGGAAATACCCGCGCTACCGAATTAATTACCTCCATCGAACATGAAGCTAAGTTGAATGAAGAGAAAAATTCCATTAGCGAGCATATTGCTGAACTGGAAGTACTAACGATAGCTCTCGAGCAGGAGATACATAAGTTGATGAAGTAATCTCCGCTGCTACTTCAACTGCTTCAGAATATCTTTGGCGCGTGTGTTTTGAGGATCTAAGGCCACAATTTTAGTGAAATACAATTTAGCCGTTTTAGTATCATCTTTTTGTATAGCATAGGAACCCAGGAATTCGTAAGAAACTATCAGGTTCTTTCTGTTTTTCTCCGGTTGAGATTCAGCTAACGATGTATAGCGCTCATAATTGAATCTGGCCAGTGTATCTTTATATTCGGGATCCATAGCTGCATTGCAGTTGCCCCTCCAATAATAGGCATCAGCAAAGTCGGGTCTAATTTCGCTCACACGGGTGAAGGCAGAGTCAGATTTTGTATATCGTGCGTTGAAGTATGCATTTATACCCAGCAGGTAGTAGTCGGCTGCCGTTACTTTACTAGCATTTCCAATATAGATTTCCATACACGCAATGGCTTTTTCAAACTTTTTCATTTTTTGATAAATAACAGCGGCTTCTTTGTATAAATCTGTTTTGTTGGGATCAGTTTCCAATGCCTTTTCAATATAATATGTTGCTAAACTATCATTGCCGGGTAGGCGTGAGTATAACTTGCCCAGGTATTCGTAATCATTGGAGAGTATCTTATTCTGTTCAATTCGTTTCATGAACTCAGTCATCATGTTCAGCCCCTGACGGTAATAATTGGTGTCTTTTAATTCATTACCTATTTCATAACAGCTATAACCGCCCATGCGGTACAAATAAACATCGCTTTTATCGGAGGCAAGCAGTTCATTGATTAGAGCGAGCGTACTTTTATAATCTTTCGTACGGAACAGTATACGCACGAAACGCGATTGATTGGCCGTACTGCGTTCTGAGTTTTCAAGATATCGGGTGTAGGCTACCTTCGCTTTTTCGAACTGACGGGTAAGGTAGTAATATTCCGAAAAGGCTTTGAGGCCCGGAGCATAGTTGCTATCCAACTCTCCAACTTTTTTTAATTCATTAAGCGTAGCCTCAGCATTCCGAACTTTGAGCCATATATAGGCCACCCTTACCAACGCCTTAGGATTGTTTTTTTCCAAGGCAGCAGCTTTTTCGTAATTCGTAGCCGATTTGCCTCCATCATTTTTCTCGATATACACATCGCCTGCAGTAATGTAGAAGTCGTAAGTTTTTTTAGCTACTTCCAGTCCTGCTTCTATAAGTGTAACCGCATCGTCAGTTAATTTATTATTCTCAGTAGCTATCATGGCATCGGCCACAAAGCGAATGGCATTTACATCTTTATAGCGACCATCTTTTGTGCGGCTGAAACTTAGCGCTTTTTCAAACTGCTGCTTTGCTTCTGCTACTTTGCCCTCTTCCAGCAACATTTGACCAGCACCTGCATAGTTTGCCGGGTTATTGGGTTCAGCTGCTATACCTTTTTGAAATGACTCCTTGGCCATGTCCGGTTTAAGCAGTTGGATATATGCCTGCCCCAGATAATAATAAGCTAAACCGTTGGTGGGCTCTTTCTCGGTTATTTGCGTAAATATATTTCTGGCTTGTTCGTACTTCTCGCAATCGAGTGCTAGCAAACCATCAGTCATGTTTTGGGCCTGAACGTGCAGGATAAAAAGAGCTGAAATAAGGAAGGATGTAAATCTCATGGTGTTAGGTTATTTCTTAGTTAGAATTCAATTGTACAATACGAACCGGGGCAAGGGCGGGAACCAAACCTGACTTTAGTACAATACGCTGACCCCGGTCACTGGCAACAAAACTTGCAAATCCTGTGCCTAAACCTACACGAGCTTCACGGCTTATTATTTGCACTTTGCGCCATAGCGGATATTGTTTCAGCGCTATGTAAGCTTGGTAAGGCTTCATCGTTGATGCCTCGGCAGTTTCAGGATTATGCGGTACAAGTTCAGCTACACGAATTCGTTTGATAAATGAATTGCTTGTTGAATCATCGCGGTCGCTGATCCACGCTACACCTATAATGCCCAATGCATCTTTGTTGTTAGCCACATAGTCTATCACATCGCGGTTTGAGTGAACAGCAAAACATTGTTTACCTAATTCACCGCCTTTGAGTAATGAATCTCTAAGCATACGAACCGCGCCTGACTTAGGGCTATCAAATACTACATTTATGGATTTGCTGCTGTATGCAGGATTTAATTGATTCCAATGCGTATACGTTCCATTAAGGATGTTGGCCAGCTGTTCAATAGTAAATACTGTATCGTGGTTTTCCTGATTTAAAATGATGGCTATGGCATCATATGCCACGGGAGAGTAACGTGGTCTGATTTTTATTGCATCCATCGGTGCCTGTTCATCGGCATACATATCTCGTGTAACTATTGCCAAACGAACGGAGTCATCGGCAAGCAGCTTGATGGCATTGAATTCGTTTGTATAAATTATATCAATATGTGCTTTCGGATAGATTGATTCGAAAACGGCTTCCTGTGCCTCGATTATCGGACGAATGGATTCATCTGCAGCAATGTATATATGGCCGCTGGTGGCTGTGTCATCATTCTTCTTGTTTGAGCCCGATTGGCCACATGCACAAGCTAGCAAGACAACAGTAAGGAGTAGAGTTGACGAGAAGTACACGGATTTTTTCATCTGT
>Ga0315902_10003711_pt1 | contig 22603 bp, 21 predicted proteins | sample LakEriMetagenome_9_FD_203523 | JGI IMG/M metagenome (GOLD analysis project Ga0315902, IMG submission 203523) | Freshwater fungal communities from buoy surface, Lake Erie, Ohio, United States - Buoy 12 MA117 | ecosystem: Environmental > Aquatic > Freshwater > Lake > Lake biofilm | place: USA... | reverse complement strand
CCGAATAGAAAAATACATCGCGACCCAGACGGGACTTGAACCCGCGACCTCCGCCGTGACAGGGCGGCGCGCTAACCAACTGCGCTACTGGGCCAACATTTAAATACAGGTTTAAAGAAAATTTCTTCTCTTTTCACCTGGCGTCCCCAACGGGATTTGAACCCGTGTTACCGCCGTGAAAGGGCGATGTCCTAGGCCCCTAGACGATGGGGACTAGAGGAGTGAGAATCGTACCCTGAAATATTCTTCTCGAATCTGACGATACCATTAGGGGTTTCACCCAGAAAACAATTGAAATTGGGGCCTTTAGCTCAGTCGGTAGAGCAACGGACTTTTAATCCGTGGGTCGTCGGTTCGATCCCGACAGGGCCCACAACACTTTAAAGAGTAGTTGAAAGGGGTTTAAATTGATCCATGGCTAGTTATTTGTGGATTGATCTGGATAAAACTCTGATAAAGCAAGATTCTAGCATGACTTGCTTGAAGAGACTTAGGCGAGACTTAGGTGTTCTCCAGCTTTTCGAAATCATCATTAGGCACAGATTCAATCGTTTTAATATTAAGTCTGAGGTCGCAGACAGAGTCAATCTCGCATCAATTGATTGGATATATGATGAAGACCTATTGGAATTTCTAGAAAATCGCTTTATAGAAGGTTTTCAGATTAATCTTATAACCGCTTCATCAGAAACTATTGCAAAATTCTTCGCTGAAACTTTACCCTTTATCTCTGAAGTATATTTTTCTACAAATACACTTGATATGAGGGGTTCGGTAAAATATCAAGTTATGAAAAGTAAAAGCTATGGAGACTTTGAATATTTTGGGAATTCACTGTCTGATATCAAAGTCTGGGAGAGAATTGGACACGCCAACATTAGCAAATCAAATTTTAGAATGAGAATAGCCCTCTTCATCACGAAAAAAAATCTAACTATTAATCTTTTCTAGTTTTTTTCCAAAGCAAAGTTAAACAAATCATGCTAAATATAGATATAACAAAACCGATTTGGATGTGAAATATGTAATCAGAGTCGTAATCAACAGATATTTCATTATATTTTGGGAGAAGCCCAGAGTTTTGATATTTCATCTTACTATCTTCGATAAAAAGATTATTTGTCCAAGACTCAAATAAAGAAATGAGATAAAAGTAATTCATCAGCGCTAATAGTGAAAAAAAGTATGCACCCTTCTTTTTCGAAGATGTCCATGTAGTTATTTTACTATCCCAAAAAAATGTACACACAAGCATAAGCCAAAGAATTGGATAAGTTAGCATTCGAAAAGGTATTCTGTCTATTGGTGATAATGGGAGGATATCGGCAACTGCTAGGTAGATAAATCTGTAAAAGAGACTTAATGAAAGAAAGAAACAGACTAAAGTCCAAGCATTTTCCCTGTCTAAAGCTAATCGCCGATTATTCAATATGACAAATGTCAGAATCATCAGAATAGTTACTGGACCAATGTCCATCGTCCATTCCCAGCCTTGATTTGCAAGGGCATAATCACTGCTTGTTAGCGCTAGCCACAAATGTATTACAATTTCCTGAAGATGCAAATATAGAGTATTCAAAGTCTTCCCGAACGATGAAAAGTCGTAAACTGATTCTCGATCATTAAAGTTTGTATTACTGAAAAAATTAAATCCATAGCCATGATAGACAGATCGATTCCCACCTTCTATACGGTCTAAGAGAGCGGGCAGGGTTTGAAATGATGTAAGTGACAAAGAGGCAACTATAGGAGCAGACAGATTTACTACATGCCTCGGATTGAAAACAAAATAAATCCCTAATATTAAAGTCATCTGAAAAAATACGTGCACGCTACCAAGAGAAATGACATACGTTAACAAGGCAGACATTTTTAGCATCCAAAGATTGCAACAATTAATACCTAATTTACGCCTCTCCTGAAGAAGTATAATAAAAATTGGTATCAACAAATAGCCCAGAAGTTGAATATGCCCAACACTAAGACGAGCAATCATCGGAACCATAAGGAAAAAAGAAATTGCGAGAAAGTAAGTTGCAGCAATGGATAAATTCCTTCTCATTAACATCATAGAAGTAACCAAACTAATCGCACCTACTGTAAGAGAAATGTGCCAGATTATCGCATCTGTGATTGAAAGAAATGGAAATATCAAAACGTCTGGGGAGAAAATCAACATTCCAATTGCAAATACCCGGTTCCCAAAGATTCCATTAATTTCTTCAGATTTCAAAGGACTATCGGTAAAAGCAATGTGTGTGGTCAACTCCATAGAGGAAACTGAATCCCGACTATAGTCAATGAGTTGATAAGCTAAGTACCAGTCTTGATACCAAAAACTTAATTCCTTAATCGCCTCTAATTTGAAGGTCCAAGTTAGCGTTAAAAGCAAGGAAATAAAGAGTGAGTGCGCCCAAATCTTAGATTTCTCGTTACGAGACAAGGTATGGTCCATTCAGAAGCTTAAAAATTTAGCCTTTAAATATCTGAATCTGACAAGAATTATTTTTCGTAAGGACATTTCCATCTTTGTTTGCACCTTTCCTGTCAACACGCCAAACACTTCCCTAATTGATTTTGATGGATGGTACAAAAATTGATAAGAAAAATAATTGAGGTACATGAGCCACCTGAATTTAGAAACTTCTCTGTAGTCTTCTCGCCACACTGGAGAATGACTCAATTCCGAGTAGTGCTGGAAGCCAAGAAGCGATCCACCTAGTTTGGCACCTGGGATTGGTGTAAAAATACTAACTGCAATCTCATCAATTCCCGCTTTGGCTAATTTGCGAACATATTTTATGGACTGAAGTCGATCGTAGTAATCTTCACCGGGCACTCCTGCTATGAAACATGCTTGAGTTCTCATACGAATCTTCGACATGTGCTGAGTGAGCTCTAGCGCATGATCTTGATCAAATCTTTTGTTTATCAATTTTAGAAGTTTTTCAGATCCTGTCTCAGGGGAAAAAGAAAAGAAATTACACCCAGACTGCTTCATCACAGTCAACGTAGATTTCTTCTTTATTGTTTCTATTTTTGTTCCTTGTGCGATTTTCCATGTTATATCAAGATTACGACGAATAATCTCATTAGAAATTTCCACCATTCGACTTTCAACGATTGTTGGATCTAAATCAGACACGTGAAAGTCAGTCACATTAAGAAGTTTAAAGAAGTATTCCATTTCATCAACAACATTAACTGCCGATCTAGATCTCCATGTAGGGTTTATGGCAGGTGATACGCAAAAAGTACACCTGTAAGGGCATCCTCTAGAGGTCAAGATAGGGAGAAACTTATCTCCTGGCGTAATTGGAGCATGGGCAAATCCACAATTCCAATATCCGTCTAATTGGAATAAATCCCAGGCTGGAAATTCTAATTCATTTAGTTTGTTGTTGAAGAGATTTGGTGTAGTGAAAACAGGTGGCTCCGCAAATTTCTCTGAACCTAGAGAGATTCCTGGAATTTTTAATAGTTCAGAACGAGATTTAATTGCATAAAACACATTCACCACACGATCTTCTGGTTCACCGAAAATTCCTACATCAACTATACCTTCAGCATGGAATTGACCAATAACTTCTGAAAGTGAAAAAGAATTAACAGTTTGAATGTTTTCAAACATGACAATTTTTAAAGATGGCATGCTTTTTCGTATTGCTCTACAAATCCTCTCAGATGATAACAAATCTTCAATAGTTCGACAGTAGACAAAGATGACCTCAACATCGAACGATATTCTCTCTATCACCTCACTCTCATTGATACCTTGAAGCATAAAATTATCTAAAATTTCAATTTTTCTAAAGTCACTGCCAAATGAGTCTATGACTTGAGTATCTATTCCATCGGCTCGGAGAGATGCAGCTAAATGAGCAGCCATGTGAGGCATGAAAGGAATTCCAGTATGCGGATCAAGATTATGGGAAATGATTCTTGGAATTACGACACAAGCCGACGGCATTTTCATAATATATCACTAATTCTGTTACCCTCCACTTATGCTTTCAGCTTATCTTTCACTGATTAGAGTTGACCATTGGCCGAAAAATCTAGTTATTTTTTTTGGGGCTGGCTTTTCTTTCATCGTTTTAGATTTGCCTAGTGAATTGACTTGGAACTTACTCTGGAAATTTATAATTGGGTTTATAGGGATGTGTTTAGCGTCTTCTGCTAATTATGTGATGAATGAATACCTTGATTCGCAGTCTGATTCCTATCATCCCCGAAAAAAGTCTAGAGCTTCGGTTCAGAATAAGTTTTCCCCGGTTGTTATTTCGCTAATCTATCTCTTGTTGATTTCATCAACCTTTGGAATTCTTGCAATGCTGTCAGTCGATGTTAGTCGCCCTTTAACGATAGTGGTTATCACTTATTTCTTCTTTGGGGTAATTTACAATGTCAGACCATTGCGAGCTAAGGATTTTAGGTACTGGGACGTCATCATTGAATCAGCTAACAATCCAATTCGCTTACTATTTGGGTGGCTACTTCTTAGTCCTGAAACTTTCCCCCCATTTTCACTTCTTCTCTGCTTTTGGTCCATAGGGGTTTTTCTTATGAGTTCGAAGAGGTTGGCAGAGTTTACTGAGCTTTCCTTGCAACTGTCTCGTGAAGAGCTTGGTCATTACCGAAAATCATTAAGCAAGTACACCAGAAATACTTTACTCATACTGATTGTAACAAGTGCCCAGATCTCAGCGGCACTTTTGATTGTATTTGCCCTCAAATATAATTCAGAATTCGTCTTCTTTTTTATAATACATACTCTTTGGACAAGCTATTTCTTTACTCAGATCTTTGACGCGAATTCTGTTGCCCAAGCTCCTGAAAAACTTGTGCAAGATAAGTCAGTAGCTTTTTTTGCTTTTGGGATGTTTATAACACTTAGTTTAGCGTATCTCGATATTCCAGTGGTTGAGCAAATTAATAATCTCCTAAATAGTAGAGTTTTAGATAGAAATGAGATTTTCAGATGGTGAAAATATGGCCAAAACTAAGAGAGTTTTCTTTACGCACTTCGAAAGATACATCTGAATTCTATGATAACCTTGTTGCTGGAAGAGAGCGTCGAAGCTTTTTAGGTGTAAATAATCGCTATAAAGTCTCTTCAGCGATTCAAAGCAAGTTTCTAGAGAGATACTTCGATTCAAATGTCAAAAAGTATATTAAGTCATCCGATACTATCTTAGACTTTGGCTGCGGAAGTGGAATTTTTAGTCGAAGAATGTCCTTCCTGTGCACCAAAGTGATTGGAGTCGACATCTCAAGGGGATTCATTCAAAGTGCTATCTCCCAAAATGATGACAACGGAAATGTAAGGTATCACCACATTGACACTTCATTTTCTTTTCCTGAGAGGGTTACAGAAATGTTTGATGTTGTGCTAAGTTTTGATGTGATTCATCATTTAGAAGATGCACATACTCAGCTTGTTAACCCTTTAAAATTGCTTAAACCGAGCGGTAGAGTTTTGATTTACGAACCGAATCTCTTGAATCCCGCTATTCTCCTCATGCACTTGTTTGATAAAAATGAGCGCGGATTGTTGCGCCTAGGCACACCGAATCGATATAGAAGACTACTCGCCAAATATAATTTAGAAATAGAGCACATGAGTTACAGCGGAATTGTTATTGGTCCCGCAAACAGAGTCTTTTGGTGGACTGCAAAATTACTTGAATCAAAATACTTATCAAAAATTGCCTGGCTTAATCCAAAAATATTTATAAGTTGTAAAAAGGCGTAAAAGTGTTTTGCTTATCCTGCCGTAATCATATTCCGAACACAGAAAAATCCACTTTAATCTCTTTCTCCGGCACGGAGCTAATTGATTTTTGTGTAAACTGTAATTTTGGAGTAACAAAAATAGAATCTGAAGAATCAAGTCTTGGCTTTAGAAGATTTGGATTCACGATTGAATTATTAATGACGATGTTTCGTTTTTGGCGTGCAACAAGCATCTCTATCAGGCATCGTCTAAGAAGAGGACTTTCGGTTCTAGATTATGGATGCGGAAGGGGAGATTTTTTGAATTACATGCGGTTTTTTGGGTGGAATGTCATTGGTACAGAAAACAGCTGTATTTCTGCAGCAGATGCAAGAAAAAGAAAAATTCCAATTCTTTTACATGGTGAAATAGGAGACAGCTTTCAAGGCAAGGGATCTTTTAGCAGTTTTGACCTGATTACAAGTTATCATAGTTTGGAACACTTGCCTGATCCAGTTAAGTTTTTAGCGCAATGTAAGCAATCATTGAAGAAATTTGGAACTTTGGTTGTTGAGGTTCCTAACATCGATTCTTGGCAGTATAAAATTTCAGGTGAAAACTGGATTTTACTAGACGTCGAAAATCACAAGTTTCATTTTTCTGTGAAGAGTCTGCATCATCTATTACATAAATCTGGATTTAAAGTGAAAAAGATTTCAACATTCTCAATGAATTATGGAATTATTGGGATGGCTGACGGAATCCGCTGCTGGATTTTGAGATTGATTTCAGTGCGAAGAAGATTATCACCAAGAAAAATAGCGCAAAAAAGCTTACTTCCATCACCGTTTTGGATTTTTTTACTCCTTCCTGTAGCGCTATTTGTTGAAATATTCGGTTCAATTTTCAAGCGAGGTTCGGTCATCAGGATTTATGCTTGCGGTTCGAGCGATGAAATCAATAATACTAGATTACGACTTTGAGGCACAAAATGGCGGAAATTTGAGGACATATGGCTGAATTTACAAGAAAGAATCACATTTCACCTACACTCATGATTCTCGACGGAATTTCAGGATCAGGAAAAACCATGATAATGAAGTTTTTGGACCTGCTAGAGGGTGGCCATTTGCCCAGGTTCGACTATAGTCTGGAACAACTTTTGATTTCCCAGTTTTATGGCAAGATTGATCCAGATGCTCTTAGTACACTTCTATCTCTTAAGATTGACCAACTTTTGTATGACCAAAGTATATCGAGGGAGGTAAATTTACGGCCCAATGATTTAAGTTCAGTACTTAGGAGTACAAAGAGATATAGATATTTGCGCCAGCTGTTGTCATCAGATCAAGAGTTTGTTTTTGATGCTAACGAGAAAAAACATGAGTGTGTCACAATTGTGGTTCACCAACTTTTGAGTGCGACACGAGTGCTAGACAAGGCGTATTCTGGTCAAATAAAGAGAATACTTTGTGTAAGGCATCCCTACTATTTATACGAGCACTGGTTAAGCTATGTTAGAAACTTTGGAGAGAATCCTAGAGATTTTACCGTGACAGTAGGAGAACATGGACTTCCATGGTTTATGAATACTAATAGTGGCCGAGTCATGAATCTTTCTGCTGAAGAAAAAACTGCGCAGTTTTTGTCACGATTAATTCTGATGCAAGAAGAGTTTATATCAAGGTGCAAGAATTTACTTACAATAGATTTTGAGAAGTTTGTTTTAGGACCAACGGACTATTTTAATGAAATTGAGAGATATTGTGAGAAGAAGTTAGTTGGTAATATTGGGAAAATCTTAAAGCGGGAAAAGATCCCTAGATCTCATATCAACTCCTCACGCGAATTAGCAATTTACGAGAAATATTCTTCTAAAAAACTTGGAGCAAAGTATGGACATAAAGAAGATTATGAATTATTGCGCACTTCCATTCAAGCGCGAATCTCAAAGTCTTCTTTTACTAAAATTCAGGAGGCTGCTGAAGTTTACGAGTCACGATTTGGGGTTTGGTTTTGAAAGTGTTTCCTGATGAGGGGTACTTACCAAAATCAATTCTTGTTACCAGCCCACCTATGGTAGCGAGTCAAGAACTGTTCATCGAGAAGTCTCGCCAGCTTAATTTGCAAGTTGACTATATCTCAAGCAAACAAACCTTAGCTCTTGAGGATTTAAGTAAATTGATAACGAAATATGATGGATGGATTATTGGAGATGATCCTTGTCCGAGATCTTTATTGGAACAAGGACAAAATAGTCGGCTTAAAGGAATAATCAAATGGGGAATTGGTTTGGATAATATCGACCTAGTCGCTGCTGACGACTTAGATGTTAAAGTACTTAATACGCCTGCGATGCTGGGAAGAGAAGTTGCTGACCTTGCCTTAACTTATGTAAATGCCCTGGCGAGAAGTATGATTGCGGTGCATGAATCAGTGTTAAATGGCCAATGGTTTAAACCCAGAGGCGTCTCTTTGCACGGCAAAAAAATCGGCATCGTGGGCTTTGGCGATATTGGACAAAATCTATACAAGAGGCTTTTAGCCGCTGAGATGGAGATAGTCGTTTACGAGGTAAATTTGAGTACTCGTAATTCTTATCCTAGCGTCAACTTTGTAACGTGGCCAAACGAATTAGAAGATTTAGATTTCTTAGTGTTTTGTTGCCCTTTGACCCAAGATACTCGCTATATGTTTGATATACAGTTATTGAAAAAAATAAAGAACCCACTTTTTCTAATAAACGTCTCTCGAGGAGAAGTAATTGCGGAGGAGGTATTAATCTCGGGGTTAAAGGAGGATAGATTCCGAGGTTTAGCATTGGATGTTTTTGAAACTGAACCCTTGGCCAAAAATAGTGACCTGCGCAAATTTAAAAATGTAATTTTTGGAACGCATAATGCTTCAAATACGCTTGAAGCTGTTATTCGTGTTAGTAATAATGCTTTAGAGAAGATGAGAGCAGTTCTGGATGCTAAGTCGTAGAACTTAGCCATATCGCTCTTAATGCGGGGAGAAACTCCCTTTTAGGACTCCAGCCAAGGTATTGTCTTGCCTTTGAATTATCTAGACAATTTCTCAGCGTGGTTCCTAATTCGGGCTCTTGCCAAGTTGGCTCTAGATCTGAATTCGTGATTTGCTTTAAATACAAAAAAACTTCAATGAGCGACCTCTCTTGCATTGAAGATATATTTAAACGAGTGCCTGCCGGATTATTCAGGGAGAGTATAAATGCATCACTCACGTCATCCACATGAATAAAATCTCTAACAACTTTTTGCCCAAAGAGCTCCAGAGGGGAATTCTCTTTTAGCGCCATCAGCATAGATGATATGACTCCAGTTTTATGAGTTTTCAAAGGACCATAGGTATTAGAGATAGCAAGCGAGGTCCATTTGTGTCCGAACTCGAGAGACTGCTGAGCTACATAGCACTCTGCTGTCACCTTAGAAATTGCGTATGGAGATTCACAGCTTAAAGGACTATTTTCCGTGAAAGGTTTTGTGCATACGGGGCCATAAATTGCACCAGAAGTTGCGAAAGTAATAGTTACTTCTTTCCTATCACTAAGGCCGCGCATTAGATTTAATGTACCTAAAACATTTGTTTTCATGTCAAACAAAGGGTCAATAAAACTCTCCTTGAGTTTGCGAGTTCCCGCAAGATGAATTACATAATCTGGGTTAATATCTCTAATTACTTGGTGCGAATCTGGAAAACTCAAATCTACTTTAACATCATTTGCTGGGTGATTTTTTCCCAAGGTAATAATCTCGTAAAGATTAGAGAAAGCTAACTTGCTAACCAAGGAACTTCCAATGGAGCCACTCGCCCCAGTGAGAAGTAAAATTGGCTTTTTTTTCAAGTCACTATCTGACTAAATTAGACCTGTAGAAACTAAGAGTTGCAAGAAACTTTGATCAGTGAACCAATCTTTATTTGTGTCACTTCGATATACAAAGTCTGGTGGGACCATCTGCTTATGGTCGGAGTAGTTTCTCATGAGCGAGGGTGAAATAATTCGATAGTGATTATCGAACATTAAAGTGTAAGAACTATCGTCTTCTGTAATCATAATCTCGTGCAGTTTTTCTCCAGGTCTAATTCCAATTTCTACCGTTGGTACATTTGGGGCAATAACTCTTGCCACATCTGTAACTTTGAAGCTTGGAATTTTAGGAACATAAATTTCTCCTCCTGACATTGTCTCTAATGAAGTGAAGACCAAGTCCACTGCCTGATCAAGAGTTAGCCAGAATCGAGTCATTCGGTTATCAGTTATTGGGATCAGACCCTCTTTTGCTTTTTCAAGGAAGAATGGGATAACACTTCCTCGAGATCCCAACACATTTCCATAACGAACTACTGAAAATTGAGTCGAAGAAGTCTCTTGCATAAAATTCCCAGCAAGCATCAATTTGTCTGAGCAAAGTTTGGTTGCTCCGTAAAGATTTGCTGGATTTGCTGCTTTGTCTGAACTCAAGGCAATAACCTTGGCCACATTATTTTCAATTGCTGCCCTTACGACGTTTTCAGCACCAAGGACGTTTGTTTTTATCGCTTCCATGGGATTGTTCTCTGCGGCAGGAATTTGCTTCATGGCCGCAGCATGAACTATCAGGTCAATCCCTTGAGATGCCTGATGAATTCTCGCATAATCTCTTATGTCACCTAAAACAAAGCGAACTTTTGAAGACTTTAATTGATTATGTAATTCAAACTGTTTGAGCTCGTCTCGACTGTAGACAATTACTTCAGCCACTCCGTCGTCGGCTAACAGCCTATTGATAAAACGTTTACCAAAAGATCCCGTGCCGCCGGAAACTAACAGCCGGGCGCCTCTTAAAGCAGACAAAAGTGGCCCCCTTCGAAGTCGTCAGAGTTAAGACCTTTATCCTACACAGTCTCGATTTCCAAAGAAACCTCATTATGATTCAGTCATGAAGGTGTTTCTGCCGATCAAAGAACATAGCGAGCGCGTACCTGAGAAAAATTTCAGGCCACTTAAGGGCATACCATTATATTTATGGATTCTGAGCTCAATTTTAGAGGTACCTTCGGTTACCGAGGTTTGCATTGACACTGACTCGGAAAATGACAATCTTTGGGAATTGAATTCACATCCAAGAGTTCAACTAAAAAAGAGGTCGAAGAATCTAATTGGAGATCACGTTTCAATGAATCTACTGATTGAAGACTACGTCCGTGACTTCAACGAGTCAGAGGAAATTTTGATGACGCATGTTACTAATCCGTTCCTTACTTCAAGAACAATTGCAAGCGCAATACAACATTTTAGTGAAATTAAAGAGCATGGTTTTGATTCTATTTTTTCGGTGACTAGATTCCAAGGACGATTCTATGACGAAAATCTCTTTCCTATAAATCATAATCCACAAGAATTGCGCAGAACTCAAGATTTAAACCCTGTGTATCTTGAGAATTCTTGCTACTACATTTTTACTAAGAGATCATTTTTAGAAAGCCAGTCTCGAATTGGTTTGCGCCCAAAAGAGAGTGTAACCTTTGGGATTGAATCACACGACATTGATACTCCCGAGGATTGGACTATGGCTGAGCTGGTTGCCCAAACTCTTAGTTCGCTACCGAGAATTCCAACATGCTAAAACAAAAAAAGAGCGCGGTAATTATTACGGGTTCATGCGGTGGTATTGGCCGAGAACTTTGCAAAAGTTTCTTTGAGTCTGGTTACAAAGTTATCGCAATTGATTCTCAAGATGCAATTCCAGGATTAGAAATAGATGAGTTCATTCAAATGGATTTAACGAAGATATTAAATGATGCATCTGCAAAACAAGATTTAAAGAATTTTATCAATGACGTAAGCAAAGGAGGTGTATTAAAAGGCTTGGTGAACAATGCTGCCATACAAATTGTTCGTTCATTCGAGGACCTTACTGAAGACGATTGGAAAACTACACTTGATACAAACCTATTAGTTCCCTTTGTATTGTCGCAACTTTTTCTGGAGCCCTTGACAACTGGCTCGGGCTCAATTCTAAATATAAGCAGCATTCATGCTAATCAAACAAAGCGGTACTTTGCTGCATATGCCACCAGTAAAGCAGCCTTATCATCGATGACGAGATTATTGGCAATCGAATTGGGAAATCGAATAAGAGTGAATGCTATTGAACCAGGAGCAATCGCCACAGAGATGCTTGAGCGAGGATTCAAAAATTCTCCCAGAAAGAGAACTCAACTCGATGCCATGCAACCAATGAAGAGAATCGGAACTCCACAGGAAGTTGCTCGACTCGCGTGTTTTTTGATTTCTGATGAGGCACAATTTATAAACGGCGCCACTGTGCAAATAGATGGTGGAATTCGAAGTCAGCTATATGACCCGAATTAGTTTGAGAGAGAAGTATCGTTCAAAAACGAGGTGCCTTCTTGGTGAGGGTATTGATCTTCATAATGATTCAGGAAAATTGGCATGGGTTGATATCGAGCTAGGCAAAGTTATAGTTTCAGACCTGCAAATGTCCGAGGAAAAAATTTATGAGGATTTTATGTTTCCTACCAAAACTTTTTTCGATAAGGCTGGGGCACTTTATGTATTGCATCAACAAGGGATAAGTAGACTACATATTGAAGACAATACCTTCAAGATTGAATCTAAATGGCCTTGGGCGATGGATGGTTTTAGATTCAATGACGCAACTAGAATTGACGAAAAAACCTACTGTGTTTCTACAATGTCGACCAAGAGCATCTCTGGCGCAGGCGCAGTTTGGCTATGGTCAAAAGATGAGAAACCGAATAAAATAGTTTCCCATCTAGACATCCCTAACTCTATTGTTTATGACATCATGCTAGACCGTCTATATTATTGCGATTCGAAGACAAAAGCCATTTCTTTTATATCACTCAATTTGGGTAATTTGGATCTTAACCCTTGTCTATTCTCAAGTACTGGCGTTGGCGAGCCAGATGGCTCTACGATTGATGAAACCGGTAATCTGTGGAATTGTCGATGGGATGGAGAAAGTATCTTGATATTCGATACAAGTGGTAACCAAAAAGAAAGCATCCAATTGCCAACGATACGACCGACATCGTGTAAGTTATCTACTAACGGAAACTACCTTATCGTGACATCAGCTAGCTTCGACGCGAGTCCAGTAGATGGTCACACCCTTGTTTATGAGATTTTGTATTCCTCATAAATGTTTGAAATCAACTCGTATAGTTCTTTCTTGTTTGATGCCAAAGGTATACCTCGAAGCATCGGGTCTCCCTTTTCTAAATTTCCGGTGGGATCAAAGAAAATCACTGGCTTAGCTTTCTCCTTAGCAATAAAAGCAACTGTTGATAAAGGTTTGACAACAACCAATTGAGATAAGTCGACAAGGCTCTCGGCCGAGAAAGTCTCATCAATTTCAAAATAAGATTTTCCGAATCGAGATAGCAAGCTCAAGCTGTTCAATTGTCTGATGCTAGAGTTAACATCATTAACTGGGCGTTTTCTCTTATGAATGACTGTCATTTTGTAGCTCGTTGCAACTTCTAATATTTCAGAAATAAAAATCCATTCCAGGTCGAAATTATTCCAACCCAAGTCGTCAATAGTGCCTGCGCTGAATAATTGATTAGCACGAATGTATGTGTCGAAAACTGAAACCGTGAAACAATCCCTCCTGGGCAATTCATTCAATTTTCGCCCCGACCAATGGGGAACGCCGACAATTTCAAATTTACGTGAGTAGTTGGGACTCATTCTCATTGCAAACTCAACTTGCTTTTCATCCACAACCCAAGACATTGACCAAGCTGATAGGTGCCAAATGCCATCACATAAGTCAATAGAAAATGATTTGCTTGGTTCTGCAGATGCGCTGTAGTGTGCAAATACAATCTGGCAGCATCTCTCCTCGAGTACAAAGCTCCAAAGCGGACGTTGCACAGATACAGAATTCGGAAAAATTACCATATCAGCCGAGAAGAATTTGCGTTTGTTAGCGAGTAGAATAGAAATGTAAATTTCATCTACCTGAGCTAACGTTGCCTTAAAGAGACTTAAATTATGAATATTTGAGCATAACCAAAGGCCAAGTTTCAATAACGCAGATAGTCGGTACAAAAATGGGACTTCGCAGAGTACGGTCTGTGAAAATTGGAAATCAATTGATGCATTTGGAGAATTTTGCCAGTTGAAGCTCTCATTATTATGGAAAATTGTCAAGCGAGTAGAGAATTTTTTATTCAACCACTCTGCAAAATTGTGCGTTGAGAAATTCGCACTTGGAAAAGATTCAATTGGAAAGTTATATAAGTAGATTTTTTTTGCCGTTTTATCAACCCCTGCTAGTTTTTGTGAATTAATAGGTCCAAAGAGAATTAACATCAACTTTCTTGATGAATTCAAGAAGAATAAGATAACTAAAAATAAATGAGTTATTGCAGACCCAAAAGAGTTGAATTTTAGTCCGACACTTTGTACTAACGTGCGTCGAATATTTTTCAAAGCTGGAAAAAAAATATCTTTTTTAGTTAAATGCGAATAGGCGACTGCTTTTTTAAAATTCAAGGAGTAAACTGTCTTTAGAGTAAATTTCTGTTGAAATCCTAGCATGATTTGAAAGTCACTTAGACCAATCAAATCACGTATTTCTTTTCGACTGTTTGACTCTAACTCCTGACGCATATTTCTGAGTGCCTCAGCAATTTTGGTTCGAAATAATGAATAAAATTTGTCTCGAATTAGAGAATTGTGGGTCTTAGAAAGTTCACTTTCAAGTTCGTCGGAGAGTGGTGATCCAAGCATTATCCCCAGCCAAGGGAAACTCTGCGCCAATTGAATGAGGTATCTCTGAAACTTAATCACCTCTTAACGTTAGACTAATAGGTGGTCAAATGTTACCAGAGTCTACTGAGTTGTAAATTCGTCTAATCAATTTGTAGAGACCGTTACTGTTGAAGAATTGCGTACGTATGAATGCTTTGAATGGCTCCATTTGTCTAATTTGCAGCTGCGTGCGTAGCCATCAATTCCTCGAAAATGTCACACAACGTAACAGCTATATGGATTGCACGCGTCACGGTAACGTGAATTACTATTGCTAATTTCGAACGTTGTAAAGTTATTCCGAAGGAATTGACTTAAGCTTGGGGAATTCTTATCGATAATTGACCCAAGATGTCCCGTAGCTCCAATGATTAGAGATTTACCGTGCATTGAGTTGAATTATCCCGTTATGATCATTGACAACTGCTCCTATAGCACTCAAAAGTTTGTTAATATCCGCAATGGAAGGAAAGAAAGTAGAGGGAGCCTTGGAAAGTTTCGCAATTCTAATTCCAACACGTAATAGGCCTAAAGAGTTATCAATCCTTATTCGAAGTATCAAAAAGTCAACTCTCTTGCCTAAGCAGGTAGTAGTTATTGCCTCAGGGCAAAACGTTGCTAGCATTCTCGATGAATTTAGCAAATCCCTTGAGATCACTTATCTACACACAGAAGTGACGGGACAGATTGCTCAAAAGAGAATAGGGGTTGAATTAGTCTCGAAAGAAGTAGATTGGTGCCTATTCCTTGATGATGATTTAATTCTTGATGAGTCTGCTATAGATATGGCGATTAACGCTGCAAATTCCTATAAAAAAAGGGACATCATAGGTATAGGTTTAAGCCTTCCCCCTCTATCACGTGCGTTAAACGTTTCAAACGTCAACAAAAAACTTTTGGAGTTTTTTAAGCTCTCATCAAAATACTCTGGTCAAGTGCTACGAAGTGGGCATGCCACCAGTTATCTTCAAGAAACTGCTGTAATTGAAACGCAGTGGCTAAATGGTGCATCAATGTGGAAGACAGAGCATGCTAAAAAATACGGAATAGATTTGCCTTCAACGCGTTACGCAGCTTGCGAAGATCTCATATTTTCTTATCCCTTAGGCAAACAAGGAACGCTCATCTATGTTCCAGATGCGAAGTTAAGGTTTCAAGAAAGTCAATTAAGTGATTTTGATAGTTTAGAAGTTTTAAGGGCTGCTTCATATTGGAGATATTACTTTATTTCTAATCATAAGGAACTTTCTTTTGTTTGGTTTTACTTTAGTCAATTGGTTAGATCCTTATATGCTATCAGGAAGGCAAGAGTTAAAAGGCTGAGTCTCGCGCTAGAATTGCTTAGATTAAACGTTAAGTTGGTACGAAGTCATTTCGCAGGTGTTTCGCCTAATGTCCTTCTTAATGAACTAAAGTATTAATGCTTTGGAGTTTGCCAAAATAACCATCGAATAAACGATAACAATTCTTTTGGAAAGTCTCATCTTGCGTCAACCTTAAATCGAACGCCTTAATGAATTTAATTATCTCACTAACTGACCTAAAGCCTACAGTTTCAAATTCGCTGCTGATAAGGGGATTTAGGGAGTCATCACCCTCCTGATTTATGTGAATAGGAAGTACTCCAAAAGATAATCCCTCAATTCCAATTGCGCTACTGCGGAAGAGAATCAGGTGGGACCTTCTCAAGTCTTCAGAGAGCGAAGCCGTGGAGAGCGAAACACCATTTCGAGGAAATAACTTTTCCTTAGCCATTTTATACGCCAAATTGCCAAGAGCGGGGTGACTTCTTAGAACAAAACTAATGTTTGGCAGTGATGGGGCTAGCTCGTTTATCAGCTTAATGAATTGAGAGAGCGATTCTCGAGTGCCCTCTGGGGCAACCAAGACTTGGATTATTGATGTACTTTTCTTTTGATACTCGAATAGCCGCGCCTTTGGAGATCCTAACGTTTCAACTTTACACCGGAGGCCATGATTTAGAGCCAGCTTTTTCGATACGCTTCCACTAGTAAAGAAGTAGTCATCGGCGCTGAAGTTTGAGACTGTGCGAAATAGATTCAATTGCCCGGGAACAATCGGAGCATGCTGGTAGCCAATTACCTTTGTGTCCTCAAAAGACTTCTTGGACATGTCTAGAACAATTTTCTCGTGCGCGTGTCCTTCGATAGTCAGCACCAGGAACTTAGGTTTAACCCGAATCATGGTGTCTCTCAATCTCGTCCTTAAGACCAAATTGGCTATCGTTGATCTTCTATGTTGAAAAAATGCAGCTTTAATCAATAGTCTTCTTTTGGTTACATCTAGACTTTCTCCACGAAGGGATTTTATAAACAGCCACCATGATATTTGTAATTGAGCTACCTGTAGCTCAACCATAGAAAACAAAGAGAGCGCTTTAGTGTTCACAGCGACTTTTCTTTTACCCACATGATAAAACTTTCTTTTGATTTGCGGAGATAGTAATCGCGTATGATTCAAGAAGAAGGCACAACTCTCATTAAAATCAAGATTTTTACCAAAAAAAACATCTTCCTTTTTTGGGTCCTGAGCATAAGTGAAATGTGATAAAAAGAGGAATTTATACTTTCCTGATGGCAAGTCTTTTTCTGATTTGAATTCAAGAAGTGAGTAAAAAGAGATCACTATAGAGGAAAGACTCTGAAGCAGAATAAGTGGGAAAAGTGTGAGGTATGCGAGAGTTAGAAAAATCTTACTTTTTGGGCAACGAAGCTTGTACTTGCGGAGATTCTCCTCCGTTGGCTTTACTAAATGAAAAAAAGCACTTGCATTTATATCATTGAAAGGAGAGGACTCTCGAATTTCAACTAGAAAATCATCTAGTTCCTGGGGCTCAAGTGGTAGCAGAAAGGATTTCATTTAGAATTCCATTTTGTTGAGAAGAGGTCTTGAAAACTTCTTTTACTTTTTCAACATCTTCAAGGAGATTTATGGAAGGAAAATTAAAATCTGTAGAAATCGAATTTATATGAAATCCATATTCGATAAACTTAAGTTGTTCAATCGACTCAGCTATTTGAAGAGGGCTATTCTCTTTACGACAAATCTCGTACATAGCGCTTTTCGATACCACAAAGAGCCCACATATCTTTGACACTAGGCTCATCATCCATGGAAACTATCGGGAGAAGAACGACAATCTTTGTCATAACAAGACTTGTATATCCAATCGACCTTTAATTCGTCGCATATTTTTCCAATACGCTCCGCCATCATAAAAGCATGGTCCCGATTTTCAATGGCACAAGGTCCGCCAATCAAGACGAGCTTCCCCCCCCGCCTATCTTGACACGCTTAACCTTGCCGTATCCAACCTCTATCACTTTGGAAATCATTTTTCTCCTGGATTTGATGGGCGAGTTCAGGGGATAGATTATCACCGTATTTATGACTTTGCGTTAAGGGGTAATTGAGGATAGGCATTATCCTTTAGGGCGTGAGACCATCTTCCCTCAGCAAATCTGAGTTGATTGTGGTTGTAAGATCATGTTTTGCACTCTTGAGGTTTAGAGACCAGAGAAAAATTAAGTTGGTTGCGGCAGGACAAACACTGCTAAATTTTCTAGACCTATTGGGCATTGCTCTGATTGGCTTGATCGCATCCTTGGCGGTAACAGGGATAAACTCAAAAACCCCCGAGGGTCTCGTAAGTAATTTATTGGAATTACTAGGTCTGTCTTCAATTTCCTTTCAGTGGCAGGCGGCAATCTTGGCTTTCCTTGCTTTAACTGTCTTTATTACTAGAACCCTGATATCAATGTTCTTTATACGCAAGACTCTATTCTTTTTGGGGAAATGTGCAGCAGAGATAGCCGCTGACTTGTTTGGGAAAATATTAGCCAGACCCCTCACCGAACTAAACAAGCATAGTTTCCAGCAATACCTCTATTTCCTGACCACAGGAATTGAAACATTAACGACTCGAATAATTGGAACTTCTGTAACTTTAGTTTCTGACACAACACTACTCATTATTATTTTGGTAGCGCTTTTTTATGTAAGTCTTCCAATGACAATTGTGGCAATAATTCTTGTGGGAATTATGTCTTGGGCTCTCCACCACTTAACAACCGCAAGGGCTAAATTTTTAGGAAAGACCTACTCAGACTTGGATATAGTATCAAGAGAATCCGTTGTTGACGCACTGACTGCCTTTAAGGAAATTTCACCTAAAGCAGGATTTGCCCATTACGAGAGTGAATTTCGAAGGAGTCGATCCAAAGTCTCGCGAGCGCTGGCCGAATCTACTTTCATGCCCTATATGGGGAAATATGTAATTGAAACTTCACTGATGATTGTTGCATTCTTGGTAGCGGGAGCACTATTCCTATTTACTGATGCATTAAATGCTATTACTGCTCTTTCGATTTTTATGGCTGCTGGAGCTCGCCTTGCCCCAGCGGTATTAAGGATTCAACAAGGCTTCGTTCGCTTAAACAATAGTTGGGGAATAGCTGGCTCCACATTGGCATTAATCGATGAAGTCAAATCCATAAGTTCAGTTGTGGAGGAAATGAAGAAATTTGCTGATTCTCATTTGGGCTTTACGCCAAAAATAGAATTAAATAATGTCGCTTTTAAGTATCCTCTCTCGAACACTCAAACGCTATCTTCTATCAATATTTTGATAAATTCTGGTGAATCAGTTGCTTTAGTTGGACCATCTGGATCAGGAAAAACCTCCTTATGCGATCTGATGATGGGCCTCCTAATCCCAGACGCGGGAGATATATCTATATCTGGAGTAAGGGCCAAAGAAGCAATCGCAAAGTGGCCTGGAGCTATAGGCTATGTGCCGCAAGATATCTACATATCTAATGCAACTGTTGCCCAAAATATAGCTCTTGGTTTTCCAGCCAATGAGATTAGCGAAGAAAATATTTGGCAGGCACTTAAGAAAGCTCAAATTGCCGAATTCATTTCGTCTTTAGAGGATGGTTTATTCACCAAGCTCGGTGATCGAGGCATCAAGCTAAGTGGCGGTCAGAGACAAAGAATAGGAATTGCGCGCGCACTTCTGACAAAGCCGAAAATTCTTTTCCTGGATGAAGCAACTAGTGCTCTTGACGGTCAAACCGAGAATGAAGTTGCCGAAGCTATCAATGCGCTTAAAGGAGAAGTGACTTTGATATCTATCGCACATCGGTTATCAACCGCGAAACGGGCCGACAGAGTTATTTATCTGGAAGCGGGCACGGTTTTAGCGCAAGGAAGCTTTGAAGAGGTAAAGAGTTCTGTTCCTAACTTTCAAAAACAGGCTGAACTCATGGATTTAGGGTAAAGAATCTCCCAGGGTGAAGTATTTTCTTTTAAAATAAACCAGCGGTAAGTCATTTTTAAATTTCTCCAGTCCGATAACGCGCCCAAAGATTACAGATGCATGTTCCATATCTAGAACCCGTTCCAGTTTACAAAATATTACTCCTTGGCAGGATTTCAGAAAAGGTGTAACTAGCAGCTGGCTAAATTCAAAGAACTGACTTTCTTCCGAGTCAGACTTCTTTGTTTTAGAGGAGAAATGCTGAGCGAGACTTGTCTGATCTTGACTAAGGATGTTGGCCGAAAAAACTGAAGAGCGCTTGATCGCATCTAATGTCCTGGAGTGCTTTTGAAGTACAACCATAATCCCAGGTGTTTCTACATCAAAACTAGTAAGCGATGAGACAGTACATGCTTGAATTCCCGTATCAATTTGAGAGGCCACAATGGCAACGCAAGTGGGCACCTCGGCCATAAAATTCTTGAACTCAATGGGTCCCACACTGGAAGTGTAATTCAAAAGTTCCTAATATACGGACAGGCAAATCAGTAGCAAAAAATCAAAGAATAAGTCCAAGTTAGAGTGGTTTGATGCACCTCAAACTACGAAAGCTAAAATAGGCCTATGATTTGTACAAAGACTAGTGCGCGGAGGAGAGTAAATGTTGGTAAAGAAATTCCTCCACACGGTAATGATGGTTTATCGAAAGTTGCTTAAATTTACTTTTCTAAATCTTTTTACTTTTATAAATTTCTTGCCGAAAGGTCGCTTTGCGACTACTGATGGCTTAGATGCTATTTTCAAGAAAAAAATAAAGATACAGCTTGATCTTGGGCCACTTGAGTTTCACTCACCCAACTGGATCACGCATTACCGAGCGACATCTATTTTGCAAAAGGAACCTGAAACATTAAAGTGGATCGAGTCAATGGCCGAGGGTTCTGTCCTGTGGGATGTGGGAGCAAATATTGGCACTTTTAGTATAATTGCGGCTCGCAGGAACATACAGGTTGTTTCTATAGAACCTTCATTTATGAACATTGAATTATTGAATAGAAACGTTATTTCTAATGATGTGGCAGATGCTGTAACAATTTTTCCAATTGGATTAGGTAGCAAAACATCGGTCGTAGATTTTTTTATGTCATCTCAATACTTAACTTGGGGAGGAGCGCACAATTCTCTCGGAGCGAATATTGGTGCAGCTGGTAAATCAATAAAAAATCCTGTGAGAACGCAGGCACCTTGTTTCACAATCGATAACTTATTAGAGATTTTTGATTTGCCTACACCGACACATTTGAAAATAGATGTTGATGGTTTAGAGCTTGAAGTTCTTAAAGGGGCTTTGAACGCACTCAAGAATATTTCCTCGATTTTAATTGAAGTCGATAGTGAATTCTTTGGCCATGTAGAAGGCGTAAAAGAGATCTTGGAGAGGTACAGTTTTATTAATGTAATGTCTGGGTCTGACAATAATGGGTCTTATAATCAAATTTGGCAGAAGTCAACGACCGCTAACTAGTTCTCCCGCAAACGAATTATTGGAAGTTAGTCCTTGCGCCAAATTTTAGCTCGTCCAATGGCAGTGAAATTTCTAATCGTGCTAAAGTAAGATATGTTCTTTCCACTGTTCAAAGCTTTGGAGTTGGATGGCTTTCTGGAGTTAGGGTATGTAGCCGCTAACAATTGGGAAAATCGTGAGTCTAGGCCAATGAATGTATACGCACTCTGGCCCAATGGGCAAACCTGGCGATCTGAACTATTTGACGTCATTAAAGATGGCGAAGTTTTGAGAATATTCTCAACTTCATTAAATTCAGAGATGTTGGAAACCGGATTATGCCTGTTTTATCCTACGGTAGAGGAGCTGGTACCAAGACTCGACGCTCTACCAAAGAATCCCTATTGGTTTTCAAATGTTCCTGAGTGGCGGTGCACAAGTGGATTAAGGAATGACAGTGCTCAAACTTCATATCAGGCAGAGATATATCCTTTGCCGAGTAAGGCCTCGATGCTCACTTTTCATCCATTTATTCAATTCAGTAATATAGATAATTACCTATTGGTTTTAAATATTACAAATGAGCCTTTGATTACAAATCATGAGATTGAACTCTTTAATTCCACAAATTTAACGAAACACGGTACAGCCACAGTAAAGACAAATAGTGCTTCAGTTATTCCTCTAGATGAGTTTGGTTTTACTGCAAGTGACCTTCCACTCTTTTTATCGAGAAAAATGGCTGGGATTCCCTTTGGACTTGGAGTAGCTAAAGATGGTTCGATGCTTAGCCTGGAACACACTCATCCTCCCGCTAGCCTAGTTCTCTTTGGTAATCGCAATGAAGTACAAGGAAAAATCAAGAAAAATTGGGTCCAGCGCATAGGTGGCTCACAATGAAAAAGAGTGATGTAATCAGAAAAGCGAAGTATGCATTATGGATTCCAAGAAGAATCACTCGAAAACCAGAAAATAAAGGCGCTGTGATAAGCGATTTATTTCCTTTGAGAAATGATGAAGCCTGGCAGACACATTTTGAGCTTTTGAATGTCTCAGGATTGATTTCGGGCGATAATTCTTCGGCTCAAAATAAAAAAGCTCGTTTTGTAATCTTTAATAGCGAGGGCAGAAAATTGACTGAGAAGTTAGTTGCTATTCCCTCATCAGGGAGAAGGACAGTCTTATTAGATGATGATTTTGATCCTTCAATTACGTTAGCATCTTCATTTGCGGTGTTTCATGAGATTCCTGACCATTCACTAGATATCGGAGAGAGCTTTCTGGCCGAGCGCG
>Ga0315902_10003709_pt1 | contig 22610 bp, 20 predicted proteins | sample LakEriMetagenome_9_FD_203523 | JGI IMG/M metagenome (GOLD analysis project Ga0315902, IMG submission 203523) | Freshwater fungal communities from buoy surface, Lake Erie, Ohio, United States - Buoy 12 MA117 | ecosystem: Environmental > Aquatic > Freshwater > Lake > Lake biofilm | place: USA... | reverse complement strand
GCCCCGCCCTGGCCGGCCTCGGCACCGACAACGCCCAGGGCGAGCTCTACCTGCCGGACGCGATCCCCCTGATCGCGCAGGCGGGCGGCCTCGTCGACGCCGCCGAGATCGCCGACCCGGCGCTCCTCCTCGGCGTCAACACGCGCGTCGAGCTCGCCGGGGCGGCGGCGCTGCTGCGCGCGCGCCTGCTCGAGGCGCACATGCTGGCCGGCGCCGGCATCGTCGACCCCGACTCGACCTACATCGACGCCGACGTCGTGCTCGAGCCCGACTGCGTCGTCCACCCCGCCACGATCCTGCGCGGCGCCACGCGCCTCGCCGCCGGCGCCGAGGCCGGCCCGCACAGCGTGCTCGACGGCGCGATCCTCGAGGCCGGCGCCAAGGCCGGGCCGTTCGCGCACCTGCGCCCCGGCACCCACCTGCGCGAGGGCGCGCGCGCCGGCGCGTTCACCGAGACGAAGAACGCCGACATCGGCGCGCGCACCAAGATCCCCCACCTCTCCTACGTCGGCGAGGCCGAGGTCGGCGAGGACACCAACATCGGCGCGGGCAACATCACGGCCAACTACGACGGCGTCAACAAGCACCGCACCGTCATCGGCAGCCGCGTCCGCACCGGCTCGGACTGCGTCTTCGTGGCCCCCGTCAGCGTGGGCGACGACGCGACGACCGGTGCGGGGTCCATCATCACGGATGACGTCCCGCCGGGGGCGCTCGGCATCGCCCGGGCCCGGCAGGTCGTGAAGGAGAACTACGCGCAGAGGAGGCGCGATGACTGACTCGAAGCTGTTCGACGTCCCGGCCGAGCTCGGCGCGCCCGCCTCCTGGCAGGAGCGCACGCCGTCGAAGCGCCTGATGATCTTCTCCGGGCGCTCGAACCCGGACCTCGCGCAGCGCATCGCCGACCGCCTCGACGTCGGCCTCGGCCAGGCCACGCTGAAGACGTTCGCCAACGGCGAGATCTACGCCCGCTTCGAGGAGTCGGTGCGCGGCGCCGACGTCTTCCTCGTGCAGTCCTGCGTCAACCCGGTCAACCGCAACCTGATGGAGCTGATGATCATGGCCGACGCGGCCATGCTCGGCTCGGCCAAGCGCGTCACCGCCGTCATCCCCTGGTACCCGTACGCCCGCCAGGACAAGAAGAGCGCGCCGCGCGAGCCGATCACCGCGCGCCTCGTCGCGACGCTCCTGCGCGCGTCGGGCATCGACCGCGTCCTCACCATGGACCTCCACGCGGGCCAGGTGCAGGGCTTCTTCGACGGCCCCGTCGACCACATGACCGCGCTGCCGATGTTCGCGCGGCACTTCCGCGACATGGGGCTCTCGGGCGAGGGCACCGTCGTCGTCTCGGGCGATGCCGGCCGCGCGAAGCTGGCCACGCGCTTCGCCGAGATGCTCGACGCCGACGTCGCGATCATCGCCAAGCTGCGCCCGGAGCACGGCAAGGCGCGCGTCGCCGCCATCATCGGCGACGTCGCGGGCAAGAAGGCGATCATCTCCGACGACATCATCGACACCGCCGGCACGCTCTGCGCTGGCGCCGAGGCGGTCAAGAACGCGGGCGCCACCGAGGTCTACGCCTGCGCGACCCACGCGATCATGTCCGACCCGGCGCTCGACCGGATCCGCGAGTCCGTCCTGCACGAGGTCGTCGTCTGCGACACCGTCCCGATCGACCCGCGGGCGCCCGACAGCCGCGTGCGCGTGCTGCCCGTCGACGGGATCCTCGCCCAGACGATCGACGAGGTCTTCCGCGAGGGCTCGGTCTCGAACCTGTTCGGCGGCGAGAACCAGCTCTTCTAGGGGGCACCGCGCTGCGCCCGGCCCCGGGCCCGGGCGGTAGGGTCCCCGCATGAGCATCCCCCAGTCCGACGACCAGATCTCCCGCCGCCGGCTGCTCGGCGGGGCCGCCGCCGCCGTCGGCGCCGCCGCCCTCGCGAGCGCCGTGCCCGTCCCCGCGCTCGCGCGCGGCACCGGGGGGAGGAGCGCCAAGGGGAAGAACATCGTCCTCTTCATCACCGACCAGGAGCGCCAGCTGCAGCACTTCCCGCTCGGCTGGGCCGAGCGCAACCTGCCCGGCCTGACGGCCCTCAAGGAGACGGGCGTCGAGTTCACGCACGCCTTCACCAACTCCTGCATGTGCTCGCCGGCGCGCTCCACGATGATGACCGGCCTGATGCCGTCGCAGCACGGCGTCAAGTACACGCTCGAGGAGGACATGCCCGCGAGCCAGTACCCGCAGGTCGAGCTGCCCGGGCCGACGCAGGTCGCGAACCTCGCCACCGTGATGTCGTCGGCGGGCTACAACGTGATCTACAAGGGCAAGTGGCACTGCTCGAAGCCGGCCGGCGCCGAGTGGGCCCCGTCCGACCTCTCGAAGTACGGCTTCTCCCGCTGGAACCCCCAGGACGCGGGCGCCGACCAGAGCATCGGCGAGGCCGGCGGCGGCGTGGCCGCCAACGACGGCCGCTTCATGGCCTCCGTCGGGGCGGTCGACGCGGGCTCCGAGGGCATCCTGTCCTTCATCAACGAGGTCGCGGTCGACCTGCAGCCCTTCTGCCTGATCGTGTCGCTCGTCAACCCGCACGACGTGCTCCTGTACCCGCGCAACTACGAGAAGGCGGGCTACGACGACTCCTGGCTGGACGGGGAGATCGGACTGCCCGCCACCGTCAACGAGGACCTCTCCACGAAGCCGACGGCGCAGCGCGCGTTCCTGAAGATCTTCAACCTCAGCGGCCGGCTCTCGACGCCGCGCAAGAAGCGGCGCTACCTGAACTTCTACGGCAACCTGATGAAGCTCCAGGACCAGTACCTCGTGCAGGTGATGGCGGCCCTCAAGGGCGTCGCCACCGCCGACGGCTCGAACCTGCTCGACGAGACGATCCTGATCCGCACCGCCGACCACGGCGAGATGGGCCTCGCCCACGGCGGCCTGCGCCAGAAGAACTTCAACATGTACGAGGAGACGATCCGGGTCCCGCTCGTCTACTCGAACCCGGAGCTGTTCCCGCGGCGGCGCGTCGTGGACGACATCGTCGGCCACGTCGACCTCGTGCCGACCCTCGCCGGGCTGGTCGGCGCGCCTGCCCCGACCACGAACGGCTTCATCGGCGTCGACTACTCCTCGGTCCTGCTCGACCCGGACGCGAAGGCGGTGCAGGACTACACGATGTTCACCTTCGACGACTTCCAGGCGGGCCAGAAGAGCGGCCCGTACGTGCCGCCGCCGCAGCACATCGTGGGCGTCCGCGAGCGCCGCTGGAAGATCGCCCGCTACTGGGACCCGAACGGGAAGGTGCCGCCGCAGTGGGAGTTCTACGACCTCGTCGAGGACCCGCTCGAGTCGGTCAACCTGGCGGCGCCCGGCTACGAGCGCAGCGACCGGCAGGAGCAGCAGTGGAAGCGCATGCGCGCGAAGCTCGAGCGCGTCGAGGAGACCCGTCTGCAGCCCCTCGGCGGCGCGTCGTGAGGCGCCGCGCCGCCATCGGCCTCGCCGTCCTCGCGCTCGCCGGCCTGCCGGCGGCCGCCTCCGCGGCCACGCCGTTCGAGGCGACCCGGCCGACCGCGATCCCCGCCACGGGCGGGCTGATCGCGATCGCCGGCCGCACGCAGCTGGCCGGCGCGTCCGCGCCGAACACGCTGGTCGACACCGGGACCGTCCGGGGCCGGCCGTTCGGGCAGGGCACGGTCGAGCTCGCGTACACCCTCCACCCGCGGCGCGACGTCGCGTCCGTGGCCTTCACGATCACGAACGGCCGGGGCACCGTGACGGGCGTCGCCTACGCCAGCTACACGACCGTCCGGCTCGGCCTGATCTTCACGGGCGCCGGCCGGCTGACGGGCGGCACCGGCGCCTACGCGGGCCAGACGAGCGGCGTCCTGCAGTTCGACGCCATCCACTCGAAGACGGGGCAGCGCGAGGTGATCCGCCTCCTCGGCAGCACGGCCGACCCGGGCGGCACCGCGGCGCAGCAGCTGGAGCGGTACCGCGGGGCCATCGGCGGCACGAAGGAGCCGTCCCCGTGAGGACGCCCGGCGACGGGCGCTGACGCGCCTGCTGCCGGGCTCTCCTATAGTGCGCGGCGCACCTCGACGGAGCCGCTGACCCATGTCCGACACGACGATCCAGATCACGAAGCGCGAGGCCGCCTCCACGCGCGCCAACCAGCGCCTGCGCAAGCAGGACGTGATCCCCGGCGTGCTCTACGGCCAGGGCCGCGAGCCGCTGCCGATCCAGGTCGAGCGCGTCAAGCTGCGCGCCGCCTTCACCGGCGAGTCGGGCCGCAACGCGATCCTCTCGCTCGTCATCGACGGCGAGTCCCAGCCGGTCAACGCGATCCTCAAGGCGATGGAGATCGACCGCGTGCGCGACCGCGTCACGCACGTCGACCTGATGGCCATCTCGATGACCGAGAAGATCACCGCCCCGGTGCCCGTGCACCTGGTCGGCGAGGCCGAGGGCGTCAAGCTCGACGGCGGCATGATCGAGCACTCGCTGCACGAGGTCCTCGTCGCCGCGCTGCCGGGCTCCGTCCCGACCGAGATCGTCGTCGACATCTCGCCGCTCAAGATCGGCCAGTCGCTGCACGTCTCCGATCTCGTCGCCACCGGCGACTACGAGTTCGCCGGCGACCTCGCCGCCACCGTCTGCTCGTGCGTCGTCACGCGCGCCGCGCTCGCCGTCTCCGGCGGCGAGGAGGGCGAGGACGGCGCCGAGGGCGAGGCCGGAGCCGCCGAGGGCGGCGAGGCCCCGACCGCCGAGGCGGGCGACGCCGCGTCCGACGGGGACGCGGGCGGCGCGGACGACGCCGGCGAGTAGCCCATGGGCTACGTCGACGACCTGGTCGTCGGGCTCGGCAATCCCGGTGCGCGCTACGCCCGCACCCGCCACAACATCGGCTGGATGGCCGCGGAGCGGCTCGTCGCCGACCACGCCGCCTCCTGGCGCAGCCGCTTCAGCGGCCGCTACGCGGAGCTGCGCGTCGACGGCGCGGCGATCGGCGTGCTCGCGCCCGAGACGTTCATGAACGACTCGGGCCGCAGCGTCGGCGCCTGCGTGCGCGAGCTGAAGGTGCCCGTCGAGCGGATCGTCGTGATCTACGACGACATCGAGCTCGCGCCCGGCGTCGTGCGGGCGCGCGCGGGCGGCGGCCTCAAGGGCCACAACGGGCTGCGCTCGATGGCGGACGCGCTCGGCTCGCCCGACTTCCTGCGCGTGCGCTGCGGCGTCGGCCGGCCCGGCCGGGGCGACCCCCGCGACGTCGCCGCGTACGTCCTCAGCGCCTTCGAGGCCGACGAGGACCCCGACGCCCTCGCCGCCGAGGCGGCGGCCTGCGCGACCGCGATCTGCGGCGAGGGGATCGACGCCGCGCTCGCGCGCTGGCCCTGATCCCGCCATGGCGGGCACGGGCCCGCGCGGGTAGGATTCCGGCCGTACGCACCGCGACGTTCCACGGGAGGGACGGATGGCCGTCATCGAGGATCGGACCTTCAAGCGCCAGGACGGCAAGGACAAGGTGACGGGGCTCGGCCGCTACACGGCCGACCTCGAGCTGACCGGGCTGGTGCACTGCAAGTTCCGCTACGCGGGCATCGCGCACGGCCGCATCCGCTCGATCGACACGGCGAAGGCCGAGGCCCTGCCCGGCGTCTTCTGCGTCGTCACCCACGCGGACGTCCCCGACGTCGCGCACGGCGGCTACATCCAGGACCGCCGCCTGTTCGCGAAGGACTACACGCGCTTCGAGGGCGAGATCATCGCCGCCGTCGCCGCCTCCACGCCCGAGATCGCGCAGGCCGCCTGCGACCTGATCGAGGTCGACCTCGAGCCCCTGCCCGTCGTCAACGACATCGAGGAGTCGCTGGCCGAGGGCGCGCCGCTCGTGCACACGGACTGGGAGTCCTACGGCGACGCGTTCGACATCGTGCGCAAGGGCAACGAGGCCTGCCACAGCTCGATCGTCCACGGCGACGTCGAGGCCGGCTTCGCCGAGGCCGACGAGGTCGTGCGCGAGCGCTACGTCGCCGACATGCAGCACGCCGCGCCGATCGAGCCGCGCGCCGTGATCGCCGAGTGGCACGGCGACCAGGTCACGATCTGGTCCTCCACGCAGGTGCCGTTCAACGCCCGAAGCGGCGTCGCCCACTGCCTCGGCATGCCCGAGAACGCGGTGCGCGTGATCGTGCCGCACCTCGGTGGCGGCTTCGGCGGCAAGTGCGAGTTCCACTTCGAGGCCCACGTCGCCGCCGTCGCCCGCAAGGCGAAGCGCCCGGCGAAGCTGGTCTTCTCGCGCCGCGAGGAGTTCATCGCCCCCGACCACCGCCGCGAGGGCATGGTCGTGGAGCTCGAGACGGGCGTGAGGAAGGACGGCACGATCACCGCGCGCCGCGCGCGCATCGTGATCGACAACGGCGCCTACACCGCCGACGCGGGCTTCTTCCCGGAGCTCGCCGGCATGCACGCGATCGGGCCGTACCGGATCCCCGCGGTCGACGTGCAGGCGCACCTCGCCTACACGAACCACCAGCCGTCCGGCTCGGTGCGCGCCCCCACCGCCCCGCAGGCGAACTGGGCGCTCGAGTGCCACATGGACGAGCTCGCGCGGGTGGTCGGCATGGACCCGCTCGCCTTCCGCCTCCACAACGTCGTGCGCGACGGCGACCAGACGGCGACGGGCCAGGTGCTCGACCCCCACGGCGCCCCGCAGTGCCTCGAGACCGCGGCCGAGCTGATCGGCTACGGGCGGGAGCTGCCCGCCGACGAGGCGATCGGCATCGCGATCGGCTGGTGGCCGTCGTTCGGCTCCTCGTCGGGCGCGTACGTCAAGTTCAACGGCGACGGCTCGGCCACCATCGTGACCGGCGCGCAGGAGTGCGGCTCGGGCGCCGTGATGGGCCTGCCGCGGCTCGCCGCGCAGGAGCTCGGGATGCGCCCCGAGGACTTCTCGATCGTCTACCAGGACACCGAGGCCGGCCCGTGGGACATGGGCTCCTCCGGCTCGCAGACGACCCTCAACAACGGCCGCGCCGTCGTCGAGGCCTCGCGCGTGCTGCGCGACCGCCTGCTCGACATGGCCGCCGAGAAGCTCGAGGCGGCCAAGGGCGACATCGAGCTCGCCGACGGCGCCGCCCACGTCAAGGGCTCGCCGGCGAAGAGCGTCACGATCGCGGAGCTCGCGGCCGAGGCCGCGGGCGGCGACCAGCTGATCGCCACGGGCTCGGGCACGCCGCCGTCGGCCCCCGAGGTCTCCGGCTCGGCCTGCGTCGGGCGGATGGGCATGGACTCGTGGGTCGCCCCCACGTTCTTCTGCCACGCCGTCCACGTCAAGGTCGACAGGGAGACGGGCGTCGTGCGCGTCCTGCGCGTCGCCGCGGCGCACGACTCCGGCACGATCGTCAACCCGATCGGGGCCGAGGGCCAGGTCGAGGGCGGCGTCGTGATGGGCATCGGCCAGGCGCTGCTCGAGGGCTCGCAGATCGGCGAGGACGGCACGATCCTCAACCCGGGCCTGCTCGAGTACAAGCTCCAGACGATGGCGGACGCCCCGCCGATCGACATCGCCTTCGTCGGCCCCGCGGCCGTCGACGGCGGCCCGCACGGCGTCAAGGGCATCGCCGAGCCGCCCAGCGTGCCGACCCTGGCCGCGATCGGCAACGGCATCCGCATGGTCACGGGCGCGCGCGTCCGCCAGCTGCCGATGACGCCCAACCGGGTCTGGGAGGCGATCAACGCGTGAGGCATCTCGTGCGCGGGCTCGCGGCGCGGCTGCCGATCGGCGGCCCGCGCCGCCCGCCCGCGCGCGGCCTCGCGGCGTTCGCGGACGCGCCCTGCGCGCGGACGCCTACTCCTCGGTGATGCGCCGGATGCGGCGGCGGTTGCGCTTCGCGCGCTCCCGCTTGCGGCGCGCGAGGTCCTTGCGGTACTCGTTCTCGCGCGGGGCGGCGTTGATCACGAGCCGCCCGGTCATGTCGCCGTAGAGGTTGCGGAAGACCAGCGCCGCGATCGGCCACAGGAACAGCATCGTCAGCACGATGCGCAGGTGGTCGCCGACGGGGCCGGTGATCACGAAGGCGACGGTGGTGAAGCCGATCCAGAGGCCGACGGCCACGAACACGACGCCGAGCACGCAGGCGTAGGCGCGCCGGAACCAGCGGCCGCTGGCCGCGACGCCGGCCGCCACGGCGCGCAGCCCGTCGGCGTCGCCGGAGACGGCGATGATCGGCGGGAGCAGGACCAGGGGCAGGATCGGGGCGAGGGCGAGCGCGGACAGGTTCCAGACCACGAGGCTGGCCGGGATCGCGGTGGCCAGGCAGGCGATGGCCACCGAGCCGGCGCGCCCGCGGATGCCGCCCGCGACGAGCGCGGTCGCCGCCGCGGTCAGGACGACCAGCCCGAAGGACAGGAGCGCGCCGCGGATCAGGAGCTGCAGCTGCGGCTCGAGCCCGCTCCCGTCGAGCGTGAACTCGGCGAACGCCCACGGCAGGCCGCAGATCGCGGTCAGGAGCAGGTAGCCGCCGAAGTTGACGCCGAAGCGGCGGAAGGCCGCCTCGAAGTAGGCGCCGACGGGGTGCAGGGGCCGGCCGGTCGGGCCGAGCGGCCCCTGCTCCCCGTCGTCGGGGGCGGCGTCCGCCGCGGCGAGCCCCGCCTCGGGATCGAGGTCGAGGTCGTCCTCGGGCCCCTCGGGCCCGCGTCCGCGGCGGAGGATGCCCATGCTCAGGCGACCGCCTGCAGGGACTCGATCTGGAACGCGAGCGCGTCCCCGGTCTCGTCGACGTCGCAGACGATGCGCGCGCCGTCCGCGATGTCGCCCTCGAGCAGCCGCAGGGCGAGCGGGTTCTCGAGCAGGCGCTGGATCGCCCGGCGCAGCGGGCGCGCGCCGTACGTCGGGTCGTAGCCCTCGCGGCCGATCAGGTCCTTGGCGGCGTCGGTGACCGCGAGCGTCACGCGGCGCTCCTCGACGCGGCGGGCGAGCCGCGCGATCTGCAGGTCGACGATCTCGCGGATCTCCTCGGCGGTCAGCCGCGTGAAGATGACGGTGTCGTCGATCCGGTTGAGGAACTCCGGCCGGAACTGCTGGCGCAGCGCCCCATCCACGCGGGTCCGGATCTCGTCCATCGAGAGGTCCCCCGTGATGTACTCGGCGCCGGCGTTCGAGGTCATGATCAGCACCGCGTTCGTGAAGTCCACGGTGCGTCCCTGCCCGTCGGTCAGGCGGCCGTCGTCGAGCACCTGCAGCAGGATGTTGAAGACGTCGCCGTGGGCCTTCTCGACCTCGTCGAGCAGGATCACCGAGTAGGGCCGGCGGCGGACCGCCTCGGTCAGCTGGCCGCCCTCCTCGTAGCCGACGTAGCCCGGGGGCGCGCCCACGAGCCGCGAGACGGCGTGGCGCTCCATGTACTCGGACATGTCGATGCGCACCATCGAGCGCTCGTCGTCGAAGAGCAGCTCGGCGAGGGTCTTCGCGAGCTCGGTCTTGCCGACGCCGGTCGGCCCGAGGAACAGGAACGAGCCGATCGGGCGGTTCGGGTCGCCGAGGCCCGCGCGCGAGCGGCGGATCGCGTCGGCGACGGCGCTGATCGCCTCGTCCTGGCCGACGAGGCGCTCGTGCAGGCGCTCCTCGAGCTGGACGAGCTTCTGCATCTCGCCCTCCATCAGGCGGCTGACGGGGATGCCGGTCCACGCGCCGACGACCTCGGCGACGTCCTCCTCGTCGACCTCCTCCTTGAGGACCGAGCCCTGGGCCTGGACCTCGGCGAGCGCCTCCGTCTCGGCGGCGAGCTCGGCCTCGTAGGCGGGCAGGTCGCCGTAGGTGAGCTTGGCGGCGCGCTGCAGGTCGGCCTCGCGCTCGGCGCGCTCGGCCTCGGCCTTGACGTCCTCGATCATGCCCTTGAGGCGGCGGATCGCGTCGATGTGGCGCTTCTCGACCTCCCAGCGCTCGCGCATCCGCCCGGCCGACTCCTGGAGCTCCTCGAGCTCGTTGGCGAGGGCCTCGCGACGCTCGGCGGAGGCGGCGTCGGTCTCCTTGGCGAGGGCGGCGTCCTCGATCTCGAGGCGCACGATCCGGCGCTCGACCTCGTCGAGCTCGGTCGGACGGGAGTCGATCTCGATGCGCAGCCGGCTGGCGGCCTCGTCGATCAGGTCGATCGCCTTGTCGGGGAGGAAGCGGTCCGCGATGTAGCGGTCCGACAGCATCGCGGCGGCGACGATCGCGGAGTCCTGGATGCGCACGCCGTGGTGCACCTCGTAGCGCTCCTTGAGGCCGCGCAGGATGCCGATCGCGTCCTCCACGCTCGGCTCGCCGACCAGCACGGGCTGGAAGCGGCGGGCGAGCGCGGCGTCCTTCTCGACGTGCTTGCGGTACTCGTCGAGGGTGGTGGCGCCGATCGCGCGCAGCTCGCCGCGGGCCAGCATCGGCTTGAGCAGGTTGGCGGCGTCGACGGCGCCCTCGGCGGCGCCGGCCCCGACGACCGTGTGCAGCTCGTCGATGAACAGCACGATCTGGCCCTCGGCGGCGGTCACCTCGCCGAGCACGGCCTTCAGGCGCTCCTCGAACTCGCCCCGGAACTTCGCGCCGGCGAGCAGGGCGCCCATGTCGAGCGCCCAGATGCGGCGCCCGCGCAGGCTCTCGGGCACGTCGCCCTGCACGATGCGCTGGGCGAGGCCCTCGGCGATGGCGGTCTTGCCGACGCCGGGTTCGCCGATCAGGACGGGGTTGTTCTTCGTGCGGCGCGACAGCACCTGCACGACGCGGCGGATCTCGTCGTCGCGGCCGATCACGGGGTCGACCTTGCCGGCCTCGGCGGCCGCGGTCAGGTCGCGCGCGTACTTCTCGAGCGCGCCGTAGAGGTCCTCGGCGTTGGGGTCGGTGACGCGCTGGCCGCCGCGCACGGCCCTGAGAGCCTCGAGCAGGGCGTCCTTGGTCACGCTCTGGCGGCGCAGGAGGTCCTTGGCCTGGCCCGACTGCTCGGCGAGGGCGATCAGGAGGTGCTCGGAGGCGACGAACTCGTCGCCCATGCCCTGGGCCTCGGCCTGGGCGCGGTCGAGCGCCTCGCGCAGGGCGAGCGCGGCCTGCGGCGCGGTCGCCGCGCCCTGCATGGCGGGCAGCCCGGCGAGGGCGTCGTCCGTCTCGCGGCGCAGGGCCTGGGTGTCGACGCCCGCACCCTTGAGCAGCATCTCGGCCACGGCGCCCTGCTCGTGGAGCAGGCCGGCGAGCAGGTGCAGCGGGGTCAGCTCGGGGTTGCCGGCGACGCGGGCACGCTCGGCCGCGGTGGCGAGCGCCTCCTGCGCCTTGACGGTCATCTTGGTGGGATCCATGGTGGTTCTCTTCTGGTCTTTCGGAGGGGGATGAGGTTGGGGATCAGGCGGTGGGGCGACGGCGGCGGATCACGATCTCCGCGCCGGGCGGGGCGTACGGCACGATCTCGCGCTTGTACGACCGGTGGACGCTCTCGAGCTCTGCCTGCATCGCGCGGGCGGCCTCGTCGAGGGCGGCGGACAGGTCCTGGACCTGCTGCTCGAGCTGGCGGATCTCGTCCTCGAGGCGCAGCACGTGCTCGACGCCCTGCAGGGACAGCCCGAGGCCGGAGGCGAGCTCCGTGATCCGGCGCAGCCGCTGCAGCTCGAGGTCGGAGTAGAGCCGCGTGCCGCCGGCGGTGCGGCGCGGGCGCACGAGCCCGCGCGACTCGTACATGCGCAGGGTCTGCGGGTGCATGCCCACGAGCTCGGCGGCGACGCCGATCATGTACTTGGGGGTGTTCTCGTTCACGCGAACAGCTCCGCGCGCGGGTCGGCCCCGCCGTCGAGGGCCGCGTAGCGCTCGAGCGCCTCGGCCTGCTGGGTGGACAGCTCGGACGGCACGACGACCTTGAGGCGCACGAGCAGGGAGCCCGCCTCGCCGCCCTCGACGGGCGCGCCGTGCCCGCGCACGCGCAGCATCTTGCCGTCGGACGAGCCGGGCGGCACCTTCACGCGCACGCGCTCGCCGAGCGGGGTCGGCACGTCGATCTCGGCGCCGAGCGCGGCCTCGGGGAACGTGACGGGCACGTCGACGACGATGTCGGAGCCGCGCCGGGCGAAGCGCTCGGAGGGCAGCACCTGCACGACGACCCAGAGGTCGCCGGGCGGGCCGCCGCCCTCGCCGTCGAGGCCCTTGCCGCGCACGCGGATGCGGGCGCCGTCGGCGATGCCGGCGGGGATCCGCACCGTGTACTTCTTGGTCCGGCGCTGCACGCCCGTGCCACGACAGGTCGCGCACGGCGTCTCGACGACGGTGCCGCGGCCCGCGCAGCGCAGGCACGGCTCGGAGATCGCGAAGAAGCCCTGGTTGACCTGGCGCTGGCCCGCGCCGCCGCAGTCGGGGCAGGTCACGCGCTGCGTGCCCGGCGCGGCGCCGGTCCCCGCGCAGTCGCGGCAGGCGACGTCCTTGTCGACGGGCACGGTCACGCGCGCGCCGCGCAGGGAGTCGTCGAACGACAGGGTCACGCGGGTCTCGAGGTCCACCCCGCGGCGCTGGCGGGCGCGCCCGCGGCGGCGGGCGAAGAGGTCGCCGAAGAGGTCGGAGATGTCGAAGCCGCGGTCCTGGGCGAAGTCGCGGAAGGCCGACGGGTCGAAGCCGCCCTGCCCCATGCCGCCGGACGCGCCGAACTGGTCGTAGGCGGCCCGCTTGTCGGGGTCGGAGAGGGTGTCGTAGGCGGCGGAGATCTCCTTGAAGCGCTCCTCGGCCTTGGGGTCGTCCGGGTTGGCGTCGGGGTGGTGCTTGCGGGCGAGGTCGCGGTAGGCCTTCTTGATGTCGTCCGCCGAGGCGTCGCGGGCGACGCCCAGCACCTCGTAGAGGTCACGCATCGCGCACCTCCCGGACGAAGGCGGCCGGGTCGGCCGGCGACACCACGACGGGCACGGCGCCGACCCGGACCAGCGCGGAGCGGCGCAGGTCGGTCGCGACCGTGCGCGCCCAGCCGCCGGTCGACAGCCGCACGCGGCCGCGCTGGCCGTAGACGCCGCCGGTGCCGAGCCGGAAGCCGAGCGTCGCGCCCTCGACGTGCGGGCGCACCGAGCCGACCAGCCGGGTCTGGCCGCGGCGGCGCTCGACGACGAGCGCGTCGGGCTCGATGCGGTAGGCGACGGGCTGGCCGCCGCGCAGCCACAGCGCGAGCAGGGCGATCAGGAGGCCGGTGACGATCATGGCGCCGGCCGGCACGAGGTCGCCGCCGGACAGGCCGACGCCGAAGCCGAACCACGCGAGCGCCACGACGGCCCAGAGGATCACGGTCGCGGCCTTCTCGCCGCCGCCGAGCGGCGCCGCCTCGAAGCTGCGGGCGTCCTCGCTCAGGAGCCACCCCCGCTGACCACCACGCGGGCGGGCCGGAGCACGCGGTCGCCCAGGAGGAAGCCCTTCTGGATGACCTCGATCACGGTGCCCTCCGGCTGGTCGGACGGCTGGGACAGGAGCGCCTCGTGGCGGTGCGGGTCGAAGGCCTCGCCCGCCGGGTCGAGCTCGGCCACGCCCTCGCGCTCGAGCAGCGTCCACAGCGCCCGGTGCACGAGCGCGACGCCGTCGGCGATCGCCTCCTTGTCGGAGGTCTCGAACGCGGCGAGCGCCCGCTCGAGGTCGTCGAACACGGGCAGGAGGTCGTGCAGGAGCCGCTCGGCGGCGCGCCCGCGCAGCTCCTCGTGCTCGCGCGCGACGCGCTTCTTGTAGTTGTCGAACTCCGCGGCGACCCGGCGCAGCGTGTCGAGGTGCTCGTCGCGCTCGCGCTCGGCGCGCGCGAGGGGGTCGAGCTCCTCGGCCGCCGCGTCGCCGGGGGAGGCGGCGACCTCCCCGCCGTCGTCGGCGGGGAGGGCCTCCTCCGTGGGGTCCGTGGTGCTCACGAGCGGGCCGTCGCGTCGGGATCGACGACCTCGGCGTCCTCGATGATCTCCTCGTCGGACTCGTCGTCCATGGCCGCCTCGGGGCCGGCGCCGGCGCTCGCGCCGGTCGCCTGCTGGGCGTCCTTGTAGACGTGCTCGGCGAGGGCGTACGAGGCCTGCTGGAGGGCGTCGCCCTTGCGGCGGATCGCCTCCGCGTCGGACCCCTCGAGGGCCGTGCGCAGGTCGGCGGCGGCGGACTCGATCGACGCCTTGACGTCGTCCGGGACCTTGTCGCCGTGCTCGGAGACGGTCTTCTCCGTCTGGTAGAGCAGCGCCTCGGCCGTGTTCTTGGCCTCGACCAGGTCGCGCGCCGCCTTGTCCTCGTCGGCGTGCGCCTCGGCGTCCTTGACCATCTGCTGGATCTCGTCGTCCGAGAGGCCCGAGCCGCCCTCGATGCGCACCTGCTGCATCTGGCCCGTGCCCTTGTCGGTCGCGGACACGTTGAGGATGCCGTTGGCGTCGATGTCGAACGTGACCTCGACCTGCGGCATGCCGCGCGGCGCCGGCGGGATGCCGACGAGCTGGAACTTGCCGAGCGTCTTGTTGTAGCCGGCCATCTCGCGCTCGCCCTGGAGCACGTGGATCTCCACGCTGGTCTGCCCGTCCTCGGCGGTCGAGAAGACCTCGGACTTGCGGGTCGGGATGGTCGTGTTGCGCTCGATCAGCTTGGTCATCACGCCGCCCTTGGTCTCGATGCCGAGGCTGAGCGGGGTGACGTCGAGCAGGAGCACGTCCTTGACGTCGCCGCGCAGGACGCCGCCCTGGATGGCCGCGCCGATGGCGACGACCTCGTCCGGGTTGACGCCGCGGTGCGGCTCCTTGCCGGTGATCTCCTTGACCTTGTCCTGGACGGCGGGCATGCGGGTCATGCCGCCGACGAGGATCACGTCGTCGATGTCCGCCGCGGACAGGCCGGCGTCGGCCAGCGCCTGCTTGGTCGGGCCGACGGTGCGCTCGACGAGGTCATGCACGAGCTCGGTCAGCTTGGAGCGGCTGAGCTGCATGTCGAGGTGCTTCGGCCCGGAGGCGTCGGCGGTCACGAAGGGCAGGTTGATCTGCGTCGTCTGCGTCGAGGACAGCTCGATCTTGGCCTTCTCGGCGGCCTCGTAGAGGCGCTGCAGGGCGAGCTTGTCCTGCGCCAGGTCGATGCCCTGGTCCTTCTTGAACTCCGCGACCATCCAGTCGACGATCGCCTTGTCGAAGTTGTCGCCGCCGAGGTGGTTGTCGCCGGCGGTCGCCTTCACCTCGAACACGCCGTCGGCGAGCTCGAGGACGGACACGTCGAACGTGCCGCCGCCGAGGTCGAAGACGAGCACCTTCTGCTCGCCCTCCTTCTCGACGCCGTAGGCCAGCGCCGCGGCGGTCGGCTCGTTGATGATGCGCAGCACGTTGAGGCCGGCGATCTTGCCGGCGTCCTTGGTGGCCTGGCGCTGCGCGTCGTTGAAGTAGGCGGGCACCGTGATGACGGCGTCCGTGACGGCCTCGCCGAGCTTGGCCTCGGCGTCGGCCTTGAGCTTCTGCAGGATCATGGCGCTGATCTCCGGCGGCGCGTACTCCGTGCCGTCGGCCATGACGCGGGCGTCGCCGTTGGGGCCGGAGACGACCTGGTACGGGACGATCGTCATCTCCTCGGAGACCTCCGAGGACTTGCGGCCCATGAAGCGCTTGATCGAGAAGATGGTGTTCTCGGGGTTGGTGACGGCCTGCCGCTTGGCGGGGCTGCCGACGAGACGCTGGCCGTCCTTCGTGAACGCGACGACGGACGGCGTGGTGCGCCCGCCCTCCGCGTTCTCGACGACCGACGGCTCACCGCCGTCGAGCACGGCCATGCAGGAGTTGGTGGTTCCGAGATCGATGCCGATGACACGGCCCATGGCGATCCTCCGTGGGATTAGGGGTCGAATGCTGGTGCAAGCGGGCGCCGCGGGAAACGCGGTGCGGCGCGTGCCCGCACTCTACAATCTCAGTCCCTTGATATCAAGTTATCTTTTTGCAAGGATTGACATCCCCCGCAGGCCCCGCGCAGACACGCGCCGCCCGAGCGGCTAGGATCATCCCATGCGCCGCGCCCTCGCCGCCCTCGCGCTCGCCGCCGCGGCCCTCGCGCTCATGGCCGGCCCGGCCGCCGCGCAGAAGCAGCTGACGGCGAAGCAGGTCGCGACCGCCTTGCAGGCCCGCAACGCCTTCGTGCAGCCGGGGATCTCCCCCAAGCCCGACGCGGCCGCGCTCTCGGCGGTGGCCACGGAGGCGACCTCCTTCTACCTCGTGATCCTCAAGCGGCCCGTCAAGGGGGCCGCGAACGCGAAGGGCTCGGCGCGGCTCGTGCTCGAGGCGCTCGAGGCCTCCGACCCGAACGCGACCGTCGGCCTGATCGTCAAGGGCCGCCTCAACGGGGCCTCCCTGTCCTACCCGCGCGAGCGCATCGAGAAGGCGATCAAGGACACCGGCGCCACCGCCGCGGACGACCCCGTCGGCACGCTCACGAGCTTCACGCAGGCCGTCTCCAAGCCGAACATGGACGACCAGGCCGCGGACGGCGGCGACGCGGGCGGCGGCACCCGCTGGTGGATGTGGGTCATCGTCGCGCTCCTGCTCGGCGGGATCGCGCTCGTCGCCCTGCGCATGCGCGCGCGCTCGCACGAGCAGCGCCGGCGCCGGCGCGGCGGCTCGATCTGGACGGCGCGGGAGTTCCACGCGGAGCGGCTCGAGGCGCTCGCCGCCCGGCACGCCGCCCTGACCGAGGAGACCACGCGGGACATCGAGGATCCCGAGGCGCTCGAGCACCTGCAGACCGGCGGCGCCCGCATCCTCGCCCTGCGCCGCACCCTCCCCACCCTGGCCTCCCCCCGCGAGCTGCGCGCCTTCGCCGGCGAGCTCGACGCCGTCGAGTGGGAGATCCTCTGGGTCGAGCACCGGCTGTCGGACCACGCCCCGCCGCCGCCGATCGCGCGCGGGTTCCCCGGGCTCTGCTTCTTCTCGCACGAGCACGGCCTCGGCACCGAGCCGATCGAGCTGCGCCGCCCCGACGGGACCGTCGCCACGGTCTACGTCAGCCCGGCCAACCGCCTCGCGCTCGAGCGCGGCGACGCGCCCGAGGTCTCGATGGTGCACGTCTCCTCGAAGATGGTGCCCTGGCCCGCCGCGCCCTCCTGGTACGGCGCCTACGGCTGGAACCCCGACGACCTGCCCGGCCTGGAGTACCAGGGCGAGCAGATCTGGGGCCTCGACGGCCCCGAGCGCGAGGAGGACCCGTTCGCGGCGGAGGCCGCGGCCGCCGAGGCGACCGCCGACGGCACCGCGGCCGAGGCGGCACCCGCCACCCGCGAGGACGAGCTCGGCGAGACGGGCGAGCGGGCCGGCGGCTGGGAGCCGCCGGTCGACGAGCCCACGCTCGGCTCGGAGCCCACGCTCGGCGACGAGCCGACCGTGGCGGCGGAGCCCCCGCGGACCGCACCCGCGGACGACGGCGGCTTCGAGGAGCTCGACGCGGAGGCCCCGGCCGGCCTCGTCGAGGACGCGGGCGACGACGCCGCGGACGACCCGCTCGCCGCACCCCCTGCGGCCGACGGCGAGGACACGCTGGACGGGCGCCCCCCGGCCGGCGAGTCGACGCTCGAGTGGGACCCGTTCGACGGCGACGACCGGACCCGCTGAGCGTGGCGCACACCCGCTGGTACTGGGGCGTCGTCGTGCGCGTCGACGGCGCCCATGACCTGCTCGAGGCGGCGGCGGGGCTCGTCGCCGACGACGGCGTGCGCGTGCAGGACCCGCGCACCGGCCACATCACGCTCTTCTACGCGCCCCTGCGCGGGCGCCGTGAGGCCCCCGTCCTCGCCGACCGCGCCCGTGCGGCCGCCCGCTCCGCGACCCCCTTCGACCTCGTCTGCAGCGGATTCGGCGAGTTCGCGTCGCCCGAGCGCCCGGTCGCCTGGCTCGGCATCGACGCGGGCTCGGACCGTCTCGCCGCGCTGCGCGACGCCCTCTGCGCCTGCGACGAGGACTGCCACCGGCACGCCTTCGTGCCGCACCTGACGCTCGCCTACGGAGAGGACCCGGCCGCGTACGCCCGCGCGCGCGATCCGCTCGCGCACCTCGCGGACGACGTGCGCATCCCGGCGCGCGTCGAGGAGCTGTGGGTCGCCGGCTTCCCGCAGAGCGGGCATCCCGCCCGCGATCTGCGCTACGTCGACCGCATCCCGCTCGGCGGAACCTGACCCGGGGCCCGCGGACGCGTACACTTCCGCCACGGTGCCGACGCGACCGCCCCTCACCGACTCGTTCGAGCGCAGGATCGAGAGCGTGCGCATCTCGATCACCGACCGCTGCAACTTCCGCTGCCGCTACTGCATGCCGGCCGAGGGCCTGCCCTGGCTGCAGCGCAGCGAGGTGCTGACGTTCGAGGAGATCGAGCGGCTGGCGCGGATCCTCGCCGCCATGGGCGTCAGCCACGTCCGCATCACGGGCGGCGAGCCGCTCGTGCGCCGCGACGCGCCGGACCTGATCGAGCGGCTCGTGCGGGTGCCCGGCCTCGACGACCTCGCCCTGACCACGAACGGCGTGGCCCTGCGCACGCTGGCCGGACCGCTCGTCGACGCGGGCCTGCGGCGCATCAACGTGTCGCTCGACTCGCTCGACCACACGCGCTTCGCCGAGATCACCCGCCGCGACATGCTCGACCGCGTGCTCGAGGGGCTCGAGGAGGCCGAGCGCTACCCCGAGCTCAGGCCGATCAAGGTCAACTGCGTCGCGATGCGCGGCTTCACCGAGCGCGAGGTCGTCGCCTTCGCCGAGCTCGCCCGGCGCAAGCCCTACGTCGTGCGCTTCATCGAGTTCATGCCGCTCGACGCGGACCGCACCTGGTCGAAGGACGACGTCCTCACCGGCGACGAGATCCGGGCCATGATCGAGTCCGCCTACCCCCTCGTGCGCCTCCCGGCGCCGGCCTCCTCGACCGCGGAGCGCTGGGCGTTCGCCGACGGCGCGGGCGAGGTCGGGTTCATCAACCCGGTCTCGCAGCCCTTCTGCTCCTCGTGCGACCGGATCCGCATCACCGCCGAGGGCGCGCTGCGCACCTGCCTGTTCGCGCTCGAGGAGACCGACCTGCGCACGCCGCTGCGCTCCGGAGCCGACGACCTCGCGATCGAGGCGCTGATCCGCGAGGCGGTCGCCGGCAAGCGGATGAAGCACGAGATCGGCGAGCCCGGCTTCGTGCGCACCGCGAAGTCGATGAGCCAGATCGGCGGCTAGCGGTCGACCCCGCAGCGGGCCCCCGCGGATCGGGAGTACCATGACGTCCGTGGGCCCCCAGGCGGTGAACCCCCTGCGCCGCGCCGTCGACCGCGTCGGCGGCTGGCTGCCGCACGGCTGGCGGGACTTCTGGCTGCAGTTCGCGATCTTCTGGTCGTTCTACGTGGCGTACGAGGGCTCGCGCACGCTCGCCGAGGGCGACCGCTACGTGGCCCTGCGCAACGCGCTCGACGTGCGCCGCGCCCAGGACCTGCTCGGCATCAACTGGGAGCGGGCGATCCAGGACTGGGCCCTCAACGGCCCCGACATCGTCATGGCGATCGCCAACTGGACCTACTTCAACTGCCAGTTCACGATCACCTACGCGCTGCTCCTGTTCATCTACTTCCGGCGCAACCACGCCTTCTACTTCATCCGCAACGCGCTCCTGACCACGAGCTTCGCGGGCCTCGTCGGGTACATCCTGCTGCCGACGGCGCCGCCGCGGATGATGGGCGGCCTCGGCTTCGTCGACACGCTCCAGCAGACCTCCGTCAACCACCAGTCGAGCATCGTCTCGTTCTTCTCGAACCCGTACGCGGCGATGCCCTCCCTGCACACCGCCTACGCCGTGATCATCGGCTGCGCGGGCGTCCTGGTGTTCGCGCACCCGCTCGTGCGCGCGCTCTGGATCGGCTATCCGGCGCTCGTGCTCTTCTCGATCGTGGCAACCGCCAACCACTGGCTGCTCGACGCCGCCGTAGGGGCGTTCGTGGCGCTGTTCGCGCTGCTGTTCGCCTTCGCGGCGAACCGCGGTCGCATCCCGACCCTGGCCACCGCCAGCGCGGGCGACGCCTGGCAGCCGGGGCTGCTGGCCGGGCCGTTCACGCCGGCGCGCGCCTGACCGCGATGCGGCCGCGCACGGACCCCGCGCTCCTCGCGCACTGGGCCGAGGTGCGAGCGGCGCTGGGCCTGCCGGACGACGCCCCCTGGACGGCGATGCCGTTCGCCGAGCCGGACGAGGCGGTCGACGGCTTCGACGCCGCGGCGATGGACGAGCTCGCCGACCTCGCCGCCCGCTCCATGAAGCGCGGCACCTGCCACCTGCTCGAGCAGTTCCGCCGGGACGGGTTCCCGCTGCGCCGGCCCGGCGACCACTGGACGGTCCTGCGCGCCGACGGCGGCCCCGCCTGCACGGTGCGCCTGATCGGGGTCGACGTCCTGCCGTTCGACGAGGTGGGCGCGGCGTTCGCCGCGCTCGAGGGGCCGGAGGGCGGCATCGCCCCGACCCTCGGCGCCTGGCGCCGGGCGCACCGCGCCTTCTTCGAGGGCCAGTGCGCGCGCTGGGGCATCCCGTTCGACCCTGGACTCGAGGTCGTCTGCGAGGCGTTCATCACCGTGCACAGCCCCACGCAGCCCGTGGCCCTGGACCCCGACGACCGCTGGTCGGCCGGAACCGACCGCTCGTAGGACCCCGCAGTCCGGGGAGGTCCCCGCGGCCTACGGTGCGCGCGTGGGAGTCGAGCGCCTGCAGCAGGAGTACACGGACGGCACGCGCCGCGTGATCGCGGGCGTCATGGACCGCGCGACCCGGATTCCGGTCACCGGCAACCAGGTCACCGTCGCCGGGTTCCTGATCAACGTCGTCGCCGCCGTCCTCGTCTACCGCGAGGCGTTCATCGCCGGCGGCCTCGTCTTCCTGCTCGGCTCGATCCTCGACATCTTCGACGGCGCGATCGCCCGCGCCCGCGGCGAGGCCGGACCGCGCGGGGCGATCATCGACTCCGTCCTCGACCGCTTCTCCGAGGCGATCATGTTCGTGGCGCTCGCGCTCGTCTTCGCCCGCGAGGGCAACGAGGTCGCCGTCGCCGCGGTCATCATCGCGCTCGCCTCGTCGCTTCTGACCTCGTACCTGCGTGCCAAGGCCGAGTCGCTCGGCCTCGACGGCACGCACGGCCTGATGGCCCGCGCCGAGCGCGTGGTCCTGATCGCCGCGGCGCTGCTCTTCGCCCCGCTCGGCGCCCTGCCGTGGGGGATCATCCTGCTCGCCGTGCTCTCGACCATCACCGTCCTGCAGCGTGCCCGGCACGTCCTGCGCCAGCTCTAGCACCCGCACCCCACCCGGAGGATTCCTGATCGTGGCAGCTTCGAAGAACGGCAACGGCCATCGCCCGAGCGGCGGCAAGGTCCGCGTCGCCATCGTCGGCGTCGGCAACTGCGCCTCGTCCCTCGTCCAGGGCGTCGAGTACTACAAGAACGCCTCCCCCAACGAGGAGGTGCCCGGGCTGATGCACGTCAACCTGGGCGGGTACCACATCCGCGACATCGAGTTCGTCGCGGCCTTCGACGTGGACAAGCAGAAGGTCGGCAAGGACCTCTCCGACGCGATCTTCTCCGGCCAGAACAACACCGTGAAGTTCGCGAACGTGCCGAAGACCGGCGTCAAGGTCCACCGCGGCATGACGCACGACGGCATCGGCAAGTACCTGTCGCAGGTGATCGAGAAGGCGCCGGGCGAGACCGCCGACGTCGTCGGGATCCTCAAGCAGACGAAGGCCGACGTCGTCGTCTCCTACCTGCCGGTCGGCTCCGAGGAGGCGACCAAGTGGTACGTCGAGCAGGCCCTCGCCGCCGGCGTCGCGTTCGTCAACAACATCCCCGTCTTCATCGCCCGCGAGCCCTACTGGGCGAAGCGCTTCAAGCAGGCGGGCGTGCCGATCATCGGCGACGACATCAAGAGCCAGGTCGGCGCGACGATCGCGCACCGCGTCCTCGCGACCCTGTTCGAGGACCGCGGCGTGCACCTCGAGCGCACGTACCAGCTCAACGTCGGCGGCAACACCGACTTCCTGAACATGCTCGAGCGCGAGCGCCTCGAGTCGAAGAAGATCTCCAAGACCAACGCGGTCACCAGCCAGATCGACCACGACATGGGCGCGGACAACGTGCACATCGGCCCGTCCGACCACGTGCCGTGGCTGACCGACCGCAAGTGGGCGTACATCCGCCTCGAGGGCCGCGCCTTCGGCGACGTGCCCCTCAACTGCGAGATGAAGCTCGAGGTCTGGGACTCCCCGAACTCGGCCGGCATCGTGATCGACGCCGTGCGCCTGATCAAGCTCGCCCTCGACAACGGCATCTCGGGCCCGCTCGAGTGGCCGTCGGCGTACCTGATGAAGTCGCCGCCGGTCCAGCACCGCGACGAGATCGCGCGCGAGGAGGTCGAGGCCTTCATCCGCAAGTACGGCAAGAAGGGCTCGACCGCCCGCCGGACCGTCAAGACCGCCGTCAAGGCGGCCACGAAGGCCCGCGCCAAGGCCAAGCCCGTGGCCAAGGCCGCCGCGAAGGCCAAGCCGGTCGCGAAGGCCGCCGCCAAGGCCGCGCCCCGCGCGAAGGCCAAGACCAAGCGCTAAGGGCGCACCCCCAGGCTCCTCCCCCCGACGCGGCGGGCGGCTCGGACCACGGTCCGGCCGCC
>Ga0315902_10003707_pt1 | contig 22623 bp, 17 predicted proteins | sample LakEriMetagenome_9_FD_203523 | JGI IMG/M metagenome (GOLD analysis project Ga0315902, IMG submission 203523) | Freshwater fungal communities from buoy surface, Lake Erie, Ohio, United States - Buoy 12 MA117 | ecosystem: Environmental > Aquatic > Freshwater > Lake > Lake biofilm | place: USA... | reverse complement strand
ACGGCGACTCCAAGCGTCGATACCGCGACCGGGCTCGTGGGCCAGCGCGACTCCTCGATCCAGGTGACAGGCCGCGGCACGATATCGACGTCTATGGTCTCGCCTCCGGATCGGGCGAGCGTGAGCTTCACAGTGTCGCCCGCCCGCAGCCGCAGCTGCTCGTCGAGCCCGAGCGGATCGCCGAGGGCGGAGCCATCGATCGCCACGATCCGGTCTCCTGCCTGGATGCCGGCGCGGGCCGCCGGAGAATCATCCTGCACGGCCTTCACCGGGAGCGCCGTCATCACCATGCCGGTCGTCCGCATCGGCTGCGGTGGCACGTCGACGTCGAGGGTGGTGGCATCGGCCTCCGGTTGCCTGGACCGCGTGATGGAGAGCCGCACTGGTTTGTCGACGCGCTTCGACAGCTCCTCGATCAGCTCGGCGTACGTCCGCACCTGCACGCCATCGATTGCCCGGATCGTATCCCGTGCCTCGAGTGGCGGCGTGGCGTGGCCAGCCGCACCCGGCAGGCCCGCCTTCAAGTCGGCTGGCAGCGTGAGTGAAAAAGGACTCGTGACGCCGACGGTGGGCACGCCGAGATCGGTATCCGGCCGCAGGAGCAGCGTGCGGGCCGTGCCCTCGGCAGGACGGCGGATCGTGAACTCGACCCCCTTGGCCACGTCGCCGAGCGTCACACCCTTCTGGAGATCGGAAAAAATCGGGTTTTCGAGCGGGCCGATCGCCGTGATCTCGTCACCCGTGCGCAGCCCCGCCCGCCAAGCCGCACCGCCGGGCCGGACGCCCGACACTTCGCAGGTGAGCTCCTTCACACCCAGACCAAACGCCCAACTCGCCATCAGGATCGCGAAGATCACGTTCATGATCACACCGGCCGAAATGATCGCCATGCGCTCGGGCACGCTCTGGGCCGGGTAGCTGCGCGGGTCCCATGCCGGATGCGGCCCCGACACCGGCTCCGGGGGCAGATCGCCCGACTCGAGCAAGGCCTTGGCCCGCTCCGCCTCCTTGGCTGCCGCCGCCGGGTTGTCGTCCTGCCCGAGCATCTTCACATAGCCGCCGAGCGGCAGGGCGCCGATACCGTATTCCGTCTCGCCCCACTTCACGCTCGCGAGCTTGAGCCCCCCGACGTCGAAGCCGAGGAAAAACTTTTCGCACTTCACACCGCACGCCTTGGCGACGAGAAAGTGGCCGAGCTCGTGGACGAAGATCACGAAGCCCAGGCCGAGGGCCACCTGGAGGATCACCCACCAGCTCGCGGGCTGGATGATCCATTCCAACCACGTCGTCGCCACGAGCCACGTCGTCGCCACGAGCGTCACGTTCGCCATCAGACACATGCCCACTTCACCACCTCCTGCCTGGCCCAGGCATCGAGGCGACGGATGTCGTCGAGCGCGGGATCTGCTTGAAAAGAATGCTCACCGAGGATGCGCTCACTGACAGCTGCGATGTCGGTGAACGCGAGTGCCCCCTCCAGAAACCCGCGCACCGCCTCCTCGTTCGCCGCGTTGAGCACGGCACCAGCCGTGCCGCCGCGGGCCGCCGCCTCGTGCCCCAGGCGAACCGCCGGAAACCGCACCGGGTCGGGCGGCTCGAACTCGAGCGCGAGCGGCCGCGCATGATCGAATCGACGGGCCACGCCGGGCACGCGGTCGGGGTAGAAGAGTGCGTACTGGATCGGAAGCTTCATGTCGGGCGGGCTGAGCTGGGCAATCAGCGACCCGTCGACGAATTCGACGAGCGAATGGACGACCGACTGCGGATGGACGAGCACGGCGAGCCGCTCCGCCGGCAGGCCGAACAGCCACCGCGCCTCGATGAGCTCCAAAGCCTTGTTCATCATCGTCGCCGAGTCGATCGTAATCTTCGGGCCCATCGACCAGGTCGGATGCCGCAGCGCCTGCTCCGGCGTCGCCGCCGCAAGCTGCTCTGCCGACCACGTGCGAAACGGTCCGCCACTGGCCGTGAGCACGATCCGCTCCACCTCGGAGGCGGTGCCCGCCCGCAGGGCCTGGTGGATCGCCGAGTGCTCGCTGTCGACCGGCAGGATTTGGGCGCCGGTCCTGGCAGCCAGTCGCATCACGAGTGGCCCAGCCATCACGAGCGTCTCTTTGTTGGCGAGCGCCACCGTCTTGCCCGCCTCGACGGCCGCCCAGGTGCTCCGCAGACCAGCCGCACCCGCAATGGCCGCCACCACACGGTCGACCTCGGGCGATTGCACGAGGTCGTCGAGCGCCTCGGGTCCCACGGCCAGCCGGGTGCCCGCAGGCAGATCGGCGGCGTCGATCGTGGCGGCCGCAGCCTGATCGACCACCACCACGTGCCGAGGACGGCAGGCACGGGCCTGCTCGACCAGCCGCCTGACGTTGCTGTGGGCCGCGAGCAGAAAGGGGGTAAACCGGCCCCGCGACGCAGCCACGACTTCGAGGGTGCTCGTCCCCACGCTCCCGGTCGATCCGAGGACGGCAACGTTCAGGCTGCCGCCGGGAGGCAGGGTGGGCACTGGTGGGGATGAATCCATGCGGGAGCCGGCGATCCGCGGACAGGCACTGACAGTGAAATTGTAGGTTTGTACGCTGGAAACTTCCATGTCGTTCGATGCGGCGGCTCGCCACCGGGTTGATTGTCCCGGTGTTTCTGGCGGCATAGGATGGAAGCCTCATGCCTGCCAAGCACTCCCTTCCGAAGCGATCCGCCGAGCGGCGGCCGCCACTCGGCGGATCGAACGTCGTCTGGTCGTTGATCGCCGTAGGCGTTGCCGGATTGTTCGCGCTCAGTCTCTTGAACGCCAATCCGGAGATCGAGCTGTCCTACAGCGATCTCGAACGACTGATCCGCGCGTCGGGCCAGGCTGCCGACACGGGGGCCGAGAAGCAGCCGGTGGAAGTGTCGGGCGGGCCGACCCGGTCGCCCATCCTCTACGCCGACCTCGCCGACGTCGTGATCGGCGCCTTCCAGGTGTCGGGCACGCTGCGCGAAATCGCCCCGGAGTCGGCAAAGCCGACGCCTGCCACGGGTGGCACGGCCGACGTTCGCCGCCGGTTTCACACCGCGAAGCTGCCGAGTGAGAACTCCGAGGGACAGCTGTCGAAGCTCTTGGCCGAATACGGTGTGCCCTTCCGCTACGAACAAGCGCCGAGCCCCTGGCGCAACTGGCTGCCGATGCTGTTTGTGACCGGTCTCTTCGGCGTGCTGTTCTTCATGATGATGCGGAGGCTCGGCGGGGCTGGCAGCCCGATGGCCTTCGGCCGGAGCCGCGGCAAGATGTACGCCCAGGAGGATCTCGGCATCACGTTCGACGACGTGGCCGGAATCGACGAGGCGGTGGAGGAGTTGCGCGAGGTCGTCGAATTTCTGCGCAGCCCGGAAAAATACCAGGTGCTCGGCGGCCACATCCCGAAGGGCGTGCTGCTCGTGGGGCCTCCCGGCACCGGCAAGACCCTGCTCGCCAAGGCGATCGCCGGCGAGGCCGGCGTGCCGTTCTTCGGCCTCTCGGGCAGCGACTTCGTGGAGATGTTCGTCGGTGTCGGCGCGGCCCGCGTGCGCGACATGTTCCAGCAGGCCGAAGCGAAAGCCCCCTGCATCATCTTCATCGACGAACTCGACGCCCTCGGCAAGACCCGCGGCACGAGCGTGGTGGGCGGCCACGACGAACGCGAGCAGACGCTCAACGCCCTCCTCGTGGAGATGGACGGCTTCGGCAGCAACTCCGGCGTGATCGTGATGGCCGCCACAAACCGTCCCGAAACGCTCGATCCGGCCTTGCTCCGCCCCGGCCGCTTCGATCGCCACGTGCTCGTCGATCGGCCCGACGTCCGCGGACGCGAGGCGATCCTGCGGGTTCACGTGGCCGATGTGAAGCTCAACCCATCGGTCAACCTCGAGCAGGTGGCGAGAATCACCTCCGGCTTCTGTGGGGCGGATCTCGCCAATCTCGTCAACGAGGCGGCCCTGCTCGCCGCCCGCAACAATAAGACGTCGGTGGGCATGGAGGAATTCAACGAGGGTGTCGAGCGGGTCACCGCCGGACTCGAAAAGAAGAAGCGGGTGATCCACGAGGACGAAAAACGCCGCGTGGCCTACCACGAGGCTGCCCACGCCCTGGTCGCCTTCTCGCTGCCCAACACCGATCCGGTCCACAAAGTGTCGATCATCCCGCGGGGCCTCGCCGCCCTCGGCTACACGATGCAGCGGCCGGAGGACGACCGCTACCTGATGACACAGAGCGAACTCGAAAGCCGTATCGAGGTGCTCCTGGCCGGGACGATCGCCGAGGAGATGGTCTATTCCGACGTCTCGACAGGGGCTCAAAACGACCTCGAGCGGGCCAGCGAAATCGCCCGGGCGATGGTGATGGACTACGGCATGAGCCGCCTCGGCCGGGTCACGTATCGCGAGAGCCCACGGTCGCCCTTCTTGGCCGCCGCCGGGGCCGACATGCCTTCTGCCCGCAGCCACAGCGAGGAGACCGCCCGGGAGATCGACGAGGAGGTGCGCCGGATCATCGATCGATCGATCGAACAGGTGCGGCGGATTCTCGAAACCCGACGGGATGCACTCGAAGCCGTGGCGAAGCGGCTCATCGAGAGCGAGGTAATCGACGGCAGTGAACTCCGCGTGCTCGTGGAAGCCGCGACCGACAGCCCCCAACTCGTGCCGGGCACCGACACCGAACGCCGCCCAGCCCGGCCCGCAGCCGACGTGGCCGAGGCCCGAGCCGTCGGCGACGGCGTCGAATAGCCGCCCTCGTCGAGGTGGCGCGGCGGCACGATCGGCACAGCCGGCATTGCCTGCCTCATGCTCCATGTCGTTTGAGCGACGGGATACGCCCGGCCGATAGAGCCTGTGCTGGCCTTGCTCAGGTGTCCCCTCACACGCTGGCGGATCGATCCGCGGTCCGCACGACTCATCATGTGGAAAAGCTTTTTCATCGCTGCCGGAATTTTTGCCTGCATCGTCGGCCTGGAGCTGCTTGTCATCGACTCCGCCGTCGTGCTTCCCGTCAATGGCCACGGCAGCACACGGGTCTTCATGGCGCCGGACTGGGCGCCGTGGACGCTGATCTCGGCCGGAGCGATCACGCTCCTGAATTTCGGGTCACTCCCGCTCAAGTCGGCAAGCCATCTGCCACGGCCGCACTGATCCCCACCGCCTCACCGCCGCAGCGTGCGCGGCAGGTCTACAATGCCGATGGTTCAAGGCGGTGAGCTTCGCAATGACCATCACCCGCACCAAGCCTGATCGCGACATCGTCCTCTACGACGGCGAGTGCCGATTTTGCAGGCAGCGCGTGGCGAACCTTCGGTGGGCCGATCGCCGGCAGCGACTCACCTTCACCTCGCTCCACGATGAGCGAGTGGCCCGCGACTTTCCCGAAGTGTCTCGCGAGCGGCTCCTCGAAGAAATGGTCGTCGTCGACACGCACGGCCGTGTGCACGGCGGGGCGACGGCCCTTCGGTATCTCTCCAGAAAACTCCCGCTGCTCTGGCCGCTCGCCCCCTTCCTCCATCTCCCCGGCAGCCTGCCTGCGTGGAACTGGCTCTATCGCCTCGTCGCCCGCAATCGGATGCGGCTCGGCGGCCGCTGCGAAGAGGGCACCTGCCGGCGATGAGTGGATGCCGCCGATCCTGCCTGCCACGATCGGGGAGGCCCACGGCCCGGGCAATGCCTGCCCCACCGGGCCCTACTCCGACTCGCGAAGCAGCCGAGTCATCGTGTTGGCGTGCACGCCGAGCAGTTTGGCGGCCTGGGCCTTGTGGCCACGCGTGATGGCGAGCGCCTGCCTGATCGCTTCCTGCCGCAACTTACCCAGGTCGAGGCACGGCAGCCGGCCGGACCCCTGCGACGCCTTGGAACCGCCCCGCACGGGCAGCTGCGGCTCGATCTGCAACACATACGCCTGCTCGATCACGTGCGACAACTGCCGGACATTACCCGGCCATTCGAACGCACAGAATTCGGCGAGCTGATCGGGCGACGGCATCCAGACAGGCAGCCGATAGCGGTCGGCGAATTGCCGCGAGAAGAACTCGATGAACTCGGGGATGTCTTCGCTCCGCTCGCGGAGCGACGGCACCTTGAGTTCGATCATGTTGAGTCGGTAGTAGAGATCTTCACGGAACGTGCCCTTTTCGACCTCGGCCTCGAGATCGCGGTTCGTGGCGGCGACCACTTGAACGTCGATCGGCACGGGCTCCGTGGCACCAACAGGCAGCACTTCGCGCTGCTGGAGCACGCGCAGGAGTTTCGGCTGCAGTTCCTGGGGCATCTCCCCGATTTCGTCGAGGAACACCACGCCGCCTTGGGCCGCGCGGAAGATGCCGAGCGAGCGACCGGCCGCACCGGTAAACGCGCCCTTCTCATGGCCGAAGAGTTGGCTCTCGGCGAGCGATGGCGTGAGTGCCGCGCAGTTCACGGGCACGAAGATCTTGTCGCGCCGTGGGCCGCTGCGATGCAAGAGCCGAGCCCACAGTTCCTTGCCCGTGCCCGTCTCTCCCGACACGAGCACCGTGCACTCGACTTCCGCGGCACGTTCGACCGCGCGGGCGATCCGCCGCATGGCCGCGTTCTCGCCGAGCACCCAGTTGGCATCGCTGCACGGCGCCGTCACACACGCGCCAGCGCCGGAGCCAGAGGCGACCACGACCGGATCCAACACCCCACCGCGCGGATCACGCGCGGCCGTTGAGGCACTCCGGAAGTTGCTCGGTACCATCGCCATCGTGAAGCATCCTGATGACTTCGGAAGGCGGGCCGACCACCCTCTCCCTCGTCAAACTAACCCTCAGAGTATCTTTGAAGGCCGGACCGAAAGCAACTTTTCGTTTCGACAATTTCGGGACGCCCGGGCGGAGGCGCCTGGCCTCGCCAAATTCGCTGAAAACCCCTGCGAACAGGGCACTTGCGCCCGATCCAGCTGGTCTCTGGGCCGTCAGGGTCCCGGGGCCGAGACCGCCCCGGCTGCCCGCTCCCCCGGGTCTGCCGCCTTGAAAAACAGGAGATGCTGCCAGGGGAGGCGATCGAACTGCCGGTCGAGCACATAGCCTGCCGGCTCGAGTTCGGCCCGCACCTGGGCCTTCGTCATCTTGTGGAGCGGCTTGATCGGCACGGCCGGATCTTCGCCGCGAAACTCGGCGAGCACGAGCTGGCCGTCGGCGGCAAGGCTCTCCCGGATTCTCGCGAGCATCGCCTCCGGGTGTGAAAACTCGTGGTACACGTCGACACACAGCACCATGTCGACGAGCGCCTTCGGCAGCCGCGGATCGATCGGCGTGCCGAGCACGGGCCGGACGTTCCGCACACCCTCGCGGGCCAGGCGTTCGGCGAGCATGTGGAGCATCTCAGGCTGCACATCGACCGCATACACGAGGCCGCGCGGCCCGACGCGACGCGCCAGTTCGAGCGTGTAAAACCCGTTGCCGCAGCCCATGTCGCAGACCACCTGCCCGGGGCGGATGTCGAGCGCCTCGATCAGCATCCGGCAGTCTTCTTCGCGCTGCCGGCTCTCGCGCACCAGCCACGGGGCGCCTGTGTAGTGCATCGTCTGAGCGATCTCACGGCCCAGGTGATGTGTCGCTGCAGGAGGAATCGGCACGCTGTGGTCGACGGCAAGATCGACCACCGGAGGCACCGCAGCGGCCTGCGCGGCGAACAACAGCGCGATCGAAAACAGCGACACGCGGAATCCCATGGTGCCGTGAGTATACGGCCCGGCTCGTCAGGCCGCCCGTTCGTTCTCGGCCGTGGCCGGCTGGCCCGCCACGTCGAAACAGCTCACGATGGTGATGCCAGCGCGTGCGGCGGCCTGCCTGAGCGCCTCTGCGTCGACGAGAATCGTCCGGCCCGCCTCGATCACGAGCACGCGGGCCCGTGCGACCGCGAGCGACTCGAGCGTGCCCACGCCGACCGTGGGCATGTCGAACCGCAGATCCTGCTGCGGCTTCGCCACCTTCACCACGACCATTCCGCCCGCCGGACACAGCCGACCGGCCCGGCGGATGCACTCGTCGGTGCCCTCGATCGCCTCGAGCGCCAGCGGTGCCCGATCCTTGACGACCACCGTCTGCCCGATGTCGAGCCGCCCGAGCTCCTTCGCGAGCCGCCAGCCGAAGTCCACGTCCTCGCGCTCGCGGGCCGACAGACTCCGTCCGGCAACCACGCCTTCAGCGGCGAGCAGCTCGGGGGCGAAGTCGGTGGCCGGGCAGATGTGCACCCCGCGGGCGTCGAAGGCCGCCACAATCGCCCCGAGGAGCGAGTCGTCGCGGTTATCCCGATCACGGGTCACGAAGTGCGGCCAGAACGTCGCGAGGCCAGTCCAGTCGGGCAGATTTCGGATCCACGCGCCGCGTCCAAACAATTTCGTCTTGTGGATCTTGCCGGCCATCGTGGCCCGCACCGCGCCGTGCCGTTTGAAGAACTCGATCGCCCCGCCGATCTCCGCAACGCCCACTGTGCCGAACACGTCGGCCAAGGGCTCGAGTTCGGCGTCGGCATGGTCTCGGATCGCGAGAATCGCGGTGCGTCCGCCACGGCGCCGAATCGCCTCGGCGACGGCCACGGGATACCGTCCCCAGCCGGCCAGGATGCCGATCGTCTCACCGGCGAGCGTTCCGTCGCGCAGAAATCCCGACATCGTCCGCGCCCTCTATGCCGCCTCGGCAGTGGCACCGCCGCTGCCGCTGCCCCGCTCGAGCGCGTCGAGCCGGGCGTGGAGTTGCTTGAGGTCCCTCCGCATCTCGGGCAGCTTGCTCATGGTGGCCAGTTGCAGCTTGCGGTCGCGGAGATCGATCGCCGGCTCACCGAGGACCGTCTTGCCCGCTTCCACGTCGTTCGACACGCCGGACCGTGCTCCGAGGATCGCCCGGTCGCCGATGTGCACGTGGTCGCGCACGCCCACCTGGCCGGCCATCACCACCCAGTCGCCGGTGGTCGTGCTGCCGGCGACGCCCACCTGGGAGCAGATCATGGCGTGGCGGCCGATCCGCACGTTGTGGGCGATCATCACGAGATTGTCGAGCTTTGAGCCGGCGTCGATCACCGTGGGGCCGTAGGTGCCGCGATCGATCGTGGTGTTGGCGCCGATCTCGCAGTCGTCGCCCACCTCGACGTGGCCGAGCTGCGCCGAGAGCCGATACGCGCCGTCGGCCACCTTGTAGCCGAAGCCATACGCGCCGAGCACGGCGCCGGCGTGAATGATGCAGCGGTCGCCGACCCGTGTGTTGTCGTAGAGGACGGCGTTGGGGAAGATTTCGGTGCCGACACCGATCCGGCAGCCGGCCAAGAGCCGCACGCCCGAATGAATCGTGGCGCCGGCGCCGATCTCGACATCCGCGCCGACCGATGCGAACGGATGCACGTCGACATCGGCGCCAAGGCGGGCCGTGGGATCGACTGCGGCCTGGGGGCTGATGCCGATCCTGCGGTGCGGCCGGGGCGGCCGCAAGAGCGTGATCACCGCGGCGAACGCGGCGTGCACATCGTCCACCTCGATCGTGGGCCGGTCGAGCGGGCCTGATCCTGTCGGCACGATCGCCGCACCGGCCCGGCTCTTGGCGAGCAGGTGGAGCTTCTCCTGATGGTCGACGAGCGTGACGTGTTCCGCCGTCGCCAGTTCGAGCGTCGTGGCGTCGGAGCACGATCGCGCGTGAACGTCGGCACCGCCGACGAGTGTCCCGCCGACATGCGTTGCGAGAGCTTCGAGCGTTACGGCCATCACGACACCTCCTATCGGCAGCCTCGGGCGGGGCGGGAGGATAGGCGGCACAGGCGCCGGCCCGCAAGGCGGATTCAGGCCGCTCGTGCGGCCGAACGGCTCGTCACAAAAGCCCCGACCAGGAGGCCGAGCCGCAGCGTCCAGAGGATCGTCCGCAGCCAGTTGGTGGCCACGAGGCGGGCATGGACGGCCTCGTCCCAGCTCGCGCTCAGGCGGTCGTGACAGGGCACCTGGAGGAGGAAGGTGCTCGCCCAGACGCTGAGCAAGAGCAGGCCGGCGGCCCACGGCAGCCACGCCGGCACGCCCACGGGCCGCCGGATCACGAGCCAGACGGCGGCCGCGCCCTCGGCGAGCATCGCCGGCACCACCACGAGGCCCGTGCGGTCGCGATGCCGCGCCTCCCAGGCCCCGAACTCGTCGTGCGGCCAGCCGGCCATGAGCGGGTAGTGCACGATCTGCACGAACCAGATCACACCCACCATGAACGCCGTCGTCATGAGACTGGCGACGAGTGCCTCATCGTCGCGCCAGCGTGTAGTCATCGGATGCTCCGCCAGGGGCGAGCGGGCTCGACCCGCTACGGCGCGACCTGCGGCTCGGTCTCGGGATCGTCCTCGACTTCGGCGCCGCTCGCCAGCCACCGGGGAGGCCAGAAGGCCACGAGCAAGATCACGGCCGCGGCCAGCGCCATGCACGCCGGCACGAGAAACAGCTGCCGGTAGTCCACCGTGCCGTCGGCGGCGGTGAGCCGCGTCTGGAGCGGGATGAAGAGCCACTTGGCGGCCAAGTCGCCGAGGCCCAGGACGAGCAGGTTGAACAGACTCTGGGCGCTACTGCGCACGTCCTTGGGGAAGGCCGCATCGATGAAGATGTAGAGAGTCGCGAAGAAGAAGGCGTAGCAGATGCCATGGAGCACCTGCACGGCGATGATCAGGGCCTGATTCTGGGGCATGAACGCGAACACTGCGAACCGCACGGCGTGGCCGAGAATGCCGAGGATCATCGTCGTCTTCCAGCCGAGCCGGGCGAGCACGCCGCCGAGCATTGCCATCGTGACGATCTCGGCCACCTGGCCGATGCTCATCACCGGCATGATCCACTCCGGCTTGATGCCGACCGTCTTACTGCCGAGAAATCCGCCTGCCATCACGAAGTAGCCGTTGTGGATGACGGCGTCGATGAACGTGACGGCGAACAGCACGAGCAGATAGGGATACGACAGGTATCCCACCGCCTTGAGCCAGGCGATGCCCGCCAGGCCGCTCGCTGCCGACCGCTTCGGCGGCGTGTGCGGCAGGCAGAGGCTGAACGCGGCGAGCACGAGCGACGTGATGCCGGCAACGAGGAAGATGTTGCGGCTGGCCGCGACGGCCTCGGCTCCCTCCTTGCCCTGAAGCACGAAGTACAGCGGCCAGGCGGCGAGAATCCAGCCGATCGTGCCTCCCATCCGCACGAGGCCGAACTCCTTGCGGGCGTTCTGCATGTGCGTGAAGGCGATCGAGTTCGAGACCGAGATCGTGGGCACGTAGAGGAGCGCGTGCACGAGCATCAGCCCGAAGAACACCGCGAACACGCCGAGCCCGGTTGCGGTGGCGATCTCCCGGGCCCAGTAGAGGGCGAGGATCGCCAGGCCGCCGATCAGGTGGCTGGCCGCCATGAATTTTTCAGCGGCAAACGTCCGGTCGGCGAACTGGCTCGAAAAAAAGATGCCCACGATCGAGGCGATCGCAAACGCACTGCCGATCCAGGCGATCTGGGCGTCGCTGAAGGCCAGGCCGTCCTTGCCCATGTAGCCCCAGATGAGCGGCAGCCACGAGCCCCAGATCGCGAACTCGAGCACCATCATGAGCCAGAGGCGAAACGTGGGCGCGGCGGCTGCGGATGATTTGATCATGCCGCAGAGAATAGCAACGACTGGCCGCGAGGCCTATTTCAAGTTGCCCGCGCCCTCAGCCCGGCCGGGCTTTCACGTCCGCGAGCCCGCCGTCGACGCCGAGCACTTGGGCGGTGATCCAGTTTTGGGCCGGATCGAGCAGCCAGGCGATTGCCCGCGCCACGTCGTCAGGTTCCCCGAGCCGGCCGAGCGGATGCATCGCGAACGATGCCTTTTCGGCAAGCTCATTCGCCACGAGTCCCCGCGTGAGCGGCGTACGCACGAGCCCCGGAGCCACGACATTGAAGCGGATTCGCTGGCGGGCATAGGTGGCAGCAGCCGAGCGAGCGAGCCCCTCGAGCCCGGCCTTCGCCGCGGCGATCGCCTCGTGGTTGGCCAGGCCGATCCGGGCCGCTGCGCTCGACACGAGCACCACCGATCCGCCGTCGGCCTTCATCAGCCGCCCGGCCGCCCGCACGCAGCCGAAGCCACTCGTGAGATTCGTGGCCAATGTGGCCAGCCACTCCGCGGTGCTTGTCGAGTGGGCGGGCTTGAGAAGCAGCGACCCGACGCAGTTGGCGATGCCCGTGAGACCACCGAGTGCAGCCACCGCGGCATCGGCACAGGCGTCGATGGCGTCAGGATCGGTCGCATCGACCGTAGCCCAAGGCATGCCGAGTTCGCTACCGACGGCTTCCAGCTTCGCCGCATCGCGGCCGGCCAAAAAGACGCTGCCACCTCCTGCCACAAGGAGCCTGGCGACCGCCGATCCGATGCCTCCGGCACCGCCCACGATCAACACCGGCTGACGCGTGCTTTCGAGACTCGTCACAGCCAGTTGTCCACGGTCTGCTCGAGCTTCGCCTCGGCAGCCATGCTGCGGAGTTTGTCGAGCGCCCGGGTCTGAATCTGCCGGATGCGCTCTTTGCACACGCCCATCGCTGAGCCGAGTTCGCGGAACGTCCGCGGCGGCTTGCCGTCGAACCCGAACCGGGCCACCACGATCTGCCGCTCGCGCGGTTCAAGATCTCCCAAGAAGCTGCCGAAGACCTCTTTCAAGACGCCGATCTGCTCGGCTGAGCAGTACTCCGAAGAAGGTATCTCCTCAGCCCGATCTTTGAGCGACTCGTCGCTCGACACGAAGCGGTTCCGCTGCTGCCGCCCCTTGTGCGACATCCGAAAGAAGTGCCGTTGGATGGCATACGTGGCGTAGGTGCTGAAGCGATTCCCAAGGGCGAAGTTGAACTTTTCGACGGCCCGCATCAGAGCCACGTTGCCGTCGCTCACGAGCTCTTCAAACGAATTGCTCGGGTCGACGAACTTCTTGGCGATCGAGACCACGAGCCGCAGGTTCGACGTGATGATGATCGACTTCACCGTTTCCGACTCGGCGAGCCAGCCCTCGATCTCCTGCATCTGCCGGCGCGTGGCCCGCTTCGCTTCCAGCCGCCCGCGGGCCGTAGCGGCGCGAAACTTGAGCCAGTTCATCCGGCGAAAATAATACTGCTCCTCGCTCTTCGTCAGCAGCCGCGTCTGATACAGACTCGCCAAATACGGCGACAGGCCCTTGGCAGCAGAGCGGTCTGCACCATCGCGGTCGAGCGGCACGGCCGCGTCAGCCGGAGGCGTGGTCGCCAGAGCCGCAGCGTCTTTCTTGAGGAACTCGCGGCAGGGGATGTAATCGATCTGACGAGCGAAGAACCGCTCCCTGCGCTCGCGAAGTTCGGCACGGGCCCGCTTGGCGTCGCCATCAGCCGCCTTCGCGACCACCTTCTTTTTGCTTTCCCGGCGGAGCAACGGACGAATGGCTGCGATCACGGTGTCCTCCTGGCATGTCTGCCGAGGGGTCAGCCGCCTTCGCGACCGCCACCTCTCTGCCAAGAAAACCGCAGGCTGGCCGTCGGATTAACCGTTCCGGCAAAATTATCGAAAAAATCAAGCGTTTTGGCCCAAGCGATTCAACCGGCGGCGCCACGCCACACCCCCCATCGCCAGCAGACCGATGCCCGCCAACGCCAGCGCGGAAGGCTCGGGAACCGGGGCTACGAGGTTGGTTTCGACCCAGCCCTCCGCCAACCCGTGCGCTTCCTCGAAGGCGGCAAGGTCGGCGAACTGCGGCGCTAGGCTCAGCGGGTCGAGCGCCCCAAACACGAAGTACAGCGGGTCGGAAGATGAGTAGCCGTTCATGCCCAATTCCAGGGCGAACAGGTAGAAACCCTGTTCAGGGGCCGCACCGTCCTCTGCGATCTCCGTGAACAGGTGGGTATGAACGCCGCCGCTGGCACTGGTGGTCTGGATGACATTGCCGGCCACGACGGCGCTCGACGCACCGTTGATTGACGACGTCCAGCCCCCTGCACCCGCCTTTGTGAGCCCGAGCGTGACATTCGCCCCGACGGGTGCGAATGCCACCGCGCCGGCGCCATTCCAAAAAAACAGGTTTCGGGTCGCCGCGTCGATCGCGATGGGTTGGAAGGAGAACGTGAGTGCCGTCGATCCGGACAACGCGGTGTAAACACCCGCCGGTGTCATCGAACTGCCGTCGAGAAACGTCTGCGATGCGGCCCGGAATCCTGGCTCACCCGGTGCTTCACTTTCGTAGGGAGCGGCCGTGCCCGTACCGACGACCTCACCTCCGAACACCCGGAGTTGCTCCGCGGGCACCTGAGCGACCGTCGCATCATCGTCATACCCACCGATCACAAGATTTGTGCCACTGGACGTGACGAAGACGTCGTAATGAACCTCACCGGCCCATGCGACAGAAACGGCACTGACCACGAGGAAACTTGCGAAAACGAGCCGTTGAACGATGCGGAACACAGTTGTTTCTCCTTGGGAACGAAAGGTCATTGCATTACTTGGGGAGGCAAAAATTGTCGGTTTGGGACTGCGTGGTGGCCCATGACTCGATCGTGGTCGCGGGCACGAATTCCACTCTCCAGTCGGCGTACAGGAGGTGCGTTCCCTCGGCGTGCCGCCGGGTCGCCATATCGCCATCAATCCGCTGAAAGACCCTTCGGGCGGCGATGTTCGACAGCGTGAACCAGCCCTGGTTGTGGACATGGTCGTTTTCGATGATCGCCGCCTTCGAGTCGGCGATCTCGAACAATGCAAGCGTCTTCGAGGTTGCCTGTAATTTATTCCGGTTCGTCACCAATCCTGGGCCACCCTCGTTGGTGAGATAGACGTTCATGACGTAACTCGAGAGCCTTGCCCGCAGGCGCTCCGCGCCCTTCGCGTCATCAGGGCAAATCCGGACTGCATCCACGCTTTCCATGAACGGCGCAACGGTGTAGATCCAGGAGAGCTGCTCGTCGTTGGCGTCGTTGTGCGACGTCTCAGGGAACCGGCCTTTGTGGGCTTCGCAAAACAGCCCCATCGCCAGGCCGACCTGCCGCATGTTGTTGGCGCACTGCGACCGGCGAGCCGATGCGCGGGCCGCTTGCACGGCCGGCAGGAGAAGCCCGACAAGGACACCGATGATGGCGATCACGACGAGCAACTCGACGAGGGTGAATGCAGGAAGCGCCATGGATCTGCGATGGGATTGCATATGCAACTTCATTGCAAGAGTACTCGTATTGCGTCTGGTGTCAAGCCCTGTGATGTGCCCGGGACATCGATGCCGGCATTTCTGCCCCACGACACACGCCGCCGGAAACCCGGTGGCAAGGAGGGGGACATGACGGCGAAAGACGCTGAATCGGGTGGTTAATGAGAACGACTTCCCGGCAGCACCGGGGGTGTCCACGACCGATTCAGCAGGCCATCACGAGCGTTTCTCGACGGGTGGAACGAAGGAATTCGCCGGCGGCGATCGACTCCTGCATTCCGATTGCATGATGATACCCGCTCCGCGAGCCGGGTCAACAAACGGGAGCCATACCCAAACAGCCCCCCCGACAAGAGGGTTTCTTGGCTCTTGGCGGTCTCGAAAACGCACACCCTTCGGGTAGGGTAACGCTCATGGCTGGCAACCTCATTCTCGTGCTCGGCGACCAGCTGGACCGCGGGGGCAGCGCCTTCGACGGCTTCGACCGCTCCCGCGACCGCGTGTGGATGGCCGAGGTGGCCGAGGAGTCGACCCACGTCTGGACCCACAAGGCCCGGATCACCGTGTTCCTAGCCGGCATGCGGCATTTTCGCGACCGCCTCGCGGCCGACGGTGTGGCCGTCGACTACCGCGAGCTCCCCGTCAAGGCAGCCACCCGTGAGCCCGCCTCGCTCGCCGCCGCGCTCGCGGCCAGCCTCGCCGCGGCCCGCAAAGCCGGCCACTCTCCCGAAAGACTCGTCGTCACCGAGCCCGGTGAGTGGCGGGTGCAGCACGCCCTCGAGGCCGCGGCCCAGGCTGCCGGCCTGCCGCTCGAGATCCGGCCCGATCGCCACTTTTTTTCGTCGCGTGACGAGTTCGCCGCCCATGCAAAGGGCCGCAAGCAACTGCGGCTCGAATACTTCTACCGCCCGCTCCGCGAGAAGTTCGACGTGCTGATGGACGACGGCGAGCCTACAGGCGGCCAATGGAACTTCGACGCCGACAACCGCGGCGCTTTTTCGAAGTCGGGGCCAGGCCGGCTCCCGCAGCCGACGCGATTCACGCCCGACGCGATCACGCGCGGCGTCATCGATCTCGTGAACACCCGGTTTGCATCGCACCCCGGTAGCCTCGAGCACTTCGACTGGCCCGTGACGCCCGCCGATGCCCGCACAGCCCTCGACGATTTTCTCGCCCACCGGCTCGCGCACTTCGGCCGGTATCAAGACGCGATCTGGACCGGCGAGCCCTGGCTCTACCACTCGCGGCTCGCGCAGGCGCTGAACATGAAGCTGCTCGACCCGCGCGACGTCGTGGCGGGCGCCGAGCGGGCCTACCGTGCCGGCCAGGCCCCGCTCGAGGCCGTGGAGGGCTTCATTCGCCAGGTGATCGGCTGGCGTGAGTATGTCCGCGGCGTCTACTGGCACTTCATGCCCGAGTATGAACGCCGCAACGCGCTTGATGCCGACCGTCCGCTGCCAAACTTCTATTGGACGGGCGCGACGGACATGAACTGCCTCAAGGACGCCCTCGCCCAGACGCTCGAATACGGCTATGCCCACCATATCCAGCGGCTCATGGTGACCGGGCTCTTCGCGCTCCTCGCGGGCATCAAGCCCGAGGACGTCCACCGCTGGTATCTCGCCGTGTACGTCGACGCCGTCGAGTGGGTGGAACTGCCGAACACGCTCGGCATGAGCCAGTTTGCCGACGGCGGCGTGATGGCCTCGAAGCCCTACTGCGCCACCGGCGCCTACCTCGACCGGATGAGCAACGCCTGCAAGGACTGCCGCTACAAGCCGAAGGTCGCAAGCGGCCCCGACGCCTGCCCCTTCACGACGCTCTACTGGGACTTCCTCGCCCGCCACGAAAAGCTCCTGCGGAAGAACCAGCGGATGACGATGCAGCTCAAAAACCTCGACCGCAAGCCGGCCGCCGACCTCCGCACGATCCGCCGCCAAGCGGATACGCTTCGAGACGGCCTGGCGTAGGCCCTCCTACTTGCAACTCTGTTGCATCTATGGCAGCATCCCGAGGTCTGCGGCGATCCCGCCGCGCCTCCTCAGGAGCTTTGGCCATGTCGCACAAACCCGCCAGCGATCCCCGCCCCGCCGTTCCGCAGGCCACTGCCGACCGCCGCCTGCCCGTCACCGTCCTCTCCGGCTTTCTCGGGGCCGGCAAGACCACGCTTTTGAACCACATCCTCACCAACCGCGAGGGGCTGCGGGTCGCGGTGATCGTCAACGACATGAGCGAGGTGAACATCGACGCCCGCCTCGTGGGCAGCACGCTCGCCACGCCGGCTGCGAAGCTCAGCCGCACCGAGGAAAAACTCGTCGAGTTCTCCAACGGGTGCATCTGCTGCACGCTGCGCGAAGACTTGCTCGAGGAGGTGGCCCGGCTCGCCCGGGAGGAGCGGTTCGACTACCTGCTCGTGGAGAGCACGGGCATCTCCGAACCGCTGCCTGTCGCCGAAACCTTCACCTTCACCGACGAGCAGGGGGAGAGCCTGTCGGCACTCGCCCGGCTCGATACGCTCGTGACCGTCGTCGATGCCCGCAACTTTCTCGACGACTACTGCTCGCGCGACGAACTGCGCGACCGTGGCGTCGGCCTCGACGACAATGATTCGCGCGACCTCGTGCAGTTACTGGTCGATCAGGTCGAGTTCGCGAACATCCTTGTGATCAACAAGACGGACCTCGTCGCGGCCGACGACGTCGCCTACCTCGAGGCGATTCTCAAGAAACTCAATCCCGCCGCGACGATCGTGCGCGCGGCTCAAGGCCAGGTGCCGCTCGGCACCGTGCTCGGCACGAAGGCGTTCGACATGGAGCATGCGGCGAGTCATCCAGGATGGCTCGCCGAGGCCCCGGGCATGCACGTCCCGGAGACCGAGGAATACGGCCTCGCGAGCCGCGTTTTTCAGTCGCGGCGACCGCTCCATCCCCAGCGATTCTGGGACTGTGTCACCGGTCCTGCCTTCAAGGGCGTGATCCGCTCGAAGGGCTTCCTGTGGCTCGCGACGCGGCACGCCTGGGCGGGGATCTGGTCGAGCGCGGGCGTCGTATCGAGCCTCCAGCCGGGCGGATCCTGGCTCGCGACCGCCCCGCGAAAGGAATGGCCCGAGGATCTCGACCAGGAAGAAGTCGAGGCGATCTGGGAGGAGCCCTGGGGCGACCGCCGGCAGGAACTCGTCGTGATCGGGGCCAAACTCGCGCCGGATCTGCTCGTGCGGTTGGAAGGCTGCTGCCTCACCGACGCCGAAATGGCCCTCGGCCCCGACGGCTGGCTCGAGTTCGACGATCCGTTCCCCGCCTGGCGGATCGCCGACGACGGCGACGACGACACGGTGGTCGAGGACGACGCGTCGCGCTGACGGTCATCTCCCCGACGGGCAGCCCGCCGCACACGCCGCCTGCAGGGCCGCACGATGGGCACGGCCGGCGGTGAGCACCTGCTTGAGTGCCGCGGCCACCTGCTCACGGTCGATCACCTCGGGATCGAGCACCGCGTGCTCCAACGCCTCGATCCGCTCACGGAGCGTCTCGGCGGCGGTGGCCATCTCGCGGCTCACGCTGCCGCGGCGGATCCAGATCCCCACCTCCGTGCGCCGCACGAGATCCTCCCACGCCGCGATCCAGACCTGCGTGCGGCGCTTGTCGCCGGCGAGCGCAGCTGAGTGGGTCTCCGTCTCAACCGTCCGCAGATCCTCGAGGCAGGTGGGCAGATCGGGGTAGTAAAGATAGGCCGCCGCGCCGCTGAGCGCGACGAGCCCGGCGAGGAGCACGGCGCCAAGCACCGGCGCCGGCACCGTCACGTCGAGCGAGCGGCCTCGCGCGGGCCCGCTGGCCGTGGCCGCCCGCTCGAGCCGCGCTTCGAGTCTGCGCTGCGGATCGAAGAGCGCGAGTACGGCCCCAGCAGCCGCCAGGCCGCCAAGCAGGCCGAGCGCGGCCCACGCGTGCGCCGGCACGCGGTCGGCGAGCAGCGTGATGCTGCGGCCCACCGGGTCGGCTGTCTCCGGCGGAAACGGCATGCAGAAGACGTCGAACGCGTGCGTGTGGTCCTCAGGGGGCGAATCCCGAAACGACAGCGGTCGCTCGATCGCCGCGGCGACGAGCAGCACCGTGCCGAAGAAGAGCCCGAGCCAGCGGAGCGTCCGCTGCCCACCCCACGACCGCCACGCCCAGGCGATGAGGCCGAGATTCAAGCCCGCCCCGACCGAGAGGAGCACGTAGGCCGCGCCCACCGAGTTGCCGTGGTCGAACATCGACCCGACCTGCATCATCGCGTCGGTCGGCGTGAGAAAGGCCGGCGTGCCGACCGCCGCCATCAGAGGCGGCGCCCAGGGATCGAACGCCTTCATCGACCGCTGCAGGCTGCCATAGGGCAGGCACGCCGCGAGGATGCCGACCCCGACGAGTGCGATCGCGGCGTAGCCGGCGGTCGGCCCCGCCGCGTCGCGGGCTGCTGTCAGTCCGAGGGCGGCCGCCCGCCGCCAGCCGGGCGGGATCGTCGGCTCGCCAGCCGCAGGCGGAAGCTCCTCCGCACCGCCCAACCGTTCCCAGGCGAGTCCTACGACGGTCACGACCACCATCGACGCCAGGGCGAAGCCGACGATCACGAGCGGATGTGAGAGCGTGAGACCGTAGAGGAGCGAGATCGGATTGAAGAGTGGCGCCGAGACGGCGAACGCCAGCACCGCGCCGCCGGCCAGGCCGGCCCGGCGGAGTTCCCGCGCCACGGGAATCGCGCCGATCGAGCAGACGGGAAGAAGCATGCCGAGCAGCCAGGCCCGCACGAGCGACCGCCACGAACCGGCGGCCAGGAGCCGCTGCGTGAGCGCCGGACCGAAGAGCTGGCGGATGACGGCCGCCACGACGAGCCCGCAGAGCACCGTCGGCGCGGCATTGGCCGCCGCCGCCACAGCCCGACACGCGGCTCCAATGGCCGGCACCAGCCACTCGTTCGCTTCCATCGCTTTCTCCTTTTGAAGATGTAGACCTGCTTATCGGCTCGACCGGCCCATCGGTACGGCCACCCGGGACAGAGCGTCGCTCACCAGTCTGTCGCTCTCTGCTGGCGCCAGGTCGAGCCGCACGCCGAGCACAGGCCCGGCGACATGACGAACGTCGTCGGGAATCACGTGGTTCCGACCCTGGATGACCGCCCAGGCCTGCGCCACCCGCTGCCAGATGAGCAGGCCACGGGGGCTTGGGCCGCCGATCCCGCCCCGCAGTTCACGGCACGTCCGGCCCACATCCACCAGATACCCGGCCACCCCATCGCTCACGAGCACGGTGGCCGTCGTCTCCTGCAGCCGCTCGAGTGCGGGCAGGTCGACGACCGCCTCGGGGGCGTCGTCCCGCTCGCTCGTCGTCCGCGCCGCCTGCAGGAGCGAAAGCTCCGTGGCCCGGTCGGGCACTCCGATCGAAAGTCGCATCGCGAACCGGTCGAGCTGGGCCTCGGGCAGCGGATAGGTGCCGAGATGTTCGAGCGGATTCTGCGTGGCGACGACGAAAAACCCGGGCGGCAGTGCCCGGCATGCGTCGTCGGTCGTGACCTGCCGCTCGGCCATCGCTTCCAGGAGGGCGCTCTGCGTCCGCGGCGTGGCCCGATTGATCTCGTCGGCCAGGAGTACGTCGGCGAACACCGGCCCGGCGCGAAACTCGAACTGCCGCGTCTGCTGGTCGAAGAGCGTGAAGCCGGTGATGTCGGTGGGCAGCAGATCGGGCGTGCACTGGATCCGCGCGAATCGGCCTCCGATGAGCGCCGCCAACCCCTTGGCGAGTGTCGTCTTGCCGAGGCCGGGCGGATCCTCGATGAGCAGGTGGCCCCGGGCGAGCAGGCAGGCGAGCGCCAGATCACAAACCTCGTCTTTGCCGCGGAGCGTTTCCCGCAGCCTGAGCCGCATCGTATCGATCTGTGCGGATGCGTGGTCGACGTCGGATCGTTCCGGACTGATCATGACGGTGGCCATCGGCGGGCCTCCTGGGTGGCTGAACGACTGCCGTGCGCGGGGCCGCGGAGTCGGTCGACGGTGACGAGGGCGGCTGTGGCCTCGGCGATGCGGTAGTGGTGGTGCGAGCGGTCGGCGGGCGTCGCCGGCCCGTAGGCGGCCCGCTCGAAGCAGGTGAGAAACGCTCGCAGCGTGGTTGTGTGCACGGCTGGCTCGAGCGTCCGTCGATGCCAGTCGCGAAGCGTCTCGTGCGCTCGCTTCGGGCAGCCTGCGAGCCATGCCCGCCAGGCGAGCAGTTGCCAGGTCGTCAGCATCGGGCAGCCACCGTGGCGAAGCTCCCGTCGCCACCAGGCGGTCGTCGACGCATGCCCGCCACCCCACGCGGATGGCAGTGACCAGGAGCGCGAGCACCGTGCACGCCGCCACGAGCGACCACGCCCGTGCGCGGGCCCACTCGGCCACGGCGCCCAGGCCATTCACAACCCGGGTCGTCCACGGCACCGTCGGCGGCCGCAGTCGATAGCCCGGGGTGGGCTCGAGCGGGATCCAGCGGCCCGATGCGTCGCGGAGCTCCACCCACACGTGGGCATCATCCGCGGTGGCGACGAGCCGGCGCGACCGCACGTCGCGGCGGTCGCCCGACACATGCAGCCCGCCGACGAGCCTCGTGGCATAGCCGCACGACCGCAGCAGGATCGCCGCGGCGCCCGCAAAGTCATAGGCACGTCCGCGGTGCGACACGGTGAGCACGTGGTGCAGCGTGTCGGGGCAATCGTCGGGCGGACTGGCCGCGTCGTCGCGGATGATCCGCCGATGGAGCTCAGCCACGACCCGCGCTACGTGCGGCCAGCCCACCGCCGCGGGATCGTGCTCGATCTGCCAGGCATCGAGCACCTCGCCCGCCCAGGCCGGTGAGCCATCGCGGCACGCGGCATCCACCGCCGGCGGCACGGTGACCGCGATCGCCCCCGTGGCATCGACGCCCCCTGGCTGGCTCTGGGAATGCACGATGGTGCCGGCCGTCGCCTCGATGCCGTCGAGTGTGGCGATGTCGGCAGCGGGCGTGCGGAAGAAGTCGGCCCGGTCGATCTTGTCGATCCGCAAGGCGTCGGCCCGCGCGGGCAGCGGCAGGACGTTCGTCCGCACCGTACCGATGGTGATCGCGTGGACGTCGGCGGCGACGGCCGGCGATGCAGACGCGGCCGGCGCGCCCTGCCAGCGCATCCAATCGGCGCCGGCATGCTCGAGCCTGCAGTCTGCCCCGGTGGTCACTGGCAAGGGCTCCTCTCGCCATGTGCGGCCGTCAAACGTGTCGTAGACGGCCAGCCGCAGATGGGCCGGGGCCGGGCCCGTGAGCGTCACGAGTGCCCGCGCGATGAGTTCGCTCGTGGGCCTTCGCGACGCTGACCGCGCCTTCCGCACCGTGGAAAACTCCCGGCCGGCATGCTCGCTGTCGGCCAGATGCTGGTCGGTGGGCGGAAGCTCCTGGGGCCCGAGACCAAACGCCCGCTGCCGTTCCTCGTTCTTCGGCTTGGGCGGTT
>Ga0315902_10003706_pt1 | contig 22626 bp, 13 predicted proteins | sample LakEriMetagenome_9_FD_203523 | JGI IMG/M metagenome (GOLD analysis project Ga0315902, IMG submission 203523) | Freshwater fungal communities from buoy surface, Lake Erie, Ohio, United States - Buoy 12 MA117 | ecosystem: Environmental > Aquatic > Freshwater > Lake > Lake biofilm | place: USA... | reverse complement strand
CATATCTAAGACAGCCATTAGAGCCTAATTACGACTATTATGTTGTTGATGGGGAGATTATATATGCTCCTCCCGGAACAACTAAACCTGATGGGTCTGTTAGCACTTCAGTTGAATTTGAGTGGCCTGAGTCGGTTAGGTTAAACTTGATTCAATTAATTGTAAAATACTTTAGTGTTAGTATTAGGTCTGACTTTAATCTTCAAACTCTTGAGATTAACAAAGGTCAGCAAGGTGGAGGGAATAGAGGAATACCGACTTACGGAAACTTATAATTTTAGTAAATGATTACGAAAAGACAACTTGTAGAAACTATACAGAACAGATTAGCATCTGGTGATGTTACTGATGATTTGAGAGGTAAGTATCCCTATCAAGTAATCAGTTATATACTTAACTTGGCATATACTGACGCTGTATTCAGTAATCCAAACGCTAAAAAAGATTTATCTGTAAGATATGAGGCTCCTGTTTCTTGCAAGAACGGACAGTACTCTGCTGTTCTACCTGTACTTCCATTGTTAGGAAGTGAAGGTGTTGTGTATGTTGAAGGAGAAGGATGTGTTTGGTATCCTATTAGAATGGGATCTACTGAAAACAGAATGATGAATTTAATCAAGCCTCAGACAGATAAGATTACTTGCTATATTGTAGGGAAGAAGATATTCTTCAATAATAAGCCTACTGATAATGTTTACATGGACATTATACCAAATGTAGCTCAGATGGATGATAATGATGTTATCACAATCCCTGGGCAAGAGGCTGCTTTATACAACATGGTTATTCAGATGATACAGCAGACAAATACTAAACCTGAAGAAGTTTATAATAACGCAGTAGCCGATACTGATAAACCTACTAATCCTGCTAAATAATGAACGATCCAGTTAAAAATATAACCCACATAGTTCTAACAGCGATTAACCGCATGAAGAACTTTAACTATTCAATCACTGATTACGAATGGTTGGAGCAGATTGCTATTGAGTTTTATCAACAGCAGTTATCAGCATACAATATGCCATCAGTAGTAGCTGAATATGTTAATGTAGATACTAATACTCGTATATGGCCTATGCCTGCCGATTACATTAGATACACAAAGGTTGGTTATAAGATTGGTAATCGTGTTTGGACTTTAGGTATTGATAATAGCATAGCATTTGATACGGTTGGGCCTTGTGAAACAATTACAGACGCTCAGCTAAATCCAAATGTGAGTGTTGGGACAGGATTTTGGATTGCAGAAGGTTTCTATAACGGAACATATTATGGGCCATTATATACAGCCGGAGGAGGATTTAATATCAATTATTACAGAGTTAATGACAAGGAGAGATATATTCAATTCGTTGAAGCCCTTCCTAATGGTCAAGCAGTAGTTGAATATCTAAGCTCTGGGAAGAATGTGTGTGGAAATACGCTAGTTCCTTTGTCTTACATAGATACTTTCCAAAAATACTTGTTGTGGCAGATGTGTGAATTGAAGCCTGAGTTGATTAACTTGGCTAAGGATAGAGAACGTCAATATAAGGATGCTCTTTGGGATGCCAATATCTTAGCTAAAGGTCCATCAGTTGATGAGATTATGGATACAATTTATGGTGCTAGTGGATTTAATATTCGATAATATATGAAGGGCAGTCAAGAAATAACTTTTGTAGGGGGAATAAATACAGACGATGATGTGAGATTTGTGTCTCAAGGGGACTACAGAAGTTCTATGTACACAAGATCCGGATCTTCTGAATCTCAAAACGCAGGAGCTTTAGAAAGTATGCCCGGAAATGTAATTATAGAAAATGAGAATCTACCTTCGGGAATTAATACAGTTATCGGAAGTGCTAAATGGTTAGAGAACGAAAGCATTATTTATTTCGTATATAATACCAATGGGTATAATACCATTTGGTCCTATAGCATCACAACACAAGCTATAACTCAAGTAATCGGAAATATTACAGATGGTTATGCCGGGACAGCTCTTAATTTAGATCCTGAATATAAGATATTTCACGCTAATGTTGTTGATAACATTCTATATTGGACTGATGGACTTAACCCTCCTAGAAAACTTGATTTATATCAAGCTATTAAATATACAGAGAGTGACGGATTAGACCCTGATGGGTATCCGTTTTTGGCTTTTAGTTCAGAATATATAGCTTCATTCACAATGGATGTGGTTAAAGCTCCCCCAACATTTGTAATTCAAGGAGAGTATATAACCAATCAAAATAAGAATTTCAATAAGCTATACGGAAATCAATATCAGTTCAGATACCAATATGTTTATGAAAACAATGAGGAATCTAAGTGGTCTATGATTTCTAAGCAGCCGTTTCCTCCATCTGAAGAATTTATTTCAGGTAGAGATATTCGGGATTCATTAAAGTGGAATGAGATTCAATTAACTTATTTTACTGGTTCATATACAGTTAAGCAAATAAACTTTGCTTTTAGGAGGGGAGAAAATGGGAGTTGGTTAGTATTTAATCAACTTGATTTAAAGAATGAAGGTGTGCCAAATGCCACAATTAATACCCTTATATTTGATGATAACGTAGCTCCTCAAGGAGCGACATTGACTGATATATTGTACGATAATGTGCCACAAACTGCACTTTGTCAAGACATTTTACCAAATCAGTCATTAGCTTATGGTAATTTTTACGCTGATTACGATCTACTTCCTCAGATTGATATTCAAGGGGAAAGAGTTTTAAATGAATTTAGGAATGGTAATTCTAGTTTTTTCGCTTCTATTAAATTAAATAACCTTCCTATTTCTGAAGATCCTAACTATTGGTATGATGTATCAATAAATTTTGAAAATTCACTTCAGACATTTGATTTTTTAGAGGGAGATGTTATAATAATATCATTATCAAAATATCCAGCTTCATATTCTTTAACACCTCCTACTGACACTGAAATTATTAATTATTATTATACAGTATCAAATAATGATGTTTCTTTTTCTGGAGTGCCTCTTGATAAAATAAAAAATTTAGCAAATAATATATACAATAATTTCATTATTACATACCCAGATGTTGATTGGGATTACACTATTGATTCAAGTATTATTTACGCTAAATATAATTATGTTTATGAGCAATATTCAAATGCTTATATTCTAAGAAAAAATGGGGCAGCTACTTCATTAAAAAAGGGTAGTAAAAAAGTATTTGGTATTCAATATTACGATAGGGCTAATAGATCTAATGCTGTTCAAACTAGTCCCGAAATGATTATTGATGTCCCTTTGCCAGGTTTTGAAAATACTGAAAATTTTATTTATAATATCAATCCTGAAAATAATAAAAGTCAATCTGCATATACTGTATCTTCTAAATTTACAATAAATCACCTGCCTCCTGATTGGGCTACTCATTATTCTATTCTTGTTAAAAAAGATGAATTAATTAGTAGTTTTATGCAAACAACAGTAACTGATTTTTCATACGACCCAATTAGGCCATTTTTATTAAATTTAACATTAGATAAAGTTCCAAATTCAACAAATGTAGATTATTATACTTCAAAATATAAAGGAGCTACGTTTTATCATACTCCTTCTAGGGGAGATAGGATTAGGTTTATAACAAAAGAGACATATAAAATTCCATATCCTTTTGATGAATCACCTTCAATACAAGGTGAGTTTTTACCAAATATGTATTTAGATCAGTATATTGAATTAGAAGTATTAGAATATGACCCTGCTACTAATTCAATTTTAGTTAATGATTTTAATTTTCAACATATATTAGGATTTCAAAGTGGATCATTGGGAGCCTTAGTTGAGATATATACTCCTAAAAAAGATGTAGCTGAAGATGTTTGGTTTGAGATTGAAACATTCCCTATTTATACTGGTAATGATGGTATTAAGTATCATCAAGCTAATGATCAATTCCAAACAGATACTCAACCTGCTATTTTAACATCTGATTATGGAGATGTTTTTTATAGACAAAGAGATTTAGCCACTTCTTTATATATATATAATAATGAATTTCAGTATTCATCTACTCTAAATTCATGGAGTATTATTAATTCTTTAGAAGGAGATGTTTTAATAGTTTATTTTAATGGTATTGATTTTATTACATTAGCTAACACTTCAGATACTAATAGTAATTTTAATATAATACAAAATAAGAGTTATTATATAGAAGATTACAACTATAGCGACTATTACGTTTCAAATGGTCACGGAAGGGGAAGAATTGGAATAGAAAACAATAAAACTAGAAGGACTCACTATAAGACAGGAGTTATTCACTCTGCTCCGTATGTAATGGCTTCATTTATCAATGGATTATCTTCATTTGACACATTGGGTAACGCTGAGTATTTAGATGATACCTTTGGGCCTATAAATCGTTTAAAAACGGTTGGATATACCCTTAAAGCATTACAAAATAGAAAGGAGACAAGTATATACATTCAAAGAGCTTACGCTACATCAGCAGACGGATCTGGTCAGTTGGCTTATACATCTAAAACATTTGGAGGTATTAACCCTTCAGAAACTTTGTTTGGATGTATTCATCCCGGCTCTGTTCAAGTAATTGAGAATGATATGTACTATTATGACTTCTACACTGGCGCTATTATTAGAAGCTCAGCCAATGGTCAGTATGATATTACATCAGGTAAATATAAATTCAATTATTGGATTTCAACCAAGACCAATGATATAACTAAAAAGGAAACTAAAACTTTATATGGTAAAACATACAGAGCTGTTTATACTCCTATTGCATTGGTTGATGAGCAGAATACTGAATATACTTTGAATTTTGTTAAAACCTATGTTTTAGATAAGAGATTCCCTAATTTACCGATAGAAGTGTATGATAGTAACATCGGGCCAACATTCAATTATTCAGAGGATCGTTGGAAGATGTTTATTGACTACGACTTGTATTGGGCTGAGAATTTGGGTATAAATGTATTCTCATTCAATGGGGCTGCATTGTATGAACATAACATAAATGAGTTGGCTGACGGAACTCCAAACGAGCTTACATTCTATGGGGAGCAAAAGACTATGAGTGTTGAGTTTATTATGAATGATTCAGCTATAATCATAAAACGACCTCTTAGTATTGGGTTTAGATCTAATAAAAAATTCTCTATGCCTAGCATAACTACTCAAGCTACTGCCTCTTACCCTGCTATGAAATCCATGCTATATCCAAATAACTTTAAGTTGAAGGAGGGGTATTGGTGGTCTGCTTACCTAAGAGATATGAATACCCCTAATAAGACAGAGGAGCAAGGATTGATGAATGGAAGGGAACTTAGGGGGTATGCTATAATTCATAAGGCTGAATATAGCTCTAATGAAAAAGCAGTATTGTTTGATGTGAAGTGTAGTTATGCAGGAAGTGAAGCTTTAATATAAAATTTGAAAACTTTTTTTGGTAAACAAGAATATAATTACTTAATTTGCAAATACTATGATACCACCAATGGTCGCAATGATGCTTGTAAACATGGGGCTTTCAGCAGCCCAAACTGTTTACGGTAAGGTTCAACAACAAAAAGCTAAGAAGGAACTTGAAAAGCTTGGGGCTAGACCTGAGTATCAGGTACAGCCAGAAGCTTATAAGGCATTAGGAATTTCGCAAAGTTTAGCTTCAAATCGTAATCTTCCGGGTCAGCAAGATATGGAGGCTATGATTGATGCTCAAACAGGAAATGTTGTAACTGACATTAATCGTTCAGGTGGAAGTGCTGCTGATAGAATGGCTGCTATTGCCGCTGCTTATGCAGGTGGAACTACTCAAAAGGCAGGTATTGGAATACAGGCTCAACAGCAGTATCTAAATAACCTTCAGAACTTACAACAGGCTTATGGTCAGATGGTGTCTGAGAAGGATAAAGTGTTTGGTTCTAAGCAGCAGAATTATGATTTTAAAAACGCGGCACTTCAGGCTTTGATGGGCGCAGGTATTCAAAATATTGGAGGTGGAGTTCAAGGAATAGGAGGTGCTGCAAATCAAGGGTTCTCTTATCAAGGGCAAATGAATCAGCAGGAACAAGCTCAGAAAGATATAATGGCTCAATTAGCCCTTATTCATGGGAGTGGGGCAAACAAATCCACTCCTGCAAATACGACTCAATTAACTCCTCAGCAAATTCAATATATGATGGGTATGCAAACTCAATTACCCGGTAATGTAGGATAATAAAATTAAATAATGGCAGACGGATTAATACCAGATTTAGCACCTAATTTATACAGCCAAGGACAGGTTGGAACAGGGTATGCTCAAGTATTTGATTTGGGCGCTCCTAACCCATTTGCTGTTACTCAAGATTACATAAATCAAACGGTAGCTAATAAGAAAGAGGCTGTAAAAACAGCAGTAGAAAATGAGGAGAAAAGGCAGCAGAAGTTAGATGAGTTCTTGGCTGCTATTGATGATATTGATCAGCCGTGGAATATGGCTAAGGTTGAGATAGGGAATGCTATAGATGATTACGGAAATAAGATTGCTGAAATGAGAGCGCAAGGCACTGCAATCAATTCATCATTATTAATGAAGGAGCAGAAGAAGCTGAAGGATTTGGCTAAGATAAATGAGTCGAATTATCAAAAGGCGATGAAGATTGGTACTGCGATGCAAGACCCTCTTATTTATACCGATGATGAGAGAGAACAATTTCAACAATCAATTAAAGATGCTGGTAATCCTGATAAAAATGGAAGTGTTCAAAAAGTTCAAGAGGTGTTAGATCAATGGCAGAAAAGTGTTGAAACTCCAAATGTTGTTGAGGATTATAAGAAAGTGAAGCCTGTTGCTAAAGATGAAACAGGATATACGAAGAAAACTACAGAGGATGATTTTAATAAGGCTGTTAAAGCTCAATTAACGAGTTATCAAAAGCCCCAGTTAAAGAAACTATTGAAGATGTATCAAGATGAGAACAGGATTTCTAAATATTTCACATCTGAAGATATTGACAGTAATCAGCAAGCAGTTTTGAACGCTATTGAAAATGAAATGAAAGTTGATTTGGAATCTCAAAAAGAATTTGATGTTACTCCTAAAACTTATAGTGGAAGTGGTTCAGTAAATAAAGTTGAGAAGATGAAAGTTGAACCGTTTAAAAATTATGAAACAAGTTCTGGAGATGAATCTTTAGCAATATCTAATGCAAGTCAAAGAGTTTTTAATTTAAGAGATGTTAATGGAGCTTCTATTGGTCTAACTCCTTCAAGTGTGACAATGGTTAGTAATTACAAAAATTATCCTGATGGATATTATATAGTTGGTCAAAAAACAGCTAGAAAATCAGATAAAACATATCTTACTAAAGAAGAAGCTTCCGAATCTGGCGAATTAACAGCAGATTCAGAAATTCAAGAAACTCCAGAAAGAAAGTTTGTTATAGTTGAATCACAAGAGGAATTGATCCCATTGACTGATGAAAATAATGCTAAATTCAAAGCTTCGTCAGGTATTGATTTGATTGCAAATTATAAAAAACTATTAGGTTCAAATTATAAAAATCCTTTTGAGGGGGGTAAAAAAACGAGTTCTAATACTCAAACAAGTGCAATCCCAGTAGCAAATCCACAAGTTTTAGATCAAGATCCTAATTAATAAATATGGAACCAGAATATTTAGATAAAGTGCATGGTATAATGCAAGGTGTTTACGGAGACAAATTCACCTTAGATGTTGATACATTTAAGGATAAAATGATTAACGAAACACAATATCGTGACAAAATATATGGTATAATGCAAGGTGTTTATGGTGATAAGTTTACTTTAGATCCAAAAACATTCTACAATAAAGTATTAGAATCTAGTAAAAAAAAAAGTCAATCCGAAATTGGCTCGCAAACAACCCAACTTGGAGGTGGCTCAGAGAATGCCCAATACGCATTTGAGCCAGGATTCCAAGGAGAAAAACCATTTTTTCAAACTCTTAGACCGGAGGATCAGCAATTTCAAGAAGAACAACAAGTTTCTGAAAAACCTAAAAGGGTTATTTATAGGGGAGAAGGAACTAGAGAAGCGTTAGAAACTCAGTTTGCCCCAGAAGTAAAGAAAGAAGCTAGAAAGGCTACTATTGTAGAGGCAACTAAGCCTATTGCTAAGGAAATGGGTGAAGTTATTAAGCCTACTTCTAAAATACAGAAATTAGCGGATTTGAATTACATGAATCAGAATCCTGATGATTTCAACGCTACTTACTATAATGTGTTTAAAGATGAGGCAGAGAAGTCAGGGGATCCTGAAAAATACAGTAAGGATTTAAAAGATAAATACGCTAATGACTTTATTGATGAGGAATTTAAAGAGGAGTTCAATATAGCTAATGAATTGAAATACATTGAGGATAAGATGAAAAAAGAAATATCTTCTTTGCAATCTAATCCAAATGCTAAAACACCTCAAGGTCAAGAATACATCAAGAATAAGATTAATGAGTACACTCAACTTATTCAATCTAAGACTGCTAAATTAGATGAAGTAAGAAAAGCTAATAATCAAAAGTATCAGCAGAGAATAGATGAGATAGATAATCTTTTCAAAACAGGAGAATCTGTGATGAGAGAAGATGCTTTAAATGCTGAGAAAAATGAGTTGATGAGAAAAATGAAGCTCATAAAATTAGCAGAAAATCCAGAAGGTTTAAAGCAGGAAGTTGGGGAACAAGAATACAATAAAATACCCGGATCTACTGCTGACGAGAAGTTGAACAACTATTTGAATACAAGGCTTACAATATACGATCAATTTAAAGAAGATGCTCTTAATGCTGCTTTAGATAAAAATAGATTTTACGGAGAGAGAAAAGACAGGGCTACAAAAGTGTATGATTCATACATGAACCTTAAAGGTGAATTGAAGGATTTGTACTATTTAGCAGCTTTAAAAAGATATGCTAATCCAGAGGATAGATCAAACTTTTTAGAAGCGGCAGGAGAAGGGTTCTTAGGGAAATTTGCAGAAGGAGCTTTTAACTTTGATGATGTAGGGAAAAAGCATTCTGAAAATTTACAAAAGATTGCTCAAGAGGCAGGAATACAATATAGTGATCAAGATAAATCATTTATAGAATATACATCTGCTCCTGCTGAACCATGGAGTAGTGAATGGTGGGGTGATATGACAGGAACTTCTTCAGCTTTTATGGCTGAATTAGCATTAACAAGAAAGCCAACAAGCGCAGTCCTTAAAGCAGCAGGATCTGCACTTAAAGCAGCCCCACAAATGTCTAAAATAGCTCAAGCAGGATTAAGTAGATATGATAAATTAGGCAAGACTGGTCAGAAGTTTGTAAATACTGTTTTCAATGCGGCAGAAGAAGGAGCTTATTTTGAAGGAGCTAATCAAATGCTTCATGATGGAGAAAGCTCTGAATTAACATTTTTGACAGGATTATCAGGAGGATTATTAGCAGCTCCGGTAAATGCTTTATTGAAAAAGGCAGGAGGTATCGCGTTTGATTCATTTAAGAAAGGAGCTACTCAAGAAATAACTAAAGATGCTTTAACTGCTGAAAGGGCTGCTGTACTAGAATCTCTTGGCGCACAAAAAGATGAGGTTAAAACCTTATTATCTCAGTTTGTAAAACCAACAGCAGGTAAAGATGCTGTTTATATGATTTCCGGAACTTTCGGGAAGCAATCCCCAAAGGTTATTGATTTATTAGAGAAAGTGGGGACCCATTTGATTGCTAGACCAACAGGGGAAGTGGCTCAAGAGTTTGGGGAAGAATTGGCTAGTATATATCAAGAAACAAGTAATTTCGAGGAGTTTAAAAAAGAGTTCTCTGCACGTTTCCCTGATGCTGATGCCGCTACTCAATTTGTAGTAGCTTCATACATGATGGGGGTTGGTTTTGGAGGTGGTAACTTCATAGGTGATGTATTTATGAAGAAGTCAAAGCAAGGGTATGATGCTTTAACTCCAGAGCAAAAGAAAGTAGCTGATAAAGCTATTGCAGAAGCCGATGCTGAGATTAAAAATAAAGAAGCTGAAGTTCTTAATGAGCAAGAGATGAATACCCCTGCTAAAGAAAAAAGCAAGGAGGAAACGGATTGGGATAATACTCGTGTAGGTATAGAAGATAAGATTTCTCAATCAGGTAATCAAATATCAGCTTTAGAGAATCAAAAGCAAAAGATATATGATAAGTACGGAATTACAGATCCTAAAGCACAAGATATTTCAGGATTGAGTAATGACGATGCTATTAAGATTGAAACAATAAATAGCGAAATTCAAAGGGAGAAGAAGGCTAAATCTAAAGAAGAAATAAACCTTTCAATCCATGAAGATAACAAGCCGGTAATTGAGGAGGCAGAAGAATCCCCAATGGCTGTTCATGCAGACGAATTAATTAATAAAAATAAAGAAAATGCCTTACAAGAGCCAATCTCAGAGAGCCTACTTTCACGCGAACAAGGAGAAACTACAGAAACAGGGGGTCAACCTCAAGGAATGGGACAAGGCGTCCAAGGGCAAGAAGCTCCCCAAGAAGGTCAAGAAGTCAGCCAAGAGGATGTAGAAGCTAAGAAAGCTGATATAGAAAAAAGAAGGCAGGCTGAACTTAGTGAATATACAGAAGAACAGCTTAATGAAGCTTATACTGTTGGTAGTACAGATACAATTCGTGATAGAATAAATGAAAAATATGATTTAGAAATTGATCAACAAATTCAATCTCAAGAAGCTCAAAAAGTCAGTCAAGATAATATAGAGGATCCGAAAGCTGATATAGAAAGAAGAAGGCAAGAAGAGTTAGATTCAGAATCTGGAAGAATTGTAGAAAGTACTGAAATTTGGAAAGATGGAGAAGGTCGTTTATATAGAATTGATAAACTAAAAAATGGTAAACAAAGATTAGCTGTTACAAATGAAGAAGGTAAATTACTTAATGTAATAGATACTTATGAAGGATCTGTTTCTCCAACTCTTTTTATAGCAGATGGTCAAAAAGTAAAAGATCAAGAAGTAAGAGAGAATAAAATAGCAGATAAAATTAATGCTAAATATGATGCAGAACTAGCAGCTTTAGAAAGTGGTAACCAATCCACCCAAGAAGGTGTAGAACAACAGAAAGCTCCGGAAGTACAACCTACCGAACAAGTAGCCGAACAACCTACCCCTCAAGTTCAAGAAGAAAAACAGCCTTTTACTGGAAGATCTAATCAAGATAGAAGCTTAAAAGAAAAGTATAAGGCCGATAATTTAAAGAGAAAAATACTTGACCAGGCTCAACGTATTGCCTCAGCTCTTGGCAACAATACTCAAGTGTATATTCATGAGACTACTGATGAGTACAATAAGGCTATTGCAGAGAGATTAGGAGAGGATCAAAAGGAAAGTACAAACGGAAGATTCCTTTATGGAGACGGTGTCTCAGAAATTCATATTGACCTATCTAAGGCTAACCAAAATACACTTCCTCACGAGGCTGTACACGCTGTTCTTTACAAAGCTTTTGGGGAGAATGAGAAGTTGTTCCAACAGTTTAAGGATAAGTTGAAGCCTCTGTTGGCTAATTCAACAGTGGCTGAGTTAGAGAACTTTGCTAATCAAGAAATTTATGTAAAACAAGGTGTAACATCAGAGGAGTTCTTGGCTGAACTTGGAGGTGTTATGACCGCTGCTGGTAACAGGATTCCTAAAACTACATTGCAGAAGATTACCCAGTTGTTGAATGAGTTCCTTTCTAAGATTACAGGTGGACGTATCGCTCCACTAAGTACCGGAGAGGTTATTGACCTATTCAACTCAATGGCTGATGCCTTTGCTAGTGGTCAAAGTATTCAATCTTTGATGGACTCAAAAGGATTAGTTGGTTCTGGTAAGGTAAATGGAAATGTAAAGAGCAAGCAAAGTATTAATACAAAGCTTCCTGAGCAACAAGAAAGAACTTCTAATTTCTCTAAGGTTAAGGAAATCAAATTATCAGAACTTAATGATAAAACAGGGGTTCTAACTGGGTCTGATAGATTAACAACTGCTGTATTAAAATTCCCTGATGGATCTACAATGGTTTTAAAGGGTGGTATTTTTTACCCATCAGAGACTGGTTTAGTTTGGGCATCTACAGACATATCTGGAGCTACTCAGTTAGCTAATAAAATAAATGAAGTTATAAAGCAACAAGGTGAAGCTTGGTTATTCCCTGTAAATAATTCTTATGGCTCACAATATAGCAATTACACATTCTTTGAAGTAGGAATGAGGCATCTTCAATATGCAGTTAAAACAAAAGCTGTGAATAAAGATGAAATTATAAATAAAATCAATCAATTTAAAAATAGAAAAAACTATTTAAAATCATTTAAGAAAGATTATAAACCCAAAGCATTTACTCAAAGTTTAGCTAATAAGAATTTACAACAGATATATGATTTAATTCATGAAGATTTTATTCCCGAAAATGCCACATATGACGGAAGAAAAGAATTTGTAAAAACTTTTTTTGGTGGTAAGGATACTAAATCTAGGGTATTTAAAAATGTGCCTAATACATCTGAATTAATTGCAATGACCACAGAGCCGGTTAATGCTGATGTTAGGGATTTTACTACTTCTTCAGTTATCAAAATAACAGGTAAGGTAACTCCTAGAGAGACATCAAAAGAAAATGATGGTGAATTATTTCACTCATCATATCCTGCGATTTTAGAATCTTCTGGAAATGTAGAGTCATATGTATTAGATGGAACTTACAATATTGAAGAAGTTTTCCCGGAATTTAAAAACGCTGCCGGTAAAGTAGTTAATTGGGAATCAGTTAAGAAAAAAATAGCTAAAACAGGTGAAGATGCTACATATCAAAATTATAAAAATACAATTATATCATCTCAAGGAGCTATTCCTAGAGCAGCTAAAATAAAATCCAAATCTCAAGCACCTAACTTAGTTGAAAAGGCTGGTATATCTAGCAATATGACAGAGGATGATCAAGGTAACTACTTGTTCTATCACTACTCTCCAAATAAAATATCATCTATTGATCCTAGATATTTTGGTAGGAATGTTAATAGGACTGGTCGTGATGAAAGACCGGGAATGAATATCAGTATGTATTACACAAATCCTGAAGTTAAAGATGTTAGCGGTGATTTTGGATATGTTGTAAGAATACCAAAGGATAAGGTTTATCCATTCAATAAGGATCCATTAGACTTATACGATAAAGCTAAGGAAGCTTTCAATAAGAAGTTCCCAGGACAAGCATTTGATCCAAATAAACAAGTGGCATTTATCTCTGCTGAGGCGGCTAAATTAGGGTATCCAATGACTGTTGCTAAATGGGGTGATAATCTAAGAGCGCAAACCACTCAAAAGATGGTTGGTGAGTTTTATACCAAGCCTGCTAAGGGTGGAGGTATTGATGTGAATGAAGATATTGCTCAATTTAAGGTAAATAAAAAGGCTCGTAGAAGTAAGTTGAAGTCTAAGTCTCAAATTGAAGTAGATCCTAAACAAATTCAAGCTAATTCAGAGTCTAAATTAAATGAAGTTGTTAATGGTGATCCTGAAAGTGGTGCTACATTTAACTTAGATGGAACTACTTATGATGGGGGTGGTCTTGTTATCCCAATTACTAGCGTTAATATTGATACAGATAAAATATCTCCAAAGGATATATCTGACATGGTTGAGGATAATATTGATAAAATATTTGACGATCAGAAAGTCAAGACTGGTATCTATAAATTCACTGACGGAAAACAAATGTCCGTTGACTTGAATATTATTGTACCATCTGAACAAGTTGAATTTGCTAAGGAATTTGCTAGAGCCGCTGGTCAGGAGTCTATATTTAGCTTAGATACTTATGAAAATATTAAGACTGGAAGCACCGGTGAAAATCCTGTATCATTTAGCGCAGAGGAGTTCTTAGAGATTGCAGAAGCTTTAAATGAAGGTAGATTACCAAATATTGAAAGATTAGAATATAAGCCAGAGATTAAATCCAAATCACAAGTACCAGCTATCCCAAAAGCTTCAGCGGAATCCAAGTCAGTTGTATCAGAGTTAGAGACGGCTTCCAATAAAACAGGTCTAGCTAAAGAGAACGCTGTAAAGAGATTTATCGAAAAATATGGAGAAAAAGGTGTCGTAGCTAAGCAAATAAGTGATAACTTTGACAAAATTCAAGAACAACTAGGTATAACTAAAATTTGTAATATATAATGAAACAAGTTCTCATCCCGGAGTATTGCGTTGAAAAGTTTAACGAAGCTCTATATCAAGAGATGTATGTAAGCCATCTCTATCACCATGTAGCCAATCATATGCAAATGATGGGGTATTTTGGCGCTCAAAAGTTTTTTTTAGGTGAAAGTCAAGATGAACTTACTCACTTTCAAAAGATTGTGGATTTCTTAAATGACATTGGGGAAGTGGCTAAGATGCCTTCTATTCCTGCAATGAATGAAGAAGTTGAGTCTCTTATGGGGGTGTTGACTATGGCATACGAGCAAGAGCTTGAACTCATGAACTTTTACTCTGAGTTTTATAAGACTGGAGAGCCTGTTTGTCAACAAATACTTCTTGAGTTTATCGAAATTCAACGTAAGGCAGTTGGTGAATATGGAGACCTTATAGCTCGTTTAGAGATCATTAAAGACGATCCTTGTGGTTTGTTAATGTTTGACCAAGAACTAGGTAAATAATGCCAAAAAAGATCTGTAAATACTACTTTAACGGACAGGAGTTTACAGAGGCAGAGCTTAAATCAGCTTTGTTATCTGGATCCTTTGACCAATATGCTCAAGAGAATGGGATTACACTTCCAACAATGAAAGTTGTAGGGGCTAAGAAGGTTAGTAAAATACTTTCTAAACAAAGTGTTACCCCTTCACCAGCGACATCTGGTTTTACGGCTTTTATTAAGTCGATACCAAATATCCCAATAAATGTAGATCAAGATTTGTTTGATGCTGCTAGGGCTGTTGGGGGAGTAGAGATTACAGATTCTGTTGGGGATGTTGTTGCTGTTTATTTAGAAGGTGAAGTATATGCAGATCCATGGTGGTTTTCAAATGATTCAGAGAACACTAAAATGTCAGGGATGGGATATGTGTGGCTTGAGATTGCAAAGAATAAAGATAATGCCTTATATAACGCTATTATAAGCGCTGCTAAACAAACTAATTATTATACTACAGCTAGGAATGCTAATCCTAATTTAAGTGAACAGGAGGCTGCTCAAATAGCCGCTGCAAATGCTATAGTAAATGAAGCTGATAAAATTAGAAATTCCAATCCTTCATTGTATGAGAAGTTTAAAAATCTAATATCCAAATTAGGTAACTTCATTAGTAATTTAATGGGTATTGGCAAGAACATGGACTTTATGAATATGTCCATCAATGACTTCGCTAAGATTGCTGCTAAAGAAGTAAGTGGAGGGGAAGTGATAACTAAGATCACAGCAGATCAATTAAAGAATGCCAATACAAAGGGTAACTTAATATACATTGAGGGTGGAGTGATGAATACGGAGCCAGGATATACTGATAGGCTTGTTCGTTATTTTACAGGTAAGAAAAGAACATTCTTGCAACCTCAATACTTCACTAATACAAGGCAAATGCTAAAGTATTGGTTTGGGAAAAAATTTCATTCTTCTATAGATAAGTTAAACGAAACTCGTTTGGCTAACATTAGCGCTAACATGAAACGCGCTGTAATTCAAATGAATGAGCTTAAAGATCAATTAGCTCAGTACACGAAAGATAACAATTTAACTGATTCACAAGCTAAGGATTTGATTGATGAGATTAACAAGTTTATGACCGGTAAGCCTTATAATCAAAATTTATTAGCTCCTTTTGAACAAACTTTACAGCAAATGAGAGGCAGCATTGATGGTATGTCTGCTATTGTTCAGCAATTTATTGATCCACAAGCTTCTTTATACACAACCATAAGAGATAATATGGGTATGTACATGAACAGAAGCTATGCCGCATTTAAGGACGGAAAGTGGAATGAACATATGTTCCCTAAAGGAATGTCAACTAAGGTTAATGTTGGGAGAAATGCTCAATTTCAGCATATGTATAATGTAGCTTATGAATATGTTGCGGCTACATATCCTGACTTGACAGAGGCTGAAATAGATAGATTCTTAAAGAATATTACTAGACTTGATAAAGAGCTAGATACATTTGTTCCTGAGACTGGTAAATTGGGTAAGGCATTGGATGATTTCTTGCAGAAAAGAAAAGATGTGCCTGCTGAGATTAGAGCATTTTTAGGAGAATATACAGACCCACTAACAAGTTTTTATCATACCATGGAGAATATGATCCGGTATGCCGAAAATAAAAACTTCTTGATTCAGTTAAAGCAGGTTGGAATGAACAAAATGTTCTTTGAAAAGCCTTCCGGAGAGTTTAATGTAGAGGTTGCTAAGGCTGATGATTATAGCCCATTAGCAGGACTATATACGACTAGAGAGATTGCCGAGTTATTAAAGAACACAGATAAGTCGTTTAAGATTGAAATGTTGAGGAAAATAGCATCAGCATTTAAGATCAGTAAGACTGTATTAAGTCCTGCTAGTATTGTAAGGAACGTATATAGTTATGCAGGGCTTCAAATAGGTAATGGCAGATGGAGTCCTTCATATGCAGGTAAAACTTTAAAAGCAGCTTGGAAAGAGTTGAACGGTAAGCCAGATGAATTAGTGGCTAGATTGACAGAGCTTGGAGTATTAGATTCTGGAGTAGTATCATCAGAATTAAAGGCGTTGATTAATCAATCATTCTCTGGGTTAGATATATCTATAGGGGATGAGCAGTTTTATAATGACTTTAGCGATAAATTCAATAGGGTTTTAAGTAAGGTTACTAAAAAAACAATGGGGTTGTATAAATTTGCTGATGATCTTCATAAAATTTATGGTTATTTCTATGAATTGTCTGATGTTAAAGCTATGTTCCCCAATCTAACAAAAGAGCAGCAAGAAGAATTAGCTGTAGAGAGATTAAAACAAACAGATGTATTTTATAGTAACGCATCAAAAGCAGTTCAAACTTTAGCTAAATCTCCTTTAGTTTCTACTTTCCCTACTTGGGCTTCTGAGGTCATGAGGGTTACATATTCAATCCCTAAAATGGCTTTAAAAGATATTAAAGATGGGGCAAAGAATAAGAATGCTAAGCAAATGGCTGTAGGGGTAAGAAGATTGTCAGGATTTGCTGCATTAGGTACTCTTAGCGCCATATTAGCTAAGGGGGCTTTATATTATTTTGGGGATGATGATGAGGAGGAAAGAAGATTAGAGGCTCTTGGGAATGATGAGCAAAGAAGAACTGATTTGGAGAGAGTTATGTTTGAGGGGTCTCCAGATTGGGCTAAGGGATCATCTAAAATTATAGTTGGTAATCCTTCTGAAGGTGTGTATAAATTTGTTGATGTTGACTGGCTAAATCCTTTCTCAGTATGGACTAGGGGATACAATATGTACACGAGGACTGCTAAGTACGATCCAAATAAAGTTCCTTTTAATGAGTTCTTATTTGAGATGGGAAAGACATTTACTGAAACAGAAGCCGTACTAGGCGTGATAGGGGATATAAATAAAAACCAAGACTTCTTTGGTAATCCTATAGTTACATCAGCAGATTCTGAGATAGAGCAATACGCTAAGAAATCAGCTTATTTCTTAAATACTTTAATGCCGGGTATTGGTCAGACAGCTATGGATATTTATAAGGCTACAAAAGCCGAAGATATTGAACAAGACGTTAGTGTAAAGACCACCAATGATATATTAGCTCAGAATTTATTAGGAACTCGTATTAAAAGTGTCGATGTAGTTAAACAATACGCAGCTCAAGTTAAGACTAAATATTCTTCATCATTTGAGGATAATAATGCTGAGGTTAGAAAGATATTCAAGGACACTGAAACTAATTTAGCTCGTATTGAGAAAAGGTTTAAGGATGGTGATATATCTAAAGATGAGATGAATGCTGAGATGGCTAATGAGAAGATAATGGTTGGGGAAAAAACTGCTAGATATTTAGCGCAGTTTGTTGAAAGCCAAGAAGATTTGATTGAATATACTAATTCAATGAAGGCTATCGGTATTACAGATAAGGAATTAGATGAGAAACTCGCTTTAAATCTAAGACTAGGGACCACTGGTGGATACGCTAGAGTTAAATCTAAGGATTTGGTTAAAGATAAGATTTCAATACCTGTTATGATTGATCCTAAAGGCATTCAATCTAATAAAGCAGATGTAAAGTCTGACAATAAATATGTAATTCCAAAAGAATATCTTGATAAAATCGGGGTTAAGAACCAAAAGGAATTTATTGAATATTTAAAAACATATAATAAAAACCGAGAAGAAGCTATCGTAAACCCTAAATAATCAATTACTTTTGTATTTCATGAGCCGATTGATTCATTTTATGTCAGATCATTTACAAGCCACAGATGTTTCGGTTAAAGCTACCGGAGGTTTAATAGCAAGTATCATGCTTGCGGTTCCATCTTGGATGGAGAACTTTGAAGCCATACTTCGTATCGTATCTTTAATCGGGTCTATTGTTGTTGCTGTATTGACTGCTACTATGCTTATCAAGAAGCTAACAAAGAAATAAAACATGAAGATAGGTATTAATTACCCTAATCCTTTAACACAGGAGCAGGAAGTATTGAACGACATTTGTTCTAAAGTTGAAAAAAGGATTATTGTAGAATCCGTAAAAAATCAAGGAAGTTACTACACCGCAAGCGCTAGTTTTGAAGGGGAATCCTGCGAGTTTATTGGGTACGCTGAAAAGGAAGGGACTGAACTCAAGACCTCTCTCAAAGCTCAAATATGCGCAGTTGTAAACCTATTGAAATCAAGTGGTTACGAAATAGACTTCTTACTATCATCAATTCAAAATGAAAAAACAGGCCCTAAACTTGAGATTGAAAAGATTAACCGCGACTGGGTTCTTGCTTGTCCTGATGTGGACTTTGCACTTAGGAAGTTGGGTGAGATGGGTATTGATACCACTGATTTTGAGAACTATCGGGATGAACTCATTAACAAGGGGGAGAGGCTAACAAAGAACAAGTTAGCTTATTATATGTTCCCACATAGGTCTAATACGGTTATTAAGCCTGTGGAGAAGGAGGTCAAGACTAGACCTGCTGTTAGGAAGGAACCTATTAAAATTTCAGATTTAGTGAATAAGTACACTATGCGTAGAAGTGGTCAAGATGCAGAGCTTTTGATGAATAGTTTTAAGGAGATGGGGATTGATGAAAAAGTTTATAATACTTTACCGATTGCATCTAAATATAATTCCTTAACTTTGTTCTGCTTGTACGCATCTGAAGATGAGGTGCAGGAATTAATACGATGAGCCAATACAACTCTACCATAACTAAGATAATTATGGATTCCGACTACAATGTTGGTTTCTATAATCAGTACAATTTATTGGTGGTTGAGTTGGATCATGCTATGGAGGTCAAGATATTTGGTACTTACCTCATTTGCAGTGATGCGAATAACTCAGTTAAGTTCTTTGTAAATACGATTTCTTTAATATCTGGGCCTACATTTTCACAATCTTATAGCCCATTAAACGTAGGTTTTTATCAGCAAGATAGCGCTTATTTTGCTAGGCTAAATGAGATTAAGACATACATTGAAACCAATGTAGTTAAAGTTCTTTTTAGAGATATAGACGCCTTGATATTTTCTGACGGATCTGTTCAAACAACAGCCGCAACAGGGGGAGGTGGTGGAGGAACGGTTACTTCGGTAGGGTTCACGGCAGGGACAGGAATTACGATTGGGGGTACAAATCCTATTACTACATCAGGAACGGTTACCATAACTAATAATGCCCCTGATCAAACCGTAGTTTTAACAGAAGGGAGTGGAATAGATATAACCGGAACTTACCCTAACTTTACTATTGCTAGTACAATAACAGGAGGAATACCTAAAGGTACAGCAGCAGGTACAGATACTTACACAACGACTATAACAGGAGTTACAGCTTACAATGATGGGGATGCATACCTAATCAGATTTACTAACGGAAATACAACAGTCGCTACTTTAAATATTAATGGACTAGGGGCTGTTGATTTATATAGAAATAACGATGGTGCATTGATTGGGGGTGATATAGTGGATGGTGCTGAAATGCTTTGTGTGTATAACTCAACTACTAATCGTTTTCAAGTAATTGGGACAGCCCCAAATTCTTTAATAGCTTATGTAACCAATGCGGATTCGGTTACGATTACTAAAGGGCAAGCGGTTTATGCATTCGGTGGACAAGGAGATAGACTTACAGTTAAATTAGCGTACAATACCGGAGATTCTACATCTGCTCAAACAATAGGTCTAGTACTATCTACATCAATAGGGGTCAATCAGAAAGGATTGATAATGATGCAAGGTTTGTTAGATGGATTGAGTATAGTTCCCACACCTACTTGGGCTGACGGAGATCCGGTGTATCTTGGTTCTACAGCAGGTACTATAACTAAAACAAAGCCATACGCCCCAAATCATTTAGTTTATTTAGGATTTGTAACTAGCGCTTCACCCGGTAGTGCAGGTAGAATATATGTTAAAGTTCAGAATGGTTACGAACTAGATGAGCTTCATAATGTGCAAGCACAAAGTCCTAGTTTAAAAGACACTATTTATTATGACAATACGGTAAGCCCTGCTCAATGGAAAACGGCTTCTATAGCCACTATATTAGGTTACACACCAGGGCAAGGGACAGTCACATCAATAGCAACTACATCTCCAATATTAGGTGGTACTATAACCACTTCAGGGACTGTTAGTATACAACAAGCTGATGCTTCAAAAGATGGATACATAAGCGTAACTGATTGGAATACATTTAATAACAAGCAGAATGCAATCACACTAACTACAACAGGTACTACCGGCTCTGCAACTTTAATAGGTAGCACTTTGAACATTCCTCAATATGCTTCCGTTGGTAGTGGTGCATCTTTTATGGGTGGTTACATAGGTACAGGAGTAATTGGTGCAGGGTTAACAAATTATAGCGGTATAATTGGTGGTGGTTATGTGAATGCAGCTAATGAGTTTCAAAGAATTTATCCACTGCCACAATCGTGTTCATTAAGTAGATGGTACGCTCGAACTTCTGCTACTCAACCTGCAACTGGATCGTTAGTAATTACATTAAGACAAAATCAAGTAGATACAGCTCTAGCTATCACGATAGCCGCAGGTAGTGTAGCAGGTATTTATTCGAATACTGCTACATCTGTATCATTTAGTGCTGGAGATTTGACAAGCGTTAAAATAGTAAACAATTCAGCAGGTAATAGCGCACCAATTATTTCATTATCAATAATGGTTACTATATGAATTATACAATTACTGAAAAAGATAGCATCAATGAAATAGTAATTCCAACTGATGGACAATGGGGAACTATTTGTTTCGCGTGGGAAGATTCTAACGAAGAATTTGTAAACGCGCTCAACGCAAAAGGCATCGAAGTATTTGTTGAGTTGTTAATCAATGATCCCAATACAGCCTATTTAACTTTCATTAGTTAATAACTTTCATTTTTTATTAAAGAGGTGTGGGTAAAGCTATTTTTTATTGTAATTTAGCAGATAAATACACTTTAATATGGCTAGTTTTAGAGGTCTATATGACAAATTAGTATCATTCATTTTTGACACAAGTAAGGATGATGCTTATTCTCCTGTATCATCTGATTATGTAGCGGTATATGATTCAGACGGCCCAAGAAATACACCTAATAATGGAACTTGGATGCCGAAGAAGTATGTTCCTGTTACTACTATTGGAAGTGGTGGCGGTGGTGGCGGAAGTATGAGTTCTTTTGAAGCTGAAGGTAGTGGCGTTATCGAAGTTTCTTTGGATGGATCTACATACACATCTGGACCTGTAACCGTGGAGAATGGCAATACATTGTATGTTCAAGCTATTTCAACCCCAAGCGGATTGAATTGGCAGGGTACATTCAGTAACGCTACTAGTTATTCTACTAACGATGTTGTTTCTTGGGTAGATCCTGTAACTAGCGTTTATTACACTTATTGGGCAACAACCTCAATATCAAGTGGTGGTGGAAATCCAAATACAAATTCTGATTGGGCATTGTTAGGCTCTCAAGGTCCTCAAGGTGTTGAAGGCCCTGCAAACTCAACTGCCACTACAGCGTTTAGAACTGTGAATAGTAGTACAAGCGTATTAGCTTCAGGATCTACAATAGGAACTAATAATGATAGAGGTGTATTTATATTAATGAATAATACATCAAATTCAACTCTTACTATTCCTTTAGGGTTATCAGAGGATCCATCAACAGGAATACCTCTTAAATCTCAAGTTTCAGTAATGAGCCTTAATACAGGTACGGTTCAAGTAATAGGAGCTAGTGGAGTAACAGTTCGTTCAGCAGATAGTGCAAATTATTTAAGAACTCAATATAGCTCAGCTACTTTAATTAGAAAGGCTACTAATGAGTGGTATTTATTTGGGGACTTAACTAATATAGCGTAATTATATGTTAGCAGCAGGTAGTTTTAAATCTTCAAAGTGGGGGTATGATATG
>Ga0315902_10003705_pt1 | contig 22628 bp, 17 predicted proteins | sample LakEriMetagenome_9_FD_203523 | JGI IMG/M metagenome (GOLD analysis project Ga0315902, IMG submission 203523) | Freshwater fungal communities from buoy surface, Lake Erie, Ohio, United States - Buoy 12 MA117 | ecosystem: Environmental > Aquatic > Freshwater > Lake > Lake biofilm | place: USA... | reverse complement strand
GCAGCCTGCCCGTTGACCGACGCCCCGACCGAGGTCACCGAGAAGCAGCTGCGCGAGCTGCATATCCGCGTGCGGACGCCGCCCACCGCGGGCGGCTGACCCTTCCGCCGTCAGCCGCTGTCGAGCCACCGGCGCAGATGCGCGCCCCCTCCGTCCGCCCGACGCTGCTCTTCATCCACGGCCTGTGGATGACGGGTGCGGAGGCCTTCGCCTTCCGGCGGCGCATGGAGCGCGACCACGGCTTCGACACGACCGTCTTCGCCTACCGCACGACCCAGGAGCCGTTGGACGCCGTCATCGACAAGCTGCGCGAGCACATCGACCGGCAGCGGTCGGCGACGCTGCACATCGCGGCGCACAGTCTCGGTGGGTTGGTAGCACTCAATTTCCTCGCGCGGCATCACGCCGTGACGCCGCCCGGCCGGCTGGTGCTGCTCGGATCGCCGGTCAACGGCAGCGCGGCCGCGCGCAGGCTCGGGGGTTTCGCGCTCGGTCGTCGTCTGATCGGCCCCGTGGCGACCGAAGTGCTGCTCGCCGCCTGGCGCCGCGACGGTCGGGACACCGACGCCGCCTCGAGAGAAGACCCATCTCAAGGCGATCTGCCGCGCGACACGGGTGTGGTCGCCGGCACGCGCCCGATGGGCCTCGGCCGCTGGGTCGCGGGGTTCGACGAGCCGAACGACGGAACGGTCGCGGTCGCCGAGACGGAACTCGATGGCGCGCGCGACCGCCTCGTGCTGCCGGTGAGCCACCTCGGCATGTTGATGTCGCCCCGCGTCGCCGCCGCCTGCGGGCACTTCTTCCGCGAAGGGCGCTTCCCGCTCGGCGTCTGAGACGGCACGCCTGAGACGGCGCGCTTGAGACAGCGGCCGGCGCGCCCGCCTACTGCTTCAGCTCGAGCTTCAGGCGCACCGAGTTCGCGGTGGGCGCGATGCCCGCCGGCGCGCGCAGGAAGACGCGTAGCGGATCCACCTCGCCGCTGCCGAGCAGCGCTTCCTGGACGGCCTTGGCACGCGCGCGCGCGAGGTCCTCGAGGTCCTTGTCGGTGACCTCGATGGTGCTGCGCAGCTTGCCCTCGAGCGCGGCGATCGACGCTTCGCGCAGCGCCTCGCGCGAGGGCTTCTCGCCGGTCTTCGGGTCCGGCGCTTCGAGCGGCTCGAGGAGTTCGTCCGGCTTCTGCCCGGTCTGCGTCCGATAGAGACCGTCGAGCAGGTCGAGGTACTCGCCGCGGTCGGTGGTGTCGACCGGTCCCTTGGCGAAATCGGCGAGCCGCGCGTCCCAGCGCGTGGCGAGCAGCGCCGGGGCGTCGAGCTCGCGGCTGTACGCCGTCGGGATCTCCATCTCGATCGCCGGACGCTCGATCAGCGCCTTGCGGACATTGGCGAGCCGCTCGGCCACCTCCGGCTCGAGCACGGCACGGCCCGGCGCGAAGTCGGCGAACTGCACATCGGGCCCGCCGCCGAACAGCGAGGAGAGCAGCGTGAAGGGCGAGGTGACGATCTTGATGAGCAGGTTGACGAACATCTTCCAGATGATCGGTCCGATCTTGAACTGCGGATCGTCGATGGTGCCGCTCACCGGAAGGTCGAGCCGGATGTTGCCGTCGCGGTCCTTGAGCAGCGCCACGGCGAGCTTCACGGGCAGCTTGGTGGCGTCGGGGCTCTTCACCTTCTCGCCGAGCTTGAGCTGGGAGACGAGGATCTTGTGCTGCGCGCGCAGCTTGCGGTCCTCGACGAGGTAGGTCGTGTCGATCGAGAGCTTGCCCTTCTCGATGCGGTAGCCCATGAACTTGCCCGAATAGGGGTTGAAGGTCGTGAGCTCGATGTTGCGGAAGTTGGCGGCGAGGTTGGTGTAGGCCTCGGCCGCGAGGTAGTTGACCTCGCCGGTGATCTTCACGGGAGCGTACTTGTCGACCGCGGCGTCGATGTCGACCTTGGCACGCGAGGACTGCACGGAGGAGAGGCCTGTGACCGTGCCGTTCAAGGTCTGCAGACCGATGGCGAAGTTCGGCCGCACGCTGAAATCGGCGAAGTTCGCCGAGCCGCCCTTGAGGTTGACGCGGCCGATGTCGACCCGCAGCGGTGCTTCCTCGGTCTCGGGCCGCGCGGTGTGCTTCGCGCGTTCGGCGGCCTTGGCGCGGCGTTCGGCCTCGGGACTCAGGCCGTCGGACTTCAACACATCGCTGATGTTGGTCGTGCCGTCGGTGTTGACGACGAGGTCGATGAAGGGCGCGTCGGCGTCGATGCTGCGCACCGTGAGGCGCGCGCCCGCGCCCGAGTAATCGATGTCGTTGAAGCGCAGCGCGCGCCAGCGCAGGAAGGTGCGCTTGACCAGCCGGTCGCGCGCGATGAGGTTGCGGACCGCGCCGTCGCCCTTGAAGGCGAGCGCCGGTTCCGCGCCCTTGCCCGGGCTGGCATAGGTCACATCGCCCTCGGCATCGATGCTGCCGCCGCGCAGGTTCAGGCGTACGAGGTCGGCGTAATAGGGCTCGAAGTCGGTCATCGGCAGGTCGCGCAGCGCGACCTTGGCACGGGTCTCGAGGTCGTCGGGTCGCAGCGTTCCGGAGGACTCGAGGCGGCCCTTGGCGTTGATGCCGAACGCGGTGTCGAACGCGACCTCCGCGCCGGGCTGCGTGGTGTAGCCGCGCGCGTTGAGCGTGATGCCGGTGAGCGCGAGGCGCGCGGGCAGGGGCAGGGTGCGGTCCTCGAAGTCGAGGCGCGAGCCGCTGAGGGCGAACTCGGGCAGCGCGACGGTCCACGGCGGGCCGGCGTCGGCGGCGGGCTCCGGCGGCGTCTCCGGCCCCGCGAGCGCCGCGAGCGAGACGCCTTGGGCGTCCATCCAAGCGCGCACCTGCGCGCCCGTCACCGCGACCTTGCCGAGGTCGGCGCGTCGCGCGCCGAGATCGATCGACGCGCCGCGCACCGTCGCATCCGCGATCACCACATCGGGCTGCTGGCGTCCCAGTGCGGCAAGCGCGACCTGTTTCGCGTCGACGGTGTCGAGGAGCACGCGGCCGGAGACCGGCGTCGTCGCGGCGGTCACCTCATAGCGCGCGCCCAGCCCGAAGGTGCCCGCCTGCAGCTGCAACGGCAGCGAATCCTGCAGCACATCGTCGAGGGTCGCGGCGCGCAGCCCGGCGAGCGAGAGGCGACCCTTGGCGGCGAAGGGCTTGAGGGTGAAGTTGCCGCTCCAGTCCAGCCGTTCGCCCGCCTGCGAGACCGCGCTCAGGGTGTGCGCGTTGCCCGAGCCGACGCGCGTGCTGAAATCGCGCAGCTGGAAGTCGACCGGTTGCAGCTTGGCCTGCACCGGCCGGCGCATGGAGAGATCGCGGTACTGCGCTTCACCCCCGCGCATCGTGAAGAGCTCGATGTAGACCGGCAGCCCGTCGTCCTCGGCAGCGGGCTTCGGCGGCGCGGGCTTCGCGTCCGGCTTGTCGGGCGGCACGAGCTCGGCGAGGTTCAGCGTGCGGTCTTTGCGCACCACCGCCGACACGAACGGCTTTTCGATGGTGATGTCGTCGAATACCGGGCCGCGCTTCCAGACCGAACGGATCGAGAGGTCGAGGTCGAGCCGCGAGAAGCCGACGATGCGTTCGCCCGCAGGCTCGTGGATGCCGAGGTCGGCGATGCTGGCGCGCAGCGTGAACGGGTTGACCTTCACCTCGCCGAGGCGCGGCTGTTTCTTGAGGTCCTGCGCCACGAAGCGGGTGAACTCGGCGCGGATGTAGCGCGGCGCCCACCAGAAACCGGCGATCGCATAGGCGCCGACCAGCGCCGCGATGACGACGACCGGAATCCAGACCTTCTTCGGGATCCGCATCAGCCCCTCTCAGTGCTGCTCTCAGCGGAGCAGTTTTTTCAGATCGTATACCTTTCCGAGCGCATCGCGGGGGCTCAGCGTATCGGGGTCCAGATCGCGCAAAGCTGCGAGCAAGGCCTCGGTCTGCGGATCGGGCTCGTCGGGCGTACCGGGGGCAGCGCCGTCGGTCGCGGCGAGATCGAGCGTACCCTGCGGCCCGTTGCCGCCGCCGTTGGCCTGCGCGGCCTCGAGGCCGGCGAGCACCTTGCGCGCCTCGGCCAACACCTCGCGCGGCAGACCTGCGAGCTTGGCGACAGCGAGCCCATAGCTGCGGTTGGCGGGTCCGGGTTTCAGCGCATGCAGGAACACGATGCCGTCGCGGTGTTCGGTGGCGTCGAGGTGCACATTGGCGACGCCCGGCAGCTCCGACGCCAGCGCCGTGAGCTCGAAGTAATGCGTCGCGAACAGCGTGAACGCGCCGACCCGCGCGGCGAGATGGCGCGCGGTGGCGCTCGCGAGCGCGAGCCCGTCGAAGGTGCTGGTGCCGCGGCCGATCTCGTCCATCAGCACGAGGCTGCGCGGCGTGGCGTTGTGCAATATGTTGGCGGTCTCGGTCATCTCGACCATGAAGGTCGAGCGGCCGCCCGCGAGGTCGTCGCCCGCGCCGATACGCGTGAACACGCGGTCGAGCGGCCCGATGAGCGCGGCCTCGGCCGGTACGAAGCTGCCGATGTGCGCGAGCACCACGATCAGCGCGCACTGGCGCATGAAGGTGCTCTTGCCGCCCATGTTGGGGCCCGTGATGACCAGCATGCGGGTCGCGGCGTCGAGCGCGAGGTCGTTCGGCACGAAGGGCGCATCGAGGAAGCGTTCGACCACCGGATGGCGACCGCCCGTGATGCGCAGCACCGGCCGGTCGGTGAGTTCGGGCGCCGCCCAACGCAGCGTCGCGGCACGCTCGGCGAGCGCGGCCTGCACATCGAGGTCGGCGATGGCGGCCGCGGTCGACTGCAGCGCCGGCAGGCGTGCCGCGAGCTCGCGCAGCAGCGCCTCCCATAGCTCGCGCTCGCGGGCGAGGGAGCGCTCGCGTGCGCCCAACACTTTGTCCTCGAAGCCCTTGAGCTCCGGCGTGATGAAGCGCTCGGCGTTCTTGACCGTCTGGCGCCGCAGGTAATCGGGCGGGACCTGCGCCGCCTGGCTGCGCGGCAGCTCGATGAAGAAGCCCTGCACGCGGTTGAAGCCGAGCTTGAGCTGCGCGAGGCCCGTGCGCTCGCGCTCGCGCGCCTCCAGCTCGAGCAGGAAGGCGTCGGTGTCGGTGGCGATGAGCCGCAGTTCGTCGAGCTCCGCGTCGTAGCCCGGGGCGATCACGCCGCCGTCGCGCACCATCGCGGCGGGCTCGGCGGCGACCGCGCGCTGCAGCAGCGCGAGCTCCTCGGCGTGTCCGCCGACCGCGGCGGCGAGCTTCACGATGAGGGCGGCATCATGCGCCGCGAGCGCGCCGCGCAGCGTGGGCAGCGCGCCGAGCGCGAGCCTGAGGCCGGTGAGGTCGCGCGGTCGTGCGTTGCCGAGCGCGACCCGCGCGAGGATGCGCTCCATGTCGCCGATCGGTTCCAGTGCGGCGCGCAGCGCCTCGAAGCGCCGGCCGTCGACGAGTGCGCCCACCGCCGCGTGCCGCTCGCGCAGCTGCGCGCGGTCGGTGATCGGTCGCCCGACGGCGCGGCGCAGCGCGCGGGCGCCCATCGCCGTGACCGTGGTGTCGAGCAGCGACACCAGCGTCGCGTCCTCACGACCCGAGGTGCTGGCGTCGATCTCGAGGTTGCGCCGGGTGACGGCGTCGATCTGCAGCGCGGTCTCGCGCGCTTCGACGCGCAGCGCGCCGAGGTGCGGCAGCGCCGTGCGTTGCGTGTCGCGTACGAACTCCAGCAGCGCGCCCGCCGCGCCGATGGCGAGCGGCAGCTCGGTGGCGCCGTAGCCCGCGAGGTCGAGCGTGCCGAGCTGCGCGGTCAGCAGCCGCGTCGCAGCCTCGGTCTCGAAGTGCCAGGGCGGGCGGGCTCGGCAGCGCCGACCGGGCAGCGCCGCCGACCACCAGCCTGCCTCGGCGAGGCTGTCGGGCAGCAGGAGCTCCGCGGGCCGCAGCCGCTCGAGCTCCGCGGCCAAGGCGCCGGGGCCGTGACCCTCCAGCACCGTGAACCGCCCGGCGCCGAGATCGAGCCAGGCGAGGCCGAAGCGCTCGGCCCCCGCGCCGCCCGCGCCGCCTTGGGGGGAACTGAGCGCCGCGGTCGGCAGCAGCGCGGCCAGCAACACCTCGCGCCGGTCGTCGAGCAGCGCGGCATCGGTGACGGTGCCCGGGGTGACGATGCGCACCACGGCGCGCTCCACCGGGCCCTTGGACTTCGCCGGGTCGCCGATCTGCTCGCAGATGGCGACCGACTCGCCCTTGCGGACGAGACGGGCCAAGTAGTTCTCGGCGCTCTGCACCGGCACCCCCGCCATCGGGATGGGCGCACCCGCGGATTGGCCACGGGCGGTGAGCGTGATGTCGAGCAGCCGCGAGGCCTTTCGCGCGTCTTCGTAGAAGAGCTCGTAGAAGTCGCCCATGCGGTAGAAGAGCAGCGCATCAGGGTGCTGCGCCTTCAGGCGCAGGTACTGCTGCATCACCGGGGTATGGTCCGACATGCGCGTATCGTAACGCGGCCGTGGGATACTCGGCCGGTCATGTCCCGCGCCCCTGTCGACGCCGACACCCGCCTCGCCGCCCTGGCACTCCGCCTAGGGCGCCGGCTGCGCGCGCGCGGTCGGACGCTCGCCACCGCCGAGTCCTGCACCGGCGGTTGGCTCGCCAAGACGCTCACCGATCCGCCCGGCGCGTCGCACTGGTTGCTCGCGGGCTGGGTGGTCTACTCCAACGCCGCGAAGAGCCGTGAACTCGGCGTACGCGCAACGACGCTCGATCGGCATGGTGCGGTCAGCGAGGCGACGGTGCGCGAGCTGGCGGTGCAGGCCCGTCGCCGCGCCGGCACGGATCTCGCGGTCGCGATCAGCGGTATCGCCGGACCGGGCGGCGCGACGCCCGGCAAGCCCGTCGGCACGGTGTGGTTCGCGTTCGCGCGGCCTGGCGGACGGGGTGTCGGCCGCGCGGCTGCGGTCGAGGCGGTGCGCAAACGCTTCCGGGGCGATAGGGAAACGGTGCGGCGCAAGGCCGTCGAGTTCGCGCTGCGTCGTTTATACAGTATGGCCTGATCGGCCGACCTGTATATCGAGTGAACGCTGCGAGAAATAAAGCGTTTCGCAGCGATTTGCAGCGTTCCCACGCGCTTCTCGTGTGGGATAATTCCCCCATCCCGTATACGCCTCGCCACACACCTTTTGGGGGACTCATGGACGACAATCGCAAGAAGGCGCTGAGCGCCGCGCTCGGTCAGATCGAGAAGCAGTTCGGCAAAGGTTCGGTGATGCGTCTCGGTGACGCCTCGGCCGCCATGTACGAGGTCGAGGCCGTCTCGACCGGCTCGCTCGGCCTCGACATCGCGCTCGGCATCGGCGGTCTGCCGCGCGGCCGCGTGGTCGAGATCTACGGGCCGGAGTCCTCGGGAAAGACCACGCTCACCCTCGAGGTCATCGCCGAGATCCAGCGCAACGGCGGCACCGCGGCCTTCGTCGACGCCGAGCACGCGCTCGATCCGGCCTACGCCGAGAAGCTCGGCGTCAACGTCAACGACCTGCTCGTCTCGCAGCCGGACACCGGTGAGCAGGCCCTCGAGATCACCGACATGCTGGTGCGCTCGGGTGCGGTCGATGTCGTCGTCGTCGACTCGGTGGCGGCGCTCACGCCCAAGGCCGAGATCGAGGGCGAGATGGGCGAGCTGCAGGTCGGCCTGCACGCCCGTCTGATGTCGCAGGCGCTGCGCAAACTTACCGGCAACATCAAGCGCTCGAACACCATCGTCATCTTCATCAACCAGATCCGCCTCAAGATCGGCGTGATGTTCGGCAGCCCGGAGACGACGACCGGTGGCAACGCCCTCAAGTTCTACTCGTCGGTGCGTCTCGACATCCGCCGTATCGGCGCGCTCAAGAGCGGCGAGGAAGTCATCGGCAACCAGACCCGCGTCAAGGTCGTCAAGAACAAGGTCTCGCCGCCGTTCCGCGAGGCCGAGTTCGAGATCCTCTACGGCCAGGGCATCTCGCGCGAGGGTGAGATCATCGAGCTCGGCGCCACCCACAACATCATCGAGAAGTCGGGCGCCTGGTACTCCTACAAGGGCGAGCGCATCGGTCAGGGCAAGGAGAACGTCCGCGAGTTCCTGAAGGGCCGTCCGGAGATGGCCCGCGAGATCGAGGACCAGATCCGCGCCAAGCTGCTGCCGGTGAAGGCGCCGCGCGGCGAGGCCACCTCGGCCTGATGCTGCGTCGCGGCCGGGCTGCCGGCCGGGGCCGGGCGGGCAAGGCGCCGGAGCACCCGGATTCGCCTGAGGCGGCGCGCCGTGTGGCGTTGCTGCTCCTCGGGCGCCGGGACTACGCCTCCGGCGAGCTGCTCGCCAAGCTCACGGTCAGCGGCTACACCCAAGAGGCCGCCCAGGCGGCTTTGGCGGCCTTGCAGGAGGAGCGGCTGCTCGATGACAGCCGCTTCCTCGACAACTTCGTCCGAGCCCATGCCGGGCGAGGGCAGGGCCCAGCCCGCATCCGCCAAGAACTTGCCCAGCTCGGTTTCCCGGCAGCGGACATACAGGCCGCCCTCGAGGCCGGACCCGACTTCAAGGCGCTCTGCCGCGAGGTGCGGGCCCGCAAGTTCGGGGCCCGTCCGCCCGCCTCTTGGGCGGAGCGGGGTCGGCAGGGACGTTTTTTGCAGTACCGGGGCTTTTCATCGGATGATATCCGGCTCGCCACAGGCCAGGACCCGGACATCTCCGAAGACCCCATCGAATGACTGCTGCCAAACCGCCCTTCATGACCGCCGCCGAAGTCCGGCGCGCCTTCCTCGAGTACTTCCGCGAGCGCGGCCACGCCGTCATCGCCTCGAGCCCGCTCGTCCCGGGCAACGACCCGACGCTGCTCTTCACCAACGCCGGCATGGTCCAGTTCAAGGATGTGTTCCTCGGCAAGGACCTTCGCGACTACTCGCGTGCGGCCACCTCGCAGCGCTGCGTGCGCGCGGGCGGCAAGCACAACGACCTCGAGAATGTCGGCTACACGGCCCGCCACCACACCTTCTTCGAGATGCTCGGCAACTTCTCGTTCGGTGATTACTTCAAGCGCGATGCCATCAAGTTCGCCTGGGAGTTCGTCACCGGCACGCTGAAGCTCGACCCGAACCGCCTCTGGGTGACGGTGTTCCGCGAGGACGACGAGGCGGCGCGCATCTGGATCGAGGAGGTCGGCATCCCCAAGGATCGGCTCACCCGCATGGGCGAGAAGTCCAACTTCTGGGCCATGGGCGACACCGGCCCCTGCGGCCCCTGCACCGAGATCTTCTACGACCACGGCGCCCACATCCCGGGCGGCCCGCCGGGGTCCCCGGACGAGGACGGCGACCGCTATGTCGAGATCTGGAACCTCGTCTTCATGCAGTACGACCGCTCGCCCGACGGTACGCTGACGCCGCTGCCGAAGCCCTCGGTCGACACCGGCGCCGGCCTCGAGCGGCTTTCGGCGGTGATGCAGGGCGTCACCAACAACTACGACATCGATCTCTTCCGCGGCATCGTGCGCGCGGCGGCGGATCTTGCGGGCACCGACGACCTCGCCAACCCCTCGCTGCGCGTGATCGCCGACCATATCCGCGCCTGCACCTTCCTCATCATCGACGGCGTGCTGCCCTCCAACGAGGGCCGCGGCTATGTGCTGCGGCGCATCATCCGCCGCGCCATCCGCCACGGCCACAAGCTCGGCATCAACGGCGCCTTCTTCCATAAGCTCGTGCCGGCGCTCGAGGCGCAGATGGGCGAGGCGTATCCGGAGCTGCGCGTCGGTGCGGCGCAGGCGGCGCGTGTGTTGGCGCAGGAAGAGGATCGCTTCGCCGAGACGCTCACCACCGGCATGGCGCTGCTCACGGAGGCCATCGACCGCCTGAAGCACGCGCCGGGTGCGGCGTCGGGCGCGGGCACCGCGGTGCTCGACGGCGCGACCGTCTTCAAGCTCTACGACACCTACGGGTTCCCGATCGACCTCACCGCCGATGTCGCCCGCGAGCGCGGGCTCGGCATCGACCAGGCCGGCTTCGAGGCCGCGATGGAGGCGCAGCGCGAGCGCGCCCGCGCCGCGAGCCGCTTCGGCGTCGATCTGCGCGCCGACGCCTCCATCGACATGAAGACCGCGTTCTGCGGCTATGACGGCACGCGCGGCGAGTCGCGCGTGGTGGCGTTGCTGCGCGGCGGTGCGCGCGTCGAGTCGCTCGCGCCGGGCGAGGAAGGCGAGGTCATCCTCGAGTCCACGCCCTTCTACGCCGAGTCGGGCGGCCAGGTGGGCGACGCGGGCGTGCTGCGCTCGGCCAGCGCCACTGTGGCCGCGGGCGCCGGCGGTGCGGCCGTCCGCTTCATCGTCGAGGACACCCAGAAGCGCGGCACCGGCGGCGCGCATGCGCATATCGGCCGGCTGGCACCGGACTCGGCGCCGCTCGCCGCGGGCATGGCGCTCGCGGCCGAGGTCGACGACCGCCTGCGCGAGGCGACGGCGCTCAACCACTCGGCGACGCATCTGCTGCACGCCGCGCTGCGCGAGGTGCTCGGCGGCCATGTGCAGCAGAAGGGATCGCGCGTCGCGCCCGACCGGCTGCGCTTCGATTTCTCGCATTTCCAGCCGGTCACGGCCGAGGAGCTGCAGCGCATCGAGCGGCGCGTGAACGAGCAGGTGCGGCGCAACGCCGCCGCCGAGACGCGCGAGATGGACTTCGATGCGGCGGTGGCCGAGGGTGCGGCGGCGCTGTTCGGCGAGAAATACGGCGCCAAGGTCCGTGTGCTGCGCATCGGCGATTTCTCCCTCGAGCTCTGCGGCGGCACCCATGTGCGCCGCGCCGGCGACATCGGCCTCTTCAAGATCGTGAGCGAAGGCGGTGTCGCCTCCGGCGTGCGCCGCATCGAGGCGGTGACGGGTGAGGGCGCGCTGGCCTACGCCGAGGGCGCCGAGGCGCTCGTACGCGAGGTGGCGGGGATGGTGCGCGGCACGCGCGACGACCTCGCGGCCAAGGTGCGCGAGGCGCTGGAGCGCATCCGCCAGCTCGAGAAGGACAACCGCAGCTTGCGCGACAAGCTCGCCTCGGGTCAGGGCACGGACCTCGCCGCAGGCGCGGTCGACATCGCCGGCCTCAAGGTCGTCGCCACCACGGTCGAGGGCGCCGATGCCGGCGCGCTGCGCACCGCGGTGGACCAGCTCAAGGAGCGCCTCAAGGCCGCCGTGATCGTGCTCGCCACGGTCGATGCGGCCGGGAAGGTGGTGCTGGTCGCGGGCGTCACGCCGGGCGAGGTGGGTCGCATCAAGGCGGGCGAGGTGGTGGCGCAGGTCGCCAGCCTGGTCGGCGGCCGCGGCGGCGGTCGCCCGGACTTCGCGCAGGCGGGCGGCACCGACGCCGCCAAGCTGCCGGAGGCGCTCGCTGCGGTCGCGCCGTTCGTGCGCAGCCGTCTCGGCGGCTAGACACTTCCCGTCCCTCTCGGGCCGTCGCAACGGCCTTGTATGGCCCTGCGGACCCATCGGGTGGCCGCGCGGTGGACGCACCGTGCGCTTTGTCCTATCTTCGCCAGATAGAGGCGCCCGCATGGAAGTCGGGTCCGCCGGCGGGGGTCTTACAGGGGGTGAGACTCCGAGTCCGGCGGTCGCGCAGAGCGCCCGGGGGTTGTTCAATGCTGATTCTCACTCGACGCGTCGGCGAGACCGTCATGATCGGCGAGGAAGTGTCCGTCACCATCCTTGGCGTCAAGGGAAACCAGGTGCGCGTGGGCATCAACGCGCCCAAGAATGTCGCGGTCCACCGCGAAGAGATCTTCGAGCGCATCAAGTCGGAGGGCGGGGTCGAAGACGAACCGCAGCGCTCCGACATGCGCGCCTGAGGCCGTCCGGACGCGCCGGCGCGCAGCCGGCCGTTTTGACCCGGAGCGGGGCGCGGCCTATCATCGCGCCTCCGCGTCCGCGCGGGTCCGCGTCCGGAGAGATGGCCGAGTGGTCGAAGGCGCACCCCTGCTAAGGGTGTAAGGGCCAAAAGCCCTTCGAGGGTTCGAATCCCTCTCTCTCCGCCACTTCCCGGGTTTGCCATGCCTCATGCCAGCAGGACCTCGAAGCCTCCGCCGCGGGTGAAACAGAAGCCGCGGCCGCCGAAGCGTGTCCGCTTGGCTCCCGAGGCGCGACAATCGCTGATCCTCGACCATGCCGCCGAGATCGTCGCACGCGACGGCGTATCGGCGCTCTCGATGGACAGCATCGGCCGGGAGGCCGGCATCAGCAAATCGCTGGTGTACAACTACTTCCCCAACACCACCGACCTGCTGCGGCAGCTGCTGCAGCGCGAATGGCGCCGACTGCGGCGGCTGCAGGTCGAGGCGGCGCGCGAGGCGGACACCTTCGAGGCGTTGGTCCGGTCGGTGACGCATGTCTATCTCAAGTACATCGACGAGCGCGGCATGCTCATCGAGCGGCTGCAGGCCGAACCCTCGGTCTCCGCGATGCACGATCCGACGGAGTTCAGCCGCGACAGCGCGGTCGGTTACCTCGCCGAGATCGTGGCCGACCATTTCGGCCTGCCGATGGACATCGCCAAGGCGGCCACCGACATCAGCTTCGGCCTGCCGGCCACGGCCGGCGCGTACCTGTTGCAGCGCAAGATGACCCGTCAGGCGCTCGAGGACCTCACGGTCACGATGATCCTCGGCACCCTCGATGCGCTGAAACGCGAGCACATCGCGCGTCGGCGCTTGCCCCGCCGCGCGCGGGCCGCGTCCTGATCCGCCTCAGCCCGCGCCGCCCGCGGCCGCGATCAGGGCTGGGGTCCGCTCCAGCGGCGTGATGGTGACCGGTCGGCGGTCGTGCAGCAGGCCGTATTCCGCCTGGACCGCCTCCAGCGGGTCGCCGAGCCGCTCCTCGAACCGCACGAACTGCAGGCTGCGGGCGCGGCATCCCAGCGTCCAACCGTCGGTGATGGCATCCATCGCCGGTTTGATGAGATAGGGATCGAGCAGCGTCATGTGGCCGGTCACCACGGCGATCCACATCGAGGCGTAGGGGTAGTGGATCTGCGCCAGCTGGAAGGCCTGCAGGGACAGCTCGCCGAAGGGCGTGGCGGGATAGCCGGTGAGCACATGGTGCAGGTCGTGCGTCTGGAAGCCCCGCAGCACCTTGTAGGCGAGCGCCGGCGGCATGCGCGCGATCTTGCCGCTGCGCAGCAGTTCGTCGTGGCGGGCGTGGTAGCCGGCGGCGAGCCGCTCCACCAGCCTGTTGTCGACGATGAAGGCGCGGTAGGCATGGCCCAGCGTGCCGGGACCGTAGCCGTCGAGCGAGGCGAGGGTGAAGTCCGGCGCCAGCCAGCCCTCGCGCGCGAGCGGCCCATGCTCCGGGTGGTCGAGGATCGCCGCCTCGTACTTGGCGATGGCCTCCGCGGGCGCGGACTCCCACCATTCATTGAAGAGCCAGTCGACCCCGTACGCATAGAAGTCGTCGATGCTCTTGAGGAACTTCTCGCCGAAGGCGCGATCGATCGTCGTCTGCATGGCTGTCTCCATCGGGTCTACTTGGCGAGCGTGCCGCCGTCGACCGGGACCAACGCACCGGTCATGAACGCCGCCCGGTCGCTGACGAGGAAGGCGAGCACCTCGGCCACCTCCTCCGGCGTGCCGTAGCGGCCCATCGGGATGCCCTGCGCGAGCCGCGGCCGCGCGGCCTCGGGGTCGTCGGGCGAGATCCGGCGCTCCAGCTGGAACATCATCTCGGTCGCGGTCGGACTCGGGCACAGCGCGAGCACCCGGACGCCCTGCGAGGCCAGCGCGACCGCTGCGGACTTCGTCATGCCGTTCACCGCGAACTTGCTGGCGGCGTAGCCGAAGATGTTGCCGCTGCCGCCGAAACCGGAGACCGACGAGGTGTTGACGATCACACCGGAGCCGTTCGCCTGCATGTGCCGGCCGACATGCTTCAGGCCTAGATAGACGCCTTTGACGTTGACCGCCATGACGCGGTCGAAGTCGTCCTCCGGGTAATCCAGCACGTTGGCGATGGCTCCGCCGATCCCGGCGTTGTTGAACAGGATGTCGATCCGGCCGCCGAGCGACACGCCGAGCGCGATCGCCGCGTCCCAGTCGGCGGCCTCGACCACATCGCCGCGGTGCGCGGCCACCTGACCGGCGGCGAGCGCGGCGCTGAAATCGGCTTCGGGCCGGTCGAAGGCCACGACGCGGGCGCCGTCCTGGCACAGGCGTCTGACCGCCGCGAGGCCGATGCCGCGGGCGGCGCCCGTGACGATGGCGACGCGATCTTTGAGCGCTGGGTCGGGCATGGGTGTCATGTCTCCATGGTGCGGGCGATGGGATGCCGGTGGATGAAATCGCGGATCAGCGATGCGCAGCGGTCCGGCTCGTCGCGATGCGGCACATGTCCCGCCTCGGCCAAGCGCACGACCCGGCAGTCGCGGCAGGTGGCTGCGATGGCGTCGGCCATCGCGGGCACGAACACCGCATCCCGCTCGCCCCAGATCAGCAGCACCGGACAGTCGATGCGCTCGGGCGGGGCAGCATCGACCGGCGATGTCGGCGCGGTTGCGGGCGCGGGCGTGTCGACGGCCGGGACCACGAACGGCGCCGCGCGGTACCAGGCGAGCATGGACCGCCAAGCGCCTGGACGGCTCCATGCGTCGCGGTAAGCGGCGATGTCGTCGTCGGTGAGCAGGCCGCGTCGGCGCGGCTCGCCGAGGAAGCGTTCGATCAGCGCATCGACGGCGGACTCATGGAACAGCTGGTCGGCGGCCGGCGATCGCAGCAGCGTGATGTATTGCGATGCCGCGCGTTGTCCCGGGTGGTGCCAGATCATCTGCTGCAGCACGGCGGGCGGCGGGGCGTTCAGGGCGACGAGGCTGGCCACGCGCTGCGGGAAGCGCCGTGCGAGCTCGAAGGCGAGCACGCCGCCCCAATCGTGACCGCAGACATGGGCCTGCGGCAGCCCCCAAGCATCGAGCAGCGCGACGAGGTCGCCCACCAGACGCTCGATGCGGTAGTCCTCGACCGCCGTCGGGGCGCTGGTGGCGCGATACCCGCGCAGGTCGGGCGCGAGGGCCCGCAGCGAGGAACCTTGCAGCCGCTCGAGCAGGGGCCGCCATGCCGCGGCGTGGTCGGGGAAGCCGTGCAGCAACAGCAGCGGTGGGCCTTCCCCCTGCTCCAGATGATGGAACTCGAGCCCGTCGATATGCAGCGACCGTGACCGCAGGAGCGGTGCAGCGCCGGCGCCGGGACGGTCGGCCCCGCTCACGCCTGAGGTGCCGCCGCTCGGCGGTGCGCGGTGCGTGCGTCGTCGACCGAGCGGCCTTCGGCTTCCTCGAGCAGCGCACGCACCGTCACCCGCGCCGTAGCACCGGGCTGCAGGATCTCGAAGATGTTTCCGTCCGGGTCGCGGCCGAAGAAAACCGCGGCGTTGCCGAAGTCGCGCGGCGGACCGTGGGTGACCACGCCCTGCGCGACGAGGCGCGCGAAGTCGGCATCGATGTCGTCGCTCTCGAAGCAGAGGTGGCTCCAGCCGGGCGCGGCGGCGTCGACGGGTGCCACCGCGGTCGTGGCGGGGTGCTCGTATTGCCAGAACTCCAGTTCCGCGTTGGCGAGGCGCAGCCATGCGCCCTTGAACCGCACATCGGCGATGCCGGCGACGAGATCGAACTTGGGGTGGGGGCCGAAGCCGCCCTGGCCGTGGATCCCGATGCCCGTCAGCGCCGCGTAGAAGCGCGTCAGCCGCGCGATGTCGGGCGTCACCACGGCGGTGTGCGCGAACCAGGGACGGGTGGCATCGGCGGGCGCCCAGGGCGTGCCCTCGAGCTCGAGCAGGTTGTCCTCGGGGTCGCGCAGGTAGACATAGCTGTGGCCCGTGCCGAGTCCGGCGGGGCGTGCGTGCGCGCGGGCACCCGCGCCCGTCAAAGAATCATACAGACGGTCGGAGATGGCGCTCTGCAGGCAGATGTGCCGGATGCCGGCCGAATGGACGCCGCGCTCGGCCCGGACCGCATCGCGGCCCGCATCGAAGCGGAGCAGTTCGAGGCAACCCAGAGTGCCCTGCAGGAACACGACCTCGCCGGAGGCGTCGGGCAGCTGCAGCAGGGCGCGGTTCGCGGGCGTGTCGGCCACCGCGAAGCGGTGCACCGGCCTGAAGGCCTGCTCACGGGTGTAGAAGGCGAGTGCGGCGTCGAGATCGCGCACCGCGAGGCCGGTGTGGTGCAGACCGGTGATCATGGGCGGATGATCATGGGCGGATGATCATGGGCGGAGCGGTGTCGCGTCGACCGCGGCGTCCGGTCGGGTCTCCGTGGCGGTCTCGGCGGCGATGCGTGCATCGATCTTCGCACGGATGGCGCTGTGGCGGTCCGCCGTCAACGAATACCGCCAGGCCATCAGCGCGGCGACCAGCACCAGCGCGCAGGGGATGAGGCTGTAGCTGATCGTCAGCGCGAACAGCGGCTCGGCGCGCTGTTCGCCCGCCGACATGTAGCCGACCGCGCCGAGCAGCAGCAGCGGCAGACCCGAGCCGAGCGCGTAGCCGAGCTTCTGCACCATCGCCAGCGCAGCGTAGAACAGCCCTTGCTGACGGTCGAGGGTCTCGGCGGTGTCGATGTCGGCGGTGTCCGCCACCATCGCATGCGGCAGCATCAGCACGGCGCCGTAGCAGGCGCCCTTGAGCACGAACAGCGCCGTGAACACCGCCACGCCGCCCTGCGGCACGAAGAACATCGCGGCGTTGGTCAGGGCGACGATGGTCAGCGCGACGGTGAGGGCGCGGTGCTTCTCGATGCGCTTGGCCAGCCAGACCCAGCCCGGCATGACGATGAGCGCAGCCACGAAATACATGAAGTAGACGATGCCGATGTTGCTCACGCCCACGACATCGCGCGCGAAGAACACGGTGATGGTCTGGCGGAACACCTCGCCCACCGTGGCGATCAGCACCAGCAGCGTCACGTTCAAGAACGCGCGGTTGGCGGCGAGCATGCGCAGCGCGCCCCGGATGTCGAACGGCGCCTTGCGGATCGGTGCCTGAGGCTCGGGTACGAAGATGAAGGCGAGCGCGGCGCAGACCGGCAGCAGGGCGATGATGACGATGCTGAGCGCCGCCATCACATCGGCGCTGGTCGCACCAGGGCGCGTCAGGACATAGGCCGGGATCACGGTGGAGGCGATCAGCCCGATGATGCTGAAGGTCTGCGACACCGAGCTGATGCGGGTGCGCACGTGGTAGTCCGGCGACAGTTCGGCGGCCCAGGCCTGGTAAGGCAGCAGGATGAGCGTGTAGCCGAGGTACACCAGCGCCACCGCGAGGCCGAAGTAGACGATGCCCACGCCCGGCTCCGGCCGGAACAGCATGTGGACGCCCGCCATCATCGCCACCGCGCCGAAGATCAGCCAGATGCGCCTGCGGCCGATCTTCGGCCGCCAGCGGTCCGAGAGGACGCCGACGAGCGGATCGGTGATGAAGTCGGAGAGCCGCGCGAGGATCAGCGTGATGCCGATGAGCTGCAGACTGAGCTGCATCTGCCCCGAGTAGAGCGGCGCCAGGTAGATGGCGATCGGCAGGCCGATCATGCCGAGCGGCAGCTGCACCGCACCGAAGGCGAGGATCCGCCAGAACCCGAGCGGCTGGTCACCCGATGCGGGATCTGTCGCCATCGAAACCCCCTGATGGGCCCTAGAGCGGGAAGATGGTGTGCCCGCCGTCGAGGACCAGCGTCTGACCGGTCATGAAGTCGCTCCGCCGCGAGGCAAGATAGACCGCGATGCCTTCCATGTCTTCCAGCCTGCCGATGGTGCCCGAGGCGACGCGGCGCCGGCAGCCTTCCTGGAAGGCCTTGGGCGTGTTGAGCGACATCTCGGTCTCGATGAAGCCCGGCAGGATGGCGTTGACCTGGATGCCGTTCGGGCCGAGTTCGATCGCGAGCGAGCGCACGAGACCTGTGACGGCCGCCTTGGTCATGCAGTAGCCGGCGGAGTTGGGCAGGCCGAGCAGCGCTGCGACCGAGGAGGTCACGATGAGCTTGCCGCGGGACTTCTGCGCGAGCCAGTGACGGCTGGCGAGCTGGAAGGAGTCGATGACGCTCTGCACGTTCAGGTCGTGCGTCGCCGTCCAGTCGGCGGGGCCGAGGTCGACGAAGCGGCCGCGGACGCCGGGACCCCCTGCGTTGGCGAAGCAGCTGTCGAGACGGCCGAACGCGTCGAGCGTCTGCGCGAAGGCCGCGCTGGAGGACGCCGGGTCGGTCACATCGGCGACGAAGCTGCGGGCGATGCCGCCGAGCGCCTGCAGTTCGGCGACCGCCGCGGCGTTCTTGTCCGTGTTGCGTCCCCAGACCGCGACCTGCGCGCCGGCCTTGACGAGACCTTTGGCCATGGCGAGGCCGAGGCCGCCGTTGCCGCCGGTGACGAGGGCGACATGGCCCGTGAGATCGAAGAGATCGTGCGCTCTGGTCATCGTCCTGCCGCCTTGTGATGCAATTCGAGTCCGCGGGCCCAACGGCGCTGGAAACCCCGCCAGTAGCCGGGTTGCGCGTCGCCCGCGCGGGTGCCGCCCCATTGCTGGCCGAACGCGCTCGGCCACTGGCCGTCGTCGGCGATCGGGGTCGGTACGTCGAGATACCTGCGCTTGTCCGCATCGCCCTTCAGGTGGAGGTCGAGGAACGCGCTGATGAAGTGTTCGTTGATGGCTTCCATCCGATCCTTGCGCCACACCGGATCGGTGAGGAACTCGATGGTCTGGAAGTCGGCGTCCGCAGGCAGCGGCACCGGATTGCCCGCGATGTTGTGGGCCGCACCGCGGTACACCAGCAGATGGCGCTCCGTGCCGGTGGTGGCGCCGAACAGGCGCTTCACGCCGCGCTCGAAGTCCACCACATCGTCGCGGTCGCCGTCGATCAGCAGCAGCGGCGCGCGCAGCCCGGCGAGGGCGGCATCGTTCCAGGCCATCGCGCCCGGCTGTGCGCCCCAGGGCGCGAGCGCCACCACGGCCTTGATGCGTTTTGCGAGCGCGGGATCGGGGTCCGGCAGCAGCGCGCGGGCGGGGGCGGGGAACTGGGCGTAGGCCGGCGCGTCACGGTCGAGCGGCACGCCCGCGGTGACCAAGGTCCCGTATCCGCCCATGGAGAAGCCGAGCAGACCGATGGCATCCGGTTCGATCTGCGCCGTCACCGCGGGATCGAACAGGCTGCGCTCGAGCAGGGCCGTGAGCACGCGCTGCTGGTCGCGGGCGCGGTGGATGAGCACCGCGCCGAAGGAGAGCGCGAAGCTCCGCGCGTCGGTGAAGGGTTGGTCGCGGTGGTCGACCGAGGCGACTACATAGCCGCGCGAGGCCAGCGTCTCGCCGAGCCGGCTCATGTGCTCGGACCAGCCGCCGTAACCGTGCGACATCAGCACCAGCGGGAAGCGCACACCGGCGAGGGGACGCGCCTCCGACAGCGCGAGCCCGTTCTCCTCGACATCGAGCACCTGCTGGCCCGGCAGGGCGCGGCGGTGCCGGTAGACGGCCTTGGGCGCCGCCGCGTCGGTCGAGGCGGGCTTTTCAGCGGGGAACCAGACGCGGACGCCGATCCTCCGGTCGCCCGCCGTCAGTTCGCGGTAGTCCGTGCCGATCGCCTGCGGACCGGGGCCGGACAGCGCCGGCATCTCGGCCGAGCGCGGCGCCGCGCCCGCCATCGGCGCGACGACCAGCAGCATCGAAGCGAGAAGCCGCAGGAGCGGCCGCGGGCCGTCCGGCATGTCCGCCGTCATCCTCAGAAGGCCTTCTCGAAGATGACGCCGAAGGTCCGGGGTTCGAGCAGACGGACGTTCCGATAGCGTCCGATCAGCGCGTCCTCGATGATGATGTTGGTGATGTTGTCCTCATCGCTGACGTTCTTGACGAAGAAGCGGACGCTGACGCCCTGATCGGCCCGGTCGAAGCGGGCCTGCAGGTCGAAGGTGCCCCACGATTCGATCACGTCGGTCGGCGTGTTGTACTCGCGCGCGAAGTACTTGTCCTGCCACAGGGCATCGAGGCGCCAGGTCGATGTCCATCCCCCGGCCGAGGGCGTGGTGGTGAACTGCACGCCCACCTTGGCTTTGGCCGACGGGGAATGCGGCAGCTCGTTGCCCGCCAGGTTGACCTGCACGGTCGGGGTCGTCGCGGTCAGGCTTTGCGCAGGGTTGGCGGCGTCCTCCGAGAAGAAGGTGCCGATCTCGGTGTCGAGATAGGAGAGGTTGGCGTCGATCAGCCAACCGGCGCTCGGCGCGTACAGGAACTCGGCCTCGAGGCCCCAGATGTCGGCATCCGCATTCCGGGTGACCACGCCGCCGTTGATGCGCTGACCGAGCTGCAGACCCGAGTAGTCGTAGAGGAACCCCGCGAAATTGGCTTGCAGCCGGCCGTCCCGCAGAGTGTTCTTGGTGCCGATCTCGAACGCGGTCACCTCCTCCGGCCCATAGGTGGGGGCGGAGTTCGAATTGTTCAGGCCGCCGCCCTTGTAGCCCGTGGAGACGGAACCGTAGATCAAGGTCTGGTCGGTGAAGCCGAGGTCCGGTGTCCAGTCGAGCGCGGCTTTGCCGGTGGCCTTGCTGCCCTCGAAGCTCGAGAAGACCCACGGGCCCAGGGGCGCCAGCACGATGGAGCGGGACTCGCCGGAGCGCTTCTCCTCGGTCTGGCGGGCGCCCAAGGTGAGGCGCAGGTCATCCGCGAGCGTGAAATAGAGCTCGCCGAACAGGGCCTTGGTCTCGTTCTTGCCGTTGCGGCTCAAGGCCGACACCCGCCAGGTCTCCTCCGGGCGGCCGTTGGCCTTCTGGAACGACTCGATGGAGGGATGCCAGGTCTCGAACCCGCCGCTGCTCTTGCCCTCGAGGTAGAAGGCGCCGATCAGGAAATCGCGGCCGCCGTCGTAGTCCGACGCGAGCCGCAGCTCGGCGGTCCGCGTTTCGGTGTCGCTCGTGAAGCTGTCGGTCGTGAGCAACCGGTCCGTGGTGACGGTCCGGCCGCGGGCGGCCGTGTAGGTGATGGGCCGCGTGAAACGGAACGGCAGGTCGGCGTTGTCCCAATCCGTGTTCTGTTCGGTCGAACCCTCGGACCACGCCACCACACCTGACAGCTTCAGGTCGCCGAAGCGATGGTTGCCGTCGAAGGTCACGAACCGCTGGTCCAGCTTGTAGGTCGGGTCGGTGTCGGCGGCGACCTTGCGCAGGTCGGTGGGGTTGGGTGCGCCGGCATAGATGTTGGTGCCGGCGGGGAAGGGCGTGAAGAAGCGCGCCAAGGTGTTGAGGATGGTGGTGTTGGCGTCCGGGGAGTCGAAGCCCAGCTGGCGCGGATCGCAGCCGAGGACCGGATGGGCCTTGCACATCCGCTTGCCCTCGCGGGCGCGCGTGCTGTCCTCGTCGTACATGCCGAAGATCAGCGTGAAGTCGGTGTTCTCGCCCGCCTCGAAGACGGTCGTCGAGCGGACCGCCCATTGATCGCGGCCGTCGACCTGGTTGCCGGTCGCCAGGTTGTCGGTGTAGCCGTCGCGCATCAGCTTGTAGGCCGCGAAGCGGGTCGCGAGCTTGTCGCCGAGCGGCAGGTCGAAGGACAGGGCGAAGCGGGCGTTGTCGAAGTTGCCGAGCTGCAAGCTCGCTTGGCCGCCCACCGTCCGGCCGGGTCGGCGGGTGATCACGTTGATCGCGCCCCCGGTCGTGTTGCGGCCGTAGAGCGTGCCCTGCGGGCCGCGCAGGACCTCGATGCGCTCCATGTCGAACAGTTCGTTCTGCGGCAGATAGCCGATCGCCGCGCCGTTGACGAAGGATTGCACCCCGAGGTCGGACGAACCCAAGGCGTTGGTGCCGATCCCGCGCAGCGTGTAACGGTCGTTGCCTGTCAGGACGGCGTTCGGGATCGAGTACTGAAGGTCGGTCGCATCCTCGATCTGCGCCCGGTCCAGGGCGGCCGATGAGAAGACGGAGAGCGCGATGGGCACGTCTTGGGCGGCCTGCTCACGCTTCTGTGCCACCACCACGACCGTCTCGAGCACTTGGCTCTCGTCGGTCGGTGCCGGTGAGGACTGAGAGGATGCTTGCGGAGCCGGCAGCGGCTCTGAATGCGCGGGCGGCGCCAGCGATACGGCGGTGATCCCCCATACGGATGCGCACAGCACATGCTTGACGGTCTTCTTCATACGGCCTCCCCAGAAGTGGTGACCGAGTGTCGACTCGTATTGGACGAAAAGTCAATAGATGGGGTTATGACACCCTTTGATAGGCGATGGATGGGGTGAAATGAACCTCATAAACATAGTTATTGAATGGGGTGTCAATAAAGTGCTCCGCTGCCTTGGCCGCGTGCCGATGAACCGTTGTACGAGGACAACCCCTGGTGACGCTAGGTTTCGACCCCTCCCGGACGCAGCACTTCCCTCGAGATCATGAACAGCACGCAGAGCCTGTTCCACCTCTGCCGCATGGTCTCCAAGGACGAGTGGGAGACCGAGTTCCTCGGCTGAACGCGGGGGAGGGTGGAGTCCCCCGACGGGTTCAATTACAATTCGCGCCCCTCGGCTCCGGGCTCACAGCCCTCCGGGTCGGGACCGTCGGCGCGCCCGTAGCTCAGTTGGATAGAGCGCATGGCTACGAACCATGAGGTCGGGAGTTCGAATCTCTCCGGGCGCGCCAATCTCCGTCCGATCC
>Ga0315902_10003704_pt1 | contig 22634 bp, 10 predicted proteins | sample LakEriMetagenome_9_FD_203523 | JGI IMG/M metagenome (GOLD analysis project Ga0315902, IMG submission 203523) | Freshwater fungal communities from buoy surface, Lake Erie, Ohio, United States - Buoy 12 MA117 | ecosystem: Environmental > Aquatic > Freshwater > Lake > Lake biofilm | place: USA... | reverse complement strand
CGCTGAGGGCGGCCAGATCCCATGGCATCGTCGCCGGCAGTTCGGGGGCGGCCGCGATCCGAACCGGGGCCGGCTCCTCTGCGCGCACGTCGAACATGCACCAGACGAGCAGGGTCATGCCTGCGGCATGTAAGGCCAGGCGTAACGCGATGGAACGCGACAATGAACCGTTGCGAACGCAAGCGTTGGCGGCCATAGCAAAAATATAGGGACTGGAGCGATTTGCGTCGCGAAAATCGCTCCCGTCCCTCATTTCCTTCAGGCCGGCCGGGCCCTCTCGGCGGCACTCTCGGTAGCGGGCGTCAGCCAGATCGCCGCGACGCCCAGTGCGTAGACGAGACTGCAGAGCGATCCGACCTGCACGTAGTCGCCGCCGAGGGCCGTGAAGAGCGTGCCGGCCGCGCAGCACGCCCGCCGCCGTGACGAACGGACCGGCGTTGTAGGCCAGGCCGCTCCCCTCCGCCCGCACCTCGACGGGAAACACCGACGGCAGGTAGGCCGCGAGCCAGCCGAAGAAGAGCGTCGAAACAAAACCCTGCAGGCAGACGATCGGCTGGAACCACGGCTCGAGCGGCGCCGTGAGGTTGAACATCGCGAGCGTGGCTGCCGTCGCGGCGATGCTGATCAAGAGGTAGCTCGCGCGGCGGCCGAACCAGCCGGCGAGCAACGCACCCACGAAACTTCCAACGAGCGACCCCGAAGCCCACCAGCCCTGCGTGACGGCCTTGTAGGTCGTGTCAGTCGGGCCCGCGACGGAGTCGGCCCAGGGGTTCATCCACTTGCTCGCCGACCACGCGCCCACCATCGGGATGCTCGCGATGAGGATCGCGACGAGCGCGGTGTGGCGGAGTTGTGGCCCGAAGAGCGCAAGCCGCGGCGACGCGTTGTCCTTGGCTGCGCGGCCGCGGCGGGCGAGCCACTGCGGCGACTCGGGCAGCGCCGCGAACACGGCCAATCCCAAGACCGCGGGCAGCCCCGCGATCTGAAAGAGCCACCGCCACGAGTCGGGCGTGATCGGCCAGATGCGGCCGCACTGCGAGAGCGCGATGATGCCGAGGTTGATGCCTGCCGCCATCACGCCCGACACGGTCGCCTTGCTCGCCGCGGGCCAGCTCTCGGCAACGAGCGCGATGCCGTTGGGCCACACGCCGGGGGGCGAACGTCGCGTGTCGATTCAGGCTGCCGCCCGTCCATGCCGCGTCGGCGGAAGAAGCGTCGGCCCGCTCGTGATGGAGTTGATGTCCCCTCATACCGTGAGGATACGGTTCCCGGCGGCCGGCGAAACCTCGATTCTTGCACAACTACGCGCAACAGCAGGTCAACTGAAAAGGGGACGCAGCTCTTTTTGAAATGGTTTCCCTCGCTTGCGCTACGGGCTTCTCAGCAAGCGGCATGCCCTGACACCTGTTACGTCAGCGGCCGCGGATTCGCAGGCTGCGGGCGTTGAGGTAGTCGACGAGCACCTCCGCGGGATTGCGGCCGGTGTCGACCACGACCCGCTCCACCTTGTTTCGCAGGCAGGCCTCTTCGAGTCTGGTGTTGAACCGCCCGAGCGCGTCGAGATACCGCTTCCGCAGCTCGGCCGGCTGCGTGAGCAGCTGCTCATCGATCTCGAGCCCGCGGAACTTCACGTTGCCCTCGAACCGAAACTCGAGCTCGTCGGGATGCATCACCTGGAAGAGCACGACCTCGTGGCGGGAATACCGCAGCCGCTCGATCGCCTTCTCGAGCTGCTCGACGTCGGTGAAGAAGTCGCTGAACACGAGCACGATGCTCCGGCGGCCGAACCGGCCGCAGAGGTCGAGCAGGCACTCGGGCAGGCGGGTCTTCCGCGTCGGCTTCACGGTGTCGAGCCGCTCGGTCATCCGCACGATCTGCCCCATCGAGTTGCTCGGCGGCACGAAGTCGAGCACCGATTCGTCGCAGGTCGCCAGCGACACCTTGTCGCCCTGTCGGACGACCGAGTAGCCGAGCGTGGTCGCCAGCCGCGCCGCGGCGAGCAGCTTCTGCTTCGGCCCCTCGCCGTAGCGCATCGATGCGCTCGTGTCGAGCACGAGGTGGCAGACGAGGTTCGTCTCCATTTCGTACTGCTTGATGAAATACTTGTCGCGGGTGAAGTAGACCCGCCAGTCGATGTGCTTCGGGTCATCGCCCGGCACGTACTCGCGGTGCGAGGCGAACTCGACCGCGAACCCGGAGAAGGGCGACTTGTGGTGGCCGGCGAGCGTGCCCGCGACGAGCCCGCGCGGCTCGAGGCCGCGGCCCGCCAGTCGGTTGAGCGTTTCCGGATCGACGTATTTCGAAAGCACCGACTGATGCATGGGCTCCTCCTCACGCCGCCGGACGTTCGTAGACGCGGTCGGCCGGCACGGCCTCGAGCAGCATGTCGATCAGCTGCTCGCTGCCAATGTTCTGCGACTGGGCCGCGTAGTTGGGGGCGATGCGGTGCCGCAGGGCCGGCTTGAGCATCGCCTGCACGTCGCCCACCGTCGCGTGGTAGCGGCCGTAGAGCACGGCCCGAGTCTTCGCGGCGGTCACGAGCGTGAGCACGCCGCGAGGCCCGGCGCCCCAGGCCACCCAGCGGTTCACGAAGTCGGGCGCTTCGGCCGAGCCCGGCCGCGTCGACCGCACGAGCGCCCAGGCATAGCCGAGCACCTGGTCGCTCACCGGCACGCGGGTCACGAGATCCTGCACGGCGAGGATGTGATTGACGCCCAGCACCGGCTCGATTCGGCCCGACTGGCCGCTCGTCACGCGGCGGGCGATCTCCCATTCGTCGCGGCCCGACGGATAGCCCACCTTGATGTGCAGCAGAAACCGATCGAGCTGCGCCTCGGGGAGCGGGTAGGTGCCCTCCTGCTCCAGCGGGTTCTGCGTGGCCAAGACGAAGAAGGGCCGCGGCAGCTGGTGCGTCGTGCCCCCCGCGCTCACCGTTCGCTCCTGCATCGCCTCGAGCATCGCGGCCTGCGTCTTCGGCGGCGTGCGGTTGATCTCGTCGGCGAGCACCATGTTGGCGAAGAGCGGGCCGGGGAGAAACGTGTATTGCCGGGCGCCCGTCTCGAGGTTTTCCTGGATCACGTCGGTGCCCGTCACGTCGCTGGGCATGAGGTCGGGCGTGAACTGCACCCGCTTGAACGTGAGTTGCAGCGCCTGCGCGAGCGAGCTGACGAGCAGCGTCTTCGCGAGGCCCGGCACGCCCTCCAAAAGCGCGTGGCCGCGGGCGAACATCGCCACGAGCACCTGCTCGACGACCTCCTCCTGGCCGACGATCGCCTTGGAGATTTCATCGCGGATCTTGTTGTATGCCTGCTCGCACTTCTGCACGACGGCGACGTCGTCGCCTGCTGGTTTCTCGGTCATGGGTCTCTGGCTCCTCTGGGGTGGTTGCTTGGGACTGCTTGGGATGCGTGTCACTCGATGTTCTTGAAATACCGGTTCATTTTTTCTTCATAGCCGCGCGGGGCGCGCCGCTGGCTGCCGGCCCGGATCGCCTTGCGGACCTCGGGAGGCAGCTTTGCGAACCAGGCGTCGCGCTCGAACGATTTCTCGTCAATGCTGGCGTCGCCCTCGCGGCTTCCGGCATCGGCCTGCTTGTCGACGGCATCGATCTCGCGGAGCGGACCCTCATCGCGGGCCTCGCCGGTGCGGCCGCCGTTGCTTTGCGACTTTTCGTCTTGCGCTGTTGTGCTCTGTGAGGTTTCGCCCTCCGAGTTCTTGTTTTGTGAGTCTTTGCTCTGTGAGTCTTTGCTCTGTGAGTCTTTGCTTTGGGCGGTCTGGCTTTGGGCGGTCTGGCTTGGTGACTGTTCGCCCTGTGGGTTATTGCTCGCGTTGCCGTCTTTCCCGTCGCGGCCCTGGTCAGGCTGCTGCTCCGCCGCGGCGGTGGCCTCTTTCCCGGCGATCATGTCGGCGGTCGTCTCCGGCGACTCGGGCACGAAGCCCGTGCCGAGGTTTTCCTGTCGCGACGCTTCCTCGAGCGATTCCCGCAGCGGACGGTTGCCGATTTCCTGCTGGTCGAGTGCGTCGGCGATCCGCTCACCCACGGCCCGCTGCGCGTCGGCAAACCGTTCCTTCGCTTCGGCAAGCGTCGCGGCGGCGGCCTCACGGTCTTGTGCGGCCGCCGAGTCGGGTGCTGTCTTGGATGTGGCGTCGGACGGAAGCTGCTCCAACTGCTTCGCACTGGCGGCAACCGCCTCGCGGGCCGATGACTGCTCTTCGAGTGCTGCGGCGATCTCCTCCGCGAGCAGCTGGTCACGGGCGAGCGCCGTTTCACGGGCGGTGAGCGATTCGGCCTGCCGCTCCGGCATGTTCGCCGCCTGTCGCGCCTTGTTCGTCTCAGCAGCCTGCGCGGCGGCCGTGCGGGCGAGCTCTTCGGCGGCCTTCTTCGCATCCTCGCGCATGGCCGCGGCAGCATTCGCGAGCGACTCGGCGGCCTCCGCGGCTGCCTTGGCGGCAGACTCTGCCGCTGCCTGGGCGGCAGCTCGCGCCGCAGCCTGCGCGGCCTTGTCGGCAGCGGTCTGCTCGGCAGTCTTGGCCGCGGTCGGTTGTTTCGCGGCAGTCTTCTCCGCTCGAGCCTTGTCCGCTGCGGATTGTTGCGCTGCGGGCTTGTCGCCGGCGTTCTCGTCACCTTCGGCACGGGCAGTGAGCTGCTCCTCGGCTGCCTTCATGTCGGCCCGCGCTTGTTCGATCATCTTGGCGGCCTCGGGCGCCAGAGCCTCGGTGGCGTCTGCGACCGTCGCGGCTGCCTCGGCGACCTCCGCCTGCTTCGCCGCGAGTGCCGCGGCGGTGTTCTGCATCGACTCGCGGGCAGCCGGGTCGGGCGTCGCCGAGGCTGGCTTCTCCGCGGACGCTGCCTTCTCTTGTGCAGCAGCGAGTTCCTCGGCACGGTCGGCCGCCTGTTTCGTCGCTTCCGCGATGCCGCGCTCGGCGGCGGCCGCACGCTCGGTCATCTGTGCCGCCCGGGCAAGTTCGTTCGCCTTCGCCGCCATCTCCGCTTTCTGCTTGTCGTTCGCGACTGGAGCGGCAGCGGCCTTAGCGAGCGCGTCGGCGGCCTTCTTCGCTTCCTCGCGCATCGCTGCGGCCGCCTGCGCCATCGACTCAGCCGCCCGCGCCGACGCCTCCGCCGCAGCCTTTTCGGGAGCCTTTTCAGTTGCGGGCGTGGGATCGGTGCTTTTTGTCGTCACTTCGGCGGCTGCATCGCCAGCCGGCTTCTGTGCCGCCATCTGCTCACTCGACGGCTTGTCATCGGGTGCGTTGTCGCCCGCGGCTGCCGCGGCAATGTCAGGAGCCGTCTCGGCGGGGGGCGAGGCCGTTTCGCTCGCGGCCTTTTGGCTGGCGGCTTTCTCACCGGCAGCTTGTGCACCAAGTTGTTTGCGTGCCGCCTCCATGGCAGCCCGCGCGGCTTCGATCATCTTCGCCGCCTCGGGCGAGAGGCCATCGACCGCGTCTTCCACCTTGCCGGTGACCGCCGCCACCTCCCCCTGCTTCGCAGCGAGTTCATCGGCCGACTGGCCGGGCTCCGCTCTCGAATCACCCGCATCGGCACCGGGCTTCTTGGTACCGTGCTTGGCAACCTGCTCGGCACCCTGCTTCGCCGCCTCGGCAATGCCCCGCTCGATGGCTGCCGCGCGCTCCGCCACCTCCGCGGCCCGCGACAGTTCTCCGGCTTTCGCGGCGAGTTCCGCCCGCCGCGCGTCGGCCACGGCATTCGCGATCTCGCGGGCAGCCGACTGCATTGCCTCGGTCGCTGCCTGGAGCGCCGACTGCGCGGCCTGGGGTGATTGGGCCTGCACGACGTTCGCCGCCGCCTCCGCCGCCATCTGGAGCCGCTGCTCGACGGCAACGGGCAGATCCCCTGCGGTGGCCTGCTCGCCATTCGGGGCTTTCGGATCGGGCTTCGGACCATCACGCGCTTCATCGAGCAGCTTCGCGACCGCCGCGGCGACTTGTCGCTCCGCCTGGACCGCCGCTTGTGGCTGCGTCGCGGCAGCACGGCCGATCTCCTCCTGTCGCTTGGAAAGCTCGTTCACCGACTCGAGCACCTTCATCAGCTCGGCCGCCTGCCGCGCAAAGTCCTCGGCGCTTGCCGCCGCCGGCTTTCCGGCTTCGAGCCGTTTGGCGAGTTGCTCGAGGCTGTCGATGACCATGTCTTGATTGGCGAGCGCCCGCTTCTGATCCCCTTCGAGCAGGCCGGCCGCGGCCTCGAGCGAGGCCTCCTTGGCCTTCGCGACGAGCCCTGCCACCGCGGGCTCGGCGCGGGCCTGCTCGGCGAGCTTGGCGAGCGACTCCTGCAGGGCCGACTGCTCCGCCAGCAGCTTCTCGACCGTCTCGTCGGTGAGCGGTACCTTCGCCATTTCGGTCCGCATGGCCGCCGCCTTGCCGGCAAGCGCGGCGGCATCCTTGCCGGCGGCGGCCGCATCGCCGCGCTGCACGGCCTGGTTGCCTTCCACCGCCGCGAGCACCGACTCGAGTCCCGCGATCGCGCGGCGTTGCTCGGCCGCCGCCGCCGCGGGATCGGCCGCAGCAAGCCGGCTCTCCGCGGCCACCACAGCCGCGGCAACGTTCTCCTTCTCGAGCTCCCGCAGGCCGGCCATGCCCGTCGCGCCGGTCTCGCCTCCCCAGTTGCTGACGTCGGCGAGCGATGCCTGGAGCGTCGCCAGGAGCGTCTTCACGTTCCGCTCCTCCTCGATCGCCGCGAGCATCGCCTGCTCCCGTCGGCCGTCAGGGAGCGTCGGGAGCGATTCGGTCGCCTTGAGCAACCGCGACTGGCGATCGAGGACGGCGCGGGCCTCGGCGGCAAGTGTCGCCTCCTTGAGCCGACGGACGACCTGCTGCCGCTCCGCAGCGAGCCTCGTCACGATCGCGCGGGCAAGGGCACGGGCCTCGCCGATGATCTCGCGGCGTTCGGCGGGCGCCGCGGCGTCGGCGCGGGCGAGCAGGTCGATCACTTCCTGCATCTCCCGCTGCACGAGCGAATCGATCGTGCCGCGAAGTGCGAGAATGTCGGCGTGGATCGGCCGATCGGCAAGGCCGTTCTCCTCGAGCTGCCGCAACTGGCCGTCGATCACGCCGCGCACGAGTTCCGCCGCCATCGCCCGGGCCCGCTCTTGCGCTGCAAGCCCCGCGGCGGGCGCCGCCGCATCGTCCGCCGCCGCAGGACGAACCACGAAGCACGCGAGCGTGAACAACAATGCCGCGAGGCATCGCATCGATCGCGGCCCCCAGAAGCCCCCGGCGGAAGCCGGGGGGTGCCGGATGGCGACAGATTCGGCATGCGATGCGGCTCGTTCGGCCGCGCAGCCCGGTGTTTGCAGCAGCGCGTCATCCCCCTGCTTCCGCAGGGGGCTTTTGGGGTTGGCGTCAGGCAGTGAGCTTGTGGAACGAGTGCGAGTTCGGGTCATCGTGCACCTCCCACCGTGAGTTCACGGTCGATGATCGCGTCGAGTTGCTCGACCGACCGCTCGTCCGATTCCAGGAGACCTGCGAGGATGCCGCGCTCGTCGGTCACTTCGAGCAGGATCGGCTCGCTCTCCACCGTCTGGCCGGCCGCGTCGCCCCGGTAGTCGATCGCGCGAGCGATCACTCGCACCTGATCGCCCACCGCGAGGCCAAGCCCGTCGAGCTTCAACGTCGCCACTCCTTCGAGCGGCAACGCATCGCCACCCACCCATTCGGCGTTGCCGGACTTCGAGAGCGCGACGGGAATCGTCGCCGTGCGGTCTCGCCGCGGGCTCACGGGTTCGCCGCCTGCGTCGGGCTGCGTGGCGGTGTCTCCCGCCGCCGACACCGGCTCCACCACGATCTCGAGCCGGGCGATGGCATGATCGTCGGCCACCCGCCAGGCCAGCCGCGGCGTTGCCGCGGGGAGCACGAGCCTCGTCTGCACGTCGGCCGTCACTCGTGGGGGTGCGTCGGGCTTCACGCGGATCGAGCCGACGAGCGGCATGTCGGCGCCGAGCCCGTCTTCATCCACGATGCGGATCTCGTAGGCCACCGACTTCTGGAGTCGCGCGAGCGGCGATGCCGCCCCCGCGAGCTGCCACTCGGCGTCACTCCCGCCATCCGCACTCCGCGGCTGGAGCGGATGCTCGGTGCCATCGACGACGAGCGTCGCCGACGCGAGTTTTTTGTTCGTGCAACGGAGGGTGAGATCGACCCGCGAGCCTTCGAGCACGGTCACTTGCCGGGCGCCCTGCGGCGCTCGCTCGACACGGCCGCCCGCATAGGCCGGCGGTGTGGCTGCCAGCGCGAGATCGACCAGCGGCGGCGCGATCGCCCGCACCCGCACCGGCTCCGTCCAGGCGTCGCCCGCGAACACCTGCGCATCCATCGATTCGGCGAGCCTCGGCAGCCGCGCGGAGTAGGTGGTGGAGTTCCCGGCGGCGTCGGGCACGAGATCGATCTCGGTCGTGCCGCCTCTTCCCAGCGAAGCAAGCCTGAGCCGCACGAGCCGGGGTGGCTCGCCACCGATGCCGACCTCGAACCCGATCGGCCGGCCAAGCGGACAGGGCACGCTCGCCGCCGCCCACGGCACCGGGTCGACGCTCTGGCCGGCGATCGTGAGCGACTCGATCTGCGTGCGAGTGGGATAGTGGGCCCGGCCGAGAAGCATCCGATTGACGAACGCGGCTGCGAAGTCGGGACGCACGGCAACCGCCGCGCCGGCGACCGCCACCGCGAAGGCGAGCCATGCAAGCCGCCGCCGCAATTTCGGGTCGACCGCCTCCCGCGGCATCTGCCAGGAGCGGCCGAAGTCGGCGACATAGTCGACCACCGCATCCCGCAGGTCCGCCGAGCCCGGGGCCGCGGTGCCGTTCGAGAATTCGAGCGCCGCCACGAGGTCGCTGTCGATCCCTTGCTGCTTCTCGATCAGAAGCGCGATGTCGGCCTCCGACTCGCGGGCGGCGAGGCCGGGCCGCACCCGCCGCCAATAGACGCGGGCGATCGTCGCCGCCGCCACGAGGAGCATGAGCAGCCTTGCAAGGCGGCCCGGCGCGAAGACCCAGTCGACGAGGAAGAGCACCGCTGCCGCGATCAGGATCGCCAGCGCGAGCCGCGACGCAGCGGACAACAGCCGCATGAACCGGCGGCGTCGGCCGACCTGCGCGATCCGCGACCTGAGCGCAGTGAGCCGGTCGCCGCTGTGAGCTCGCGGTGCTGCCGTCGTCGTGTGGTCGTGCGAAGTGCGTTCACTCATGGCAGGCTCACCCGCTTGCGGATGATCCATTCGCCGATCAAAAGCCCGAGGCCCAGGAGCAGGCAGGCCCAGGTCATGCCGAGTGGAAACACCTTCATGGCATGCTCGGGCCGGGCCACGGGATCGACGTCTGCCGCGAGCTTCGCGGCCGTCGCGAGGTCGTAGGTCTTGCCCCCGGTGGCGGCGGCGATCGACTCCTGCAGGGCGACGTTGCGGCTCGCGGAACGCTGTTCGACCGACAGGCTCGTCACGGTGAAGGCCGCCTGCGCCTGTTCGCGGGTGATGGGATCATCGACGATGATCCGTTGCTCGCCCGCCACGAGCGCCGGCAGCCTTGCCTCGAAGAGACCAGGCCGCACCTCCGCGATCGTGAGCTTCTCGGGCTCGTCGGAGGCGGGCTTGTCGGGCCGCACCAGCCGGGCCGCGAGCGTGCGGTCGGGAAGCTTCGCGGCGGAGAGCGGCTGAAAGTCGGCGTCGAAGGCTTCGACGGTGACGAGCACCGTGTCGTCGGTGCGATAGGTTTCCGCATCGGTTCGCACGACGAACCGCTTCTGGCTGCCGAGGGCGTGGCCGAGGCCGAGCCGGTGCATGAGCTGGCCCCAGAACTGCCGGTAGTATCGCTCGCCATACTTGCGCCGCAGCCGCCAGGTCTCGTTCGTGCCGACATAGACCACCTCGCCGCGGCCGTAACGACGGATCGCGATGAGCGGCTGCGGCGTCTTGCCGTCGGTGCATTTCTCGCTCGGGTGCACGGCGAGCACCGTGGCCTGCGGATGCGGCCGCGACACCGGCTGCCACCAGGGCAGCGGCCCGAGGTTCTTCCACGCCTTGCGGTTCTCCGCCTCGTCGGCGCCAAGCTGCATGAAGTCGACGAGCGCGGCCTCAGGCGTGAGGGAGAGTTCAAACGGCTTGTCGTCACGCGACCGTCGGGCCGAATCGAAGACCACCGGCAGCATGTCGCCGATCGCCGTCTCCGCGAGTTCCGCCGGCCCGAACCGTGGCCCGGCGATCACGACCAGGCCGCCGCCGAACTCCTCGACGAACTCCTTCGTCATCTCGCAGAACCGGCTCGAGAGGGCGGCGGCCGGCATGTCGCCCAGAAAGAGCACGTCGGTCGCGAAGAAGTCGGCCCGCGATGCGGCCGGCGTGGCGAGGAAGAGCTCGTTCGAGGCCCTCACCTGCGGGTCGGCGGAACGGAGGAACGTGCGGAAGCCCCGCTCTCCCACGAGGGGGTCTCGATGGAAGACCTCCTTCACGAACCGCCACTCCCAGGTCGGCTCATACTCGACGTACTCGAGCCGGAGAAAATCGTCGCGGACGAGCGTCTCGCGGATCGCCTGATTGTCGGCCTCGATCGCCTCTCCCTCGATCCGCTCGACCGTGGCGACCACCTCGTGGCGGCCGATCGCCGTTGGCGTGAACGGAAACTCCACGGCCACCGTGCCGGCCGAGAGCGGCACCGACCGCGTGCCAACGACGACCGGGGCAGTGTTCGCCACGGCGGCGTTCTTGCCTGCGGCGACGTCGAGCAGCCGTACGGAGAGCGTGACCTCCGCGACCGCATCGTCGAGCCCCGACTGCCGCAGCGTGACCGCCACCGTCGACCGCTCGTCCTTCTTCATCACCGGCGGCGGCTGCACGTCGATGGCCACATTCGCAGCGAGAGTGGGTCCCACCCCGACGCAATAGAACGGCACGCCGAGCCGCCGGGCCGCGGTCGCCGCCGGCGGGCCCGCGTTCTGGTCGAAGTCGCTCACGAGCACCACTCCCTGCAGGCTCGCGGCCGAATGCCGCAGCGCGAGATCTTCGAGCGCCCGTCCGATGGCCGTCACCTGCCCGGCGGTCGAGAGCCCCTGAGCGAGCTTCTCGCCGTCGAGCGCGTCGGGGGTGTCGTCGGCCGCCGCTTGAATAGGTCGTACGCCATCCGCCGCGTCGATCGAAAACGCCCGCAGCCGAAACTTTTCACCGAGCGTGTCGACCACGTTGTCGGTCTTCTGCTTCAACCACTCCGCGACGAGGTCGGCCCGCGACGTCTTTTTTCCGTCGGCCTCGTCCTCGATCGCCATGCTCTCGCTGCCGTCGAAGAGGAGCCAGAGGAGCGGCCGCGGCGAACTCCGCACGGAGAGTTGCAGCACCGGGTCGGCGAGCAGGAGCACGAGCACGGCCGCCGCCGCCGCCCGCAAGAGTGCGAGCAGCGACCGCGTGCGGCGGTTCATCGGCGGCTGCCAGCGGAGGTAGAACCACGCGCCGGCGGCGGCCGCCGCCGCGACGAGCACCGCGACCAGGAGCGGAAACCTGATCGCCCAGGGCGCCGCGAGCGACACCTTCCACGCATCGACCCGCTCGAGGCTCTCGAGGCCGAAGAGGCCGCCGAGCCACCGTGCGACGGTGCCGGACAAGGAAAGAGTGCTGAAGAAGGGCGCGGTCATGACCGGTCCTCCCGCGGCCTGGCAAGCAGGAGTGATTCGCCGACGAGGCAGAGGCCGCTCGCGGCGAGCATCCACCACCAGGCGTCGTGGCCGATGACCCGGGCTCCGCTGAACTCGATCGCATCGTCGGGGCCGATCCATCGCAGGCCGTCGACCTCCGCATGCCGGGCCGCGAATGATTCGGCGTCGAAGACCGCAGGCTCCGACTCGCGGGCCGGACCATTCACCGCGAGAGGCTGTCGCCAGAGCAGTTCCGCGGCAGAGGCATCGCGGCTCGCCGTCGCACTCACTTGATAAATGCCGCGCTGCGAGAGGTCGCGGAGCGTCGCGCCGTAGGCATCGCTCCCGACCGCCTCGACGGTGAGCGATTCGACGAGCCCGGCGGGGGAGCCGGTATCGTCGGGCCGCGTGAGCGTGAGCGTGGCCCGGCGGTCTCCCGCAGCGATTGGCAGTATGAAGCGGTCGACCGAGGGAATCGTGTGGGCCGGCAGCGTGTCGGCGAGCATGCCGCGGAGCAGTCGGTCGCAGAGGAGCATCGCGTTGGTCCTCGCGAGCGTGTTCCAGGAGCCGGTGAGTCCGCTCGCGAGCCAGGCCACGCTGCCCTTGCCGATGCGGCGGGTGACGAGAAACGGCGTGCCGTCGTCAAACGTGGCGAGCACCCGCGGCTTGAGCGCGGGATCGGTGGACGCGTCGACGTTTGCCGCGGCACGATCTCCGGCAGCGGCACGATCTCCGCTGGCGGCCATGTCAGTGACGACGGTCTTGAAGAAGAGTGGAGCGCCGTAGAGATCGGCGAGTTCCTCTACCGGCACGTCTGGCACGCGGAAGAGCGGCTCGTCGCGCATGCTGTTCCAGGAGAGCCGCCGCGGTTCGAGCCTGCCGCTCTCGTCGGGTAGCCGGCCCGACGTGCCGCCGAGCGGAGCGGGCAAGATGCCGGCCCCATCGAGCCAGGCTGCCGCGGTCCACTCGGCAGGATCGAAGTCGCCGCCGGCCGCGATCACGAGCTGGCCGCCGCGTTCGACGAACGAGCGGAGGAGTGGAACCGCCGCGCCCGGATTGCGAACGCCCGCCACCACGGCGAGGCCCGCATCCCGAAGCGTCTCCTCGGTGATTCCTTCGATCGTGACATGCCGCACCCGCACGAGCTGCTTCTGCGAAGCGTCGCGGGTCGTCACCGGGGCGAGCAGCCGCCGCACGCTCCGCGTCTCACCCAGGCGGCCGCGCCGCGGATCTTCGTCGCGCTCACCATATTGATCTATGAACACGACCGGCAGCGACGACACCACCGGCACGACGAGGCAGCGGCGGTCGTCCTCCGGCACCGCGTCTTCCGGCAGCATGACCATCGCGGTGGCCCAGGCGGGCCGGCCGGGCTCGGGCGACGCGTCGAAGAGATGCGAGAACGTCACCTCCCGCGATTGCCCCGGCTCGAGATCGATCGAGTCGGTGGCCACGTCGGCTCCGTCGATCACGAGCGACACCTGCACGTTCCGCCGCGGCTCGCGGCCCTCGTGGCGGACCACGGCTGTGAGCGTGGCCGGCAATTCGACGTCGGCCACGCCGTCGACGACCGCAAACGAGTCGATCCACGTGTTATCAGGCTCGGGCACGGCCACGGCCACCGCCTGCATGTCGAGCGGCGGCCGGCCGCTCGCCTCGTCGGTGCCCGCTAGGAACGACTTCGGATCGGCGGGCCAGCCGGCGATCTGCTGGTCGCCGAGAAAAACGATCCGCTTGTCGGCGAGATCGACCACCCGCTCCGCGGCCTGTGTGGCGAGGTCGATCGCCTGCGCGACGGTGCCGGCGCGGTCGATCACGCGGATCGCGTCGATCGCCTCGACGGCGTCTTCCTGCGTGCGGAGCGGATCGAGGCTGTAGCTGCCGGCCGGTCCACAAAGTGGGATCACGCTCGCGCGGCTACCGGCGGGGAGTTTCGCGAAGGCGTCCTTGGCGCGGTCCTTCGCGTCGTCGAGGAGCGTGCGGCCCCCGAGCCGTTCGCGGCCCATGCTCATGCTGTTGTCAACGACGAGTATCGCGTGGATCGGGCCGCGGCCGGCGGTCGCCCCGGCACCGAGCCGCAGGAATGGCCGCGCCACCGCAAGGCCGAAGAGGACGACGGCGGCCGTCCGCAGCACGAGCAGCCAGAGGTCGCGAAACCGCAGGAGCGATCGGCTCCGCTTCGCCGCCTCCAAAAGAAAATCCATCGCTCCCCAGTCGATCTCGCGAAACCGCGACTTGTTGAAGAGATGGATGATGATCGGCGCCGCGGCCGCGGCCACGCCGGCGATCGCGAGCGGTAGCGCTCCCGGAGGAAAGGCGATCATCGCCGCACTCCTCCGCGCGAAGCAGCGGCGCGGGAACCGGCGGCGGCCTGCTGCTCGTCGATCTTCCCCTCCTGAAGAATCGGCAGGTAGCGATTGGGGATCGAGAGCACGAACACGGCGACGGCTGTGCCGTAGAGATCGCCCGGCTTGCCCTGCACGTGACCACCGGCCGCCCACTTGCCGTCGTTGGCAGGGTTCTTCGGATCGATGACCTGCGAGCCGACGAGGGCGTCGCGGAGCGCGGGATAGTGTTGCTTCCAGCCGGGGCCGCCGACCTGGTAGAGCGACTGGCCCACGTAGTTGAGCGTGTAGGCGTCGAAGGGCATCTGGCCGTTGTGGGCCTTCGGCTGCTTGATCTTGGCGATCTCGGCGGTGACCCGCTCCATGCTCTTGGCGATCCGCCAGTCGTCGTATTGGCCAAACTCCTGCAGGCAGACGACGCCTGCGGCCGCCATCGCCACCGTGGCGTTGCCACCCCTCTTGGCATACGTGAACTGGCCGGGAAGTTTCTTGAGCTCCGCCTCGGGCATCTTGGGGTTGCCCCCTTTCGGCATGTAGTGGCCGCGGACGTTCGTGATCGCCTTCTCGATCACCGACGGCGGGATCTCGAAGCCACTGTCGACGGCGCTGCGCAGGGCCTTCGCCTGCATCACGCTCAGGCTCAGGTCGCCATCCGCCGGCTTGGCCTGGTAGGCCCAGCCGCCGACCGGCCCCTGCGTCTTCGCGATCAGCTTGAGCGCGCGGTCGAGTGCCTTGCCGACGCTGGCATCGGCCGTCATCCCATAGGCCTGGCCGAGCACGAACGTCGCGAGGCCGTGGTTGTATGTGTCGCGCTGCGGACCGGCGATGTTGAGCAGTCCGCTCGGCTTGGCGTTCTTGACGACGTAGGCGAGCGCCTTTTCGCAGGCCTCTCCGTGCTCGCCAATTCCCGGCATGTGGCCGGCGGAGAGGAAGGCGAGGCCGCCGACCGCCACGAGGCCGAGGTCGTTCGACCCCCAGTTGCCCTCCGGCCCCTGATTGGCGGCGAGCCAACGGAGCCCGCGTTCGACGGCGGCCTCGCTTTCGGCCGTGATCTCCCAGTCGCCATCATCGTCGGCCGCGGCAGCAACGCGTGGTGATGAGCACACCACGGCGCAGGCAACCGCGGCCGCCGTCATCGCAGCGAGGCCGAATCCGTGCCGAGACGAGTGGGCCGAGGAGGACATACTGACAGTTGTATGACAATCCCGACCGGTCGGTTACGGTGCGGCGGGCGCGAGGAGCATGAGGTCGCGGGTGGGTTCGGCGGGGCCGCGGCCGAAGAAGGCGCGCAGCCCGCCGGCCGAGGGCGCGAGCGGACCCAACCATGGCAGCGGATCCTCGCAGGCCGCGAGCGGCCAGCGCTGCGTCTCGCGGCCCGTCGCCGGATCGAGATTCACGAGCACAGCCAAGCGGGTATTTTTCCCGGCCACGGGCTCCCGCACCGCCACGAACACGCCCTCGTCGGTCACGAGACTCGCGTCGAGCAGGTCGGCGGGGCCGTAACGCCAGGCAACCTTGCCCGTCGCGGCATCGATGCCGATCAGGTCGGCAGGGCCAGGCTGCGATGAGCCAGCGGAGGCCACCAGCCCGATCCGCTCGACCACGAGCCGCCCCCGCGCGATCCCGCGGAGCCGGCTCACCGATACGTCATCGAGCCGCCAGAGCAAGCGGCCACTCGCGGCATCGAGCGTCACTATTCCCGGCACGCCCGGCTGCACGACGTGCAGTCGGCCGTCGCGAACAAGCGGTGGCGTCTGGGCTGCGAGCATCCAGGAAGCATCGACTGCCGGTGGCAGCCAGTGCTCGCGCCGCCCCCACCGCACGCGGCCCTTTTCGTCGCAGGCGAGCACGCTGCCTCCGGCCACCACGATCCAAATACCGTCGGCCGCCTCGAACTGGCAGTCGCGGATCGCCCACCATCCGGCGCCAAGCGTGACGAGCGGCGCCTCGTTGACGACCCGTCCGGTGGCCGAGTCGAGCGACACGAACGCAAGCTCATACGACTCCTCAACCTTCCGGGCGACGCAGACCGCGAGCGTGCCACCGTTGGCCAGCAGCGGATCCGACACGAACTGCCGGTCAGGCGTCGAAGGCAGCTCCCAGGCGACCTTGCCGTCGGCGAGCGTGATGGTCGCGAGGGCGGGCCCCGCCTTGCGAAGCCGCCGCACGTAGGCCCGCGCGGCATCGGCGACCGGCCGCATCGGTTGGCCATGCAGGTCGTGGGCGCCGGCCACGTCGCCACCGAGGCCGGCCCGCCACTGCACGGCTCCGTTCACAGGATCGTGGCTCGCGAGCTGAAAACGATTCGACACGAGCAGCCGGTCGCCAAGCGGCAACACGGCGATCTGCCGGGCCACCCAGTCGATCGCGTGCGGCGGCCAGTCGACGCCCCCTTGGGCAAGCGCCGCAGGGAGGCCGCCAGGGTTGCCGCCCACATCCCCTTCGAGCCGGGCCTGCGTCGCGGCGGTGATCGCAGCCGCCTGCGAGAGCGATGGCGGGCTCGGCGGCGCAGCCGACACGATTGCCGCGCCGAGCTTGCGGGCGAGATCGATCGCGGCAAGCGTCCGCTTCCGCTGTTTCTCATCGTCTTCCGGGATCGAGGCCGAGGCCGCCTGGTAGTTGCGGAGTGCCGCCGTGAACCGGCCGGCGGCCATACTGCGGTCACCGAGCCAGACGTGGGCCTTCGCCGCGGCGAGCGTGCCGTGGAACTGCACCGTGGCCGCCTCGACGGCTGCTTCGTTGCCGGCGGCCGTGGCTTCGAGCACGCGGAGGCCGGCGATCCGTTCGCGGTCCTGTCGCATCGTTTCGAGGAGGCGGGGCTCGTCTCGCATCGCCGTCGCCACCACGACCGGCAGCGACATGTAAAGGCGGGGGTCGCGGCGATCCGTGACAAGATCAACCTCCCCGTCGGCTGCAGCCGCATCGATGAGCCGGCAGGCATCCGCGAAGTCTTCGCCGTCGAGGGCCGCATTCACTTCGGCCTCCACGCTCAGGCTCTCCTTGCTCGGCGCGACGAGCAGCGGATGCCGCCACTCCGCGGCGAGGAGCGAAGGCTTGCCCTCGGCTCGGGCCCGTGCGAGGGCAGCCGCCCAATTGAAGAAGGCCTCGTTCCTGGGCTTCGCGGTGAAGCCGAAGAATCGGAGCCGCTCGAGAAACTCGATGGCCGTTGTCCACTCACCTCGGAAGAAGAGGCCCACGATCTCGCGGCGGGCAAGCGGCTCGGAAAACGCCACGAACGGCTGGCCGCTGCGGAGCGGCGCCGCGAGTTGCTCGTGGCTGATCGCCGAATAGCACCGCTCTTCGCCGTCCGCCGCCAGTCGCGAGCCGACCGCATCGAAGAGCGACGCGATCCGGGCCGCGGCGGCAGGCTCATCGACGACCGGCGCGATCGCGAGGATGTCGTCGAGCAGATCCTGCCGTGCGGCCGGCGGGATCTCCATGCTGAGGCTCTCGCGGAAGAGGAATGCCAGCAGGTCGATCGCAAGGTCCTTCGGCGCGTTGCCGGCGAGGGCCTTGAGCCCGCAGGCCCGCCGCCATTCGCCGATGTCTGCACTCGGCGGCTTTGCGGCGTCGGCCGCGGCAAGCCACGCGGGTAGCGGCGCCGGCGGCAGGTCCACGGCGGCCGCGCGAAGATCGGCCAAGCAGAGCGACTCGAGCCGCTTGAACGGAGCCTCTTGCAGGGCGGCCACAGTGATCGACCGGGCCGACGGATGCGGCACGGCATACAGGCCGATCGCCGCGAAGGCAGGCTGCGGCTCTGCACCGCTCACCCAGCGAGTGCCGTCAACGCTCGTGTCGATCCGCTGCACGCCGCCGCACTGTCGGATCCGGAGCCAGAGTGTGTCCTTCACGAACGTGAAGGGCTGGGCGGTGATTTGTTCCGCCGACTCGAGCGACGCATCGTTCGGTGGCTTCCGCTGCACCTGCACCGCGCCCGGCAGGTTTTTGTTGCCCAGGAACATGAGCACCGACTGCGGTCTGGCGCTGCCGTCGCCGAAGACGAGGCCAGTGCCGGGCATCACGCCCTCGATCCGCACGACGATCTCCCGCAGGCCAGATTCGACGGGCAGCGGCAGGATCGCCCAGGCGGGCTGCTTGTTTTCCTTGACCGAGAACGTCGCACTGCCGTCGTCGCGGAGGGTGAACGTCGCGGAGCCATCGCCGCCGCGGGTCCATTTTTCGCGGCCGGCGGCGAGCAGGTCGGCTGCGGGCCGCGCTGCGGGCGTCCGCAGCGGTGGGATCGGCACGGCGGCTACGAGGGCGATCTCGCGAAACGTCGCGGCCCCCTCGAAGAAGACGTCGGTCGGTGGGCCGTCGAGCGGCGCCTCGACGAGCGGCACGTCGCCACGGGCAAGCGACAGAATGCCATCGGCATAACGAAACTCGAGTGAGTGCACGCCGACGGGATTCGTGCGGATCATCCGGCCGTCATCGCGGCCGAGCGTGACGTAGCCCGTGGGCAGCGGCACGTCGCTCGAGCGCGTGGTCGCATAGGCCTGCCACCGGAGCGGCTGCGGGAAGGCATCGAACGTCACGCCTTTCTCGCCGCTCCAGACGTGGATCCGCACGCCCGTGAAATCGGGTGACGACATCCGCAGCGCGGCCCCGTCGACGAGCGGCTGCGTGAGCCGCGCGAGACCCTCGAGCCGGCCGCACGATTTGCCATCGATCTTCTGTGAGGAGAGTTTCAGCGGCAGCTTGTCGACGGCGGTGAACCAGCGGGCCAGCGACTTGTCGTCGGGCGTTGCGTCGTCGGCCCCCGCCGGCTCGAACAGGCCCACTTCGCGGAGGAGTTCGGTTGGTGCTGGGGGCTTTGCGGCCACGGCGGTGGGCGGTGGCGGCGCGGCAGGCTGCGGTGGTGTTGGTTCCGCGGGCGGAGGCGGAGCTTTCTGCGGCTCGGTCGGCTGATCCGTGGCGACCGTCTCCTCGACCTTGGCCGCAGGCACCTCGGCTTCCTGTCGGGCCACCTCCTGCGGCTGCGGACGATCCCGCCAGCGACGGCTTGCGACCAGACCCGCCAGCAGCGCCGCGACGACACCGCAGACCACGAGGCCATACCGCGTCCACACGCCGACGGCCCGCGCCCGCCGCGCGGCGAGCCGCGCGAGCACCCGCTCCACCGACACCTGCGGCCGGCCGAGCGCCTGCGCGAGGTATTCCTCGATCTGAATCCGGTCGGCCACCTCGCGGAGGAGGTCGGGCGATGTGCGGATCGCCGCCCGCAGGGCCGCGCACTCCTCCGGCGTGAGGTCGGCGGGTGCCTTCTCCTGGATGAGCGCGCGGAGTTCGTCGTCGGTCATCTTCATGCCTCCTCCCCGCCTTCGGCCGCCACGGCCTGCCCGCTCTCGAGGCACCGTCTCACCGCCTGCCGCGCTCGATGCACGAGCAGCTTCACCGCCCCTTCGCTCCGCTTGAAACGCGTCGCGATCTCCTGCATCCGCAGGTCGTCGTGGTAGTAGAGATCGAGCGCCTGCCGGGCGCTGGGGCCGAGCGCCTCGAGGCACCGCGGCAGCTTGCCCATCACATCGTCGAATGCGCCGCCGTCATGCTCCCCGGCCCCCGCGAGATCCTCGATGTCGAGGCAGAGCTCGGTCCACGCCGTCTCCCGCCGCCGCCGCGTGGCGCGGGCATGCTCGCGGAGCACGTTTCGTGCGATGCCGATCAGCCATGGCCGCATCGCGACGCCCGCGCCTTCCCGCGGCACCGCCTTCGCTGTGTAGACCCGCAGGAAGACCTCCTGCCCGAGGTCCTCGGCATCGGTCAGCCGCGCGAGCCGCGCCCGCAGGTAGCCATGCACGAGCCGCGCATGCCGCTCGATGATCGCGGTGAAGGCGGTGTGGTCGCCCCGCTGCGCCGCGGCCAAGAGGCTGGCATCATCCTCCGCCTCTCGGGCGAGCATCGGGTTGTCGGGGGAAGGTTGCACGCCGTACGTCCTGCGGGCTTTCGCTATTTCTGCGCCGGTGCGGCGGGGCTGCGGGGTTCGAGCACCGTGGCGGGGAGGCCGAACTGTGGATCGGGGTCGGTCGTGGCCGCGAGGCGGAACCGGCCAAGCACGTTTTGCGCTCCTTGCTGATACCGCAGCACGAGTTTGATCCGCGTGCCCCCCGCGAAGCCGGCCGGCTCGGCGAACGTGAGGATGACGGCAGGATCGATGTTCTTGGACAGTCCCCCGATCGCCCAGCCGCTGGCTGGATTCGCGTCGATGATCAGTTCGGGCCCTTGGCGGCCCTGAGCGAACGTCGCGAACGCCTTCGAAAACACGAGTGGCTTCGTGCGGGCCGGATCGGCGCGCGACGTCGCCTCGGCCGCGACCGACTGCAGCACGAAGTTGCCGTTCGCCGCCCGGCCGGGCCCGCCGGCGGGGAGCGAGTCGTCGCGAATCGCTTCAAGCCGCAGCCCGGTGATCCGCTCGAGTTCGGTGTCGATCTCGAGCGTGTGCACGTCCTTGTCGGCCGAAGGGCCGGCTGCGAGGACGGAGCCGTCGTCGAGCACCTTGAGCGTTGCCTTGCCTTCCGATGCGACCGATGCCGGCACGAGCATCTGCCACCGCGTGGCCAAGGAACTCGTCGGGCCGAGGGCCGACCACTCGACGAAGCTCTTGTCGTCGCTGCCGCGCTGGACGACCTCGACGAGGATGCCCCGGCCGGTGAACCGCGCAAGCGGCAAGACGAACGGCAGCACCGTGGCGCCAGGCTTCCGCTCGGGCACATCGCCCTCGGCGACTGTCTCACCGTCGATGCGGATCTCGAACCGGCTCGGCGACGCGGCGGTGCGGCTCACGCCGACGACGAGGTGCGTCATCTCGGGCGATACCTCGAGCCGGCGGCGGAGCACGGTCTCGCCACCGGCGACGAGCGACTGCCGCAGGGTCACCGGCATGTCGGGGGCCGCGAGCGGATCGACGAGCGTGCGGATCGCCGGCTGCCCCACGACCTCCCAGTCGCGCCACGGCGCGATCGTCGCGGGGAGCCGTTCGCGGACCGCGGCAGCAAGGCCCTCGGCCGCGAGCGACACGACCGGATCAAGCCAGTCGAAGATGTCGCGGATGTCATGGATGTCGGCATCCTTGGGCCGGCCTTCGTGGGCGGCGTCGGCGACGAGCACGAGCGATCGCGAGGCGGTCGAGCCGGCGTCCGCGGGCGGGAGCGCGAGACTTCCTGTATCGACTGGTTCTCCGGTGCCGACGAGAAAGTCGCTCTGCCAGAGTGGCTGTGAGGCTAAGTCGCCGAGATGCACCGATGCCTTCACGCAGCCACCGCCGCCGGCCGCGTCGTCGAGCGCGGCCCCGGCACGAAACGCCGTCGCGAAAGCGGGCAGCGGAAACGTTATCGCCGAAGAGGCCTGCGTGCCGAACCCCCAGCCGAAGGGAAGCCCCTTCGCGGAAAGCGGCCCGCCCTGCACGTTGCGATCACGCTCCCAGGTCCAGCTGCCGCCGAACGTGCTCTTTCGATCGACCGCCGCCGGCTCGATGAGCGAGAGCGGCACCTCGCTCGCCGCAAACACGATCCGCCGCCGCACGTTGGCATGCGGCAGCCAGAGCGGGTCGAGGCTCCAGGCAGGCTGCGCCCGGATGTGCCATGACCGCGGATTCTTCGCGTCGCCTGTGCCATGCATTGGATCAACCGCCGTCGTCGCGATGAGGCCGTCGTCGGTCTCGGCACGCATGAGCCGGGCGGCCGCCGCATCGGCGGGGGAACCAGCGGCCTGCGGCACGAGCCACGCGACCAGTCGCACATACATCTCCCACGGATCGCGGTAGGCCAGCCGGATCTCGGCGATCTCATCGAAGGAAAGCCGCTGCGTGCCGCCATCACCGAGGATGATCACGCCAGCACCACTGAACCGCAGCGAGCGAAACCCGACCTCGCGGCCATCCCGCGTGAGGATCGTGGCGGGGGGTAGCGGCGGGCCGATCCGCGGCACCAGGACGATCCGCCGCACGAACTCGCTCGCCACGCGGACATGGGCCCGCGGCGGTTTGCCGGGGAGATCGACCGCCGCGAGCGGCCGCACCAGGAGGTGCGGCGGTGTGGTGCGCCGCAGGTCTTCGACGCCGCTTGTGTGGCCTTCGACCAGTCCCGGCAGCCGGTCGCCGCAGGTGAGTTCGACGAATGGCTGCCGGGACAAGCTAGGCAGCGACGTGGGCAGCCCCTGGCGGACGACCCACCGCACGGGGTTGGCGGCGTCGAACATCGCCTTGCCGCCGAGCTGCGGCTGAGAGGCCGGCGCGTTCCAGCCGGCGATCGGCACGCCCGTAGCGCGGGTGCCATCGGCGAAGAGGCCGTCCCAGAGCAGGTCGTTCGCAAACGCCCGCCCGGGCTCGGCCGTGATGGCGAGGCTGAAGAGGACTGCCACCGCGAGGTTCAGGATGGATCGCATGGTGCGGGGTGGGGCAGGCGGGAGAGGCCCTGCGCGTAGGAGCCCACCATCTATATGACCGGGACACCGATTCGGTAACAGAGGCCGCCCAAAAGCGGGTCGCGACCCTGTTTTCGCGGCCGGACAGGCCCGGCTCGCTCGTGCCGGCACGGCCGGCCTACGTCACTTCAGCCCCGGGCGGCGGTCGAGGGCGCCACGGACGCCGAGTTGCTCGGGGTGGCGGGCGATCTTGTCGGTGAACACCCGCACGTCGTCGACGATCGGGCGGAGTTCCCTCGTGAGGTTGTT
>Ga0315902_10003703_pt1 | contig 22639 bp, 23 predicted proteins | sample LakEriMetagenome_9_FD_203523 | JGI IMG/M metagenome (GOLD analysis project Ga0315902, IMG submission 203523) | Freshwater fungal communities from buoy surface, Lake Erie, Ohio, United States - Buoy 12 MA117 | ecosystem: Environmental > Aquatic > Freshwater > Lake > Lake biofilm | place: USA... | reverse complement strand
CCGTGGGCCCTCCAGCGAACCGATCCGCCGGTCCGTGGAACAACGCCCACTGGCTCGTCGCCGCCTCCGTGGGTCGCTGGGACCGCGCCCGCTCGGTGATCGTGGCCATGACGGACCACCGTGTCGAGCCAGAGTCGTTGGTGGTCAATGGGTCATACATCGGCGTCACGGGAAGCGGCGGCGGCTCCAGCCAGACCCACGTCACCTGCTGTCGCCCCCCTGACGTGGCCGTCACCTGCATGATCAGTGGATGGGTCCGACGCCGTGCGACGTGCACGGCCTGCCCCGATGCGGTGGTCACCTCCACCCCCTCCACCTCGCCCAGGGGCCGCTCCGCCAGGCGCCCCGTGGTCCAACGCGACATCGCGAGCGCCACCCCCTCCTCCATCGCCCACTGCACGCGGAGGTCCGCTTCAAGGCGACGTTGCCCGCGTGTTGCCAGGGTACCGACCGTCGCGAGGGTTCCGGCCAGCATGCCACTGATCATCAACACCAAGAGCATGGCCGGCATGATCATGGCACGTTCCGCGACCACCCATCAGGCGTGGGCCGCTCTGCGGATGATTCGTTGCCGGATAATGGCATTCGGCTCGTTGTGCTGGAGACCCCACCGTCCGGGATGGTCCGGCGAATCGTCACGTCCAGGATGATGGTGGAGTCGGGCTGGTCGGGGGCCGCCCCGTCGCGCCTCCACGCCATCACGAACATCCCCCCGTCGTGTGGCGAATTCACCGGACCGACCACCGGTTGCGTGCCATCCCATTGCCTGCCGTCGAAGCTGCGCCGGCCGATCCACCACGCCGACGCGCTCCGATAGTGCAGCCACCGTTGTCGCCTGCGCACCAGTACGGGCGCACCGACGACCAACGCGCCCGGGATACTGTCCACCGTCACGATCGAACGGGAGACGATGCCGGTGACACACGTGGCCGACAGCGCGTCGCGCCCCGTATGACTCGCAACCCCGCGCACCGCACGCTCCACGGGCGGAGCCAACGTCCCGGCATCGAGGCCGCGCGGCCAGAACTCAAGCAGATCCCCCGAACGGATCCCGTCCCCACCTGGGGGTGCTGATGGCCATGCCACCACCAGCTGGGTGTGCGAAACCGAGGCACACAGAATCCCGATCGTGAGATGTTCGGCGATCTCCAGTTGAGAGTCCGAGACGGCACGCAGGTCACGCGCGCGGAGCGGCGCCAACGCACGCCGGGTCAGCACCGCACCGCGCCGAATCTCCGCATGCGTGCGGATCGCATGCATCCGCCCCTCGAGCCCTCGTAGCGTAGCGAAGAGCAGCAGCGAACTCGCCGACATCAGGATGGCCATGATCGGCAGTGCCACGAGCACCTCGAGCAGCGTGACACCGGCGCATACGCGCGACGGCCGCCGTACCATTGGCCGCAGGGAAGGCACCGTCCCGCCCCTCATTGGCCACACCAATGCCCGGAGGACATGCGCAGTGTGTGCGCCTGCACGCCCGCCGCCGACATCCCCGACCACCGTGCCTCCAGCCGGAGCCCGGCGGCCGCGAGGGTGGGGTGCGGCTCTTCATGAATCACCAGACGCCCAGTGCTCGTCCGGTTACCCTCGGAAGGCGCGAACGACCACCCGGCACAGCGCGAGATCCAGTGTCCGGTACTCCGATGATCCAGCGAATCCAGTGCGGCGGTGCGCCACTGCCACGTGTCATTCAGACGAATGGCTGTCAGGGTGGTATGGGCGATCATGGTGCTGCAGAGCAGCAGCACCGTCATCGCGATCAGCGCTTCGATGAGCGCATGGCCTCGCGGTCCACCTCGTACGTGGTGTGGGCGACGCCTGGCAGAGAACGGGGACATGGTCGATGAGTACGACCGCCCCGGTCTGCATCCGTCATCTTTCCGACGGACGCGCTATCCTGCGAACGCAGGCCGGTCGTCTGCCGAAATCGCGGGAAGGCCGCTGCTGTAGAGCGGGAGTAAGACCACGAAGGCGGCGCCCCCCTCGCGCGCGCGTTGGACCCAGATCGTGCCGCCCAGATTTTCGATGGTGCTGGCCACGATGGCGAGACCGAGGCCCGTCCCCTTTCCTGGCTGCTTGGTCGAGTAGAACGGTTCGAAGATTCGCTCCTCGTCCTCGGTCGGCACCCCTGCCCCCGAATCGGCCAGGACGACCTGGAGAAATCGGGACGGCGCGTCTGGCCGTGCGAGCCAGGCGAGGGCGCGTCGGCTTGGGCGGTGCGCCCATTGCGTCGGCACCGGATCCGAACGACGCTGGTCCATCGCGGCCCGAAACGCCTGGACATCGCGCACCACGGTGCGAATCGCGAGGGTGCCCGCCTCGTCCATCGCATCGGCGGCATTGAGCACCAGATTCACGAAGACCTGCTCGAGGTCATGGCGTTCGGCGTAAATGGTGCCGTCCGGGGCACCAAGTTCCCGCTCGATCCGGACATGTCGGAGCACGCCCTGATCCGATAGGAGGCGCACGACATCGTCAATGATGCCATCGACGGCAATCGGGCGTGGTGTCAGGCGTTTGGGGCGGGCGTAGTCCAACAGGCCGCGCATGATGCGATCGATCCGCGTGATCTCGCGTTCGAGGGCGTCCAGCGGCTGCGCCGCCCCCGGCACCTGAGCTGTCCGCTGCCGCAAGACGTGCGCGTAATTCGCGATCGCACTGGCCGGATTGCCGATCTCGTGCGAGATGCCAGCGGCCAGTCGACCCATGGTGGCCAGTTTCTCAACCCGCATGCGCTGCTGGTTCGCCGCGAGCAGCTGCTCGGTCATGCGATTGATGCTGGCGGCGAGCTGTTGGAACTCGGCAGTCTCCGTTGGCGCCACACGGCGCTGATTGTCGCCGGCCGCGATCGCCTCGGTCGCCGCCACACACTCTGCCAGTGGTTCTTCGACGAGCAGCGCCACCTGGCGACGCAGCACGCTGCCCTGCACCAGAAACACCAGCGCCACGAGCACCAACACCGCGAGCCAGCGGACCCGCGGGTCGAGCGACTCGGTCACCCACATGGCGAGTACGATGGCTCCGATGATCGCGGTACTAGCGAGCGCGAGGACCCTACGCAGGCGATCGTGAATGCGCGCAGGAGGCATGTCAGCGGAGCGAAGATCGGATATGACCGACTCGCCGGAACGTCGAAGGGCCGAACCCGGAGGTTCGGCCCTTCGCCACGGCGTGCCGCTGCCTTAGTTCGAGCAGACCGGCTCGCCTTCGCGGATGTTGCCGGTGTAACCCGACACCGAGGCGCCCGCCACCTTGCTGCCGACGAAGATCGCGCAGTTCACATCGGCGGCACCGGAGTGCGTGGCCGTCAGCGACCAGCCCGTCCCGTCGGCTGCCGGCGTACCCAGCGTCACCCCGGACGAACCCGAGCCGGTCACATTGAAGCCGTTGTAGGTCCCCTTGTCGGCGAAGAACGACTCGGCGGCCGTCACCTGATTCTTGAGGTCCGACTTCATGGCCGCGACGTAGGCCTTCTTCTTCGTGTCGGCGAACTTCGGGATCGCGATGGCCGCGAGAATACCGATGATGACGACGACGATCAACAGTTCGATGAGGGTGAAGCCCTTGCGCGTGCGGTTCATGTAATTCTCCAGTGAGGTTTCGAAATCGGTCCTGCAGGGTCCAGCGCACGAGTACGCCAGCGACTGAGCGTTCCCATCGCAACCTACATGCCAGCCTCGTCAGTTCGCCCCAAGTCGTTGACGGACAACGACCTGTGAATTCCGCCCGAACTCCAACCGACAAAGTGCCGTGGCTTCCTGCATGATCCCTTGCATCTTGCGAGGTCCGCTGGGACCAAACGGCGGCCGGTCAGACCAGACCATTGTTCGACCCGCCCAAACGTTTGTCGGGCTGGCTTGGTTGGAACAGAGGGGTTCGCCTGCACCCTGCAAGATGCTCGGTGGCTGCACCGTCTACCGACATTCTGGCACCATTTGATCCTCGCTCGTGTCAATCGAGCAGGTCACCTCGGGGATCCCCGAGTGCACGGCTGTCGCGACATAGCCCCCCGCCTTGGGGGTAAACGTGAGCGTGACGCCGGTCGACGCGCTCGGCATGACGAACCCGTCATAACTATTGCGCACCACGAAATGCGATTCGGCGGTCGTGGCAAGATTGCGCAGATCGGTCTGCATGGTCATGAGGTACGCCCGGCGTTTGCTGTCACCAAACTTGGTGATCGCCAACGCCGCGAGAATGCTGATGATGGTCACAACCGCCATCAGTTCGAGCAGGGTAAACCCCGTTCTCGGGCGCAACCGGGTCTGACGCATCAGGCCTCTCCGTAGCGGGACAATTTCCGATACAAGGTGGAAGGATCAATGCCGAGCGTTTCTGCTGCTCGGCTCTTGTTGCCCCCCTCATTCTGCAGCACCCACTCGATATACGCGCGCTCGATCGCTTCAAGGGTCGGCGTAAGCGGCGCGCGCTCCGTAATGAACGAGTCAGCCTTCCTGGCGGTCACCCGTTCCGGGAGCGCCTGCGCCGTGATGACCCGCCCGGCAGACAGGATCACGGCGCGTTCGATCGCGTTCTCGAGTTCGCGTACATTGCCCGGCCACTGGTAGACACACAGCGCGTCCAGCGCATCGTCCCCCAGCGTTTTGGGTTCGTCCCCCCGCGCAGCCGCCACGCGCACCAGAAAGGACTCAGCCAACAGCGGAATGTCGTCGGCCCGCTGCCGGAGCGGTGGCAGATGCAAGGCGATGACGTTCAACCGGTAGAACAGATCGGCGCGGAATGCGCCGCGCTTGATCTCTTCCTCGAGGTCCCGATTGGTGGCGGCGAGAACACGCGCATCCACGGCGATCGACTCCGTCGCACCGACGGGTATCACCTCACGTTGCTGGAGGACGCGCAGCAGCTTGACCTGCGTGGACGGCGTGGTTTCACCGATTTCGTCAAGAAAAAACGTGCCGCGATTGGCAGCGGCGAACAGCCCCGTCTTGTCCTTGACCGCACCCGTGAACGATCCCTTCACATGCCCGAAGAGCTCGCTCTCGAGCAGCGATTCCGGTAGCGCTCCGCAGTTGATCGACAGGAAGCTCTGCGCCTCACGCGTACTCAACTCGTGGATGTACCGCGCAATGACTTCCTTTCCGGTACCCGATTCACCCGTGATGAGCACGGTTGAATCGGTTGGGGCCACCGTTTCGGCAAGCTGCAGCGCCTCAAGCCACTGAGGACTCCGACCGACAGGACGCCCACTGGTGGTGCGCTCATGGCGTCGGATTTCGCGCTTGAGCACCTCGTTCTCCACCCGGAGCGCGCGATGCTCGACGGCCCGGCGGAGAATCGCGACGAGTTCATCGTTGTGAAAGGGCTTCTGGATGTAGTAGAACGCCCCTTCGTTGACCGCCTGCATCGCCGATTGCAGCGTCGCCTGCGCAGTCATGAGCACAACCGGGAGATCCGCATCGAACTGCCGTGCAGCGGCCAGCACCTCGACCCCACTCACCTCCGGCATGCGCACGTCGGTGAGCACGATGTCGGGACGAAGCGACTCCAGTTGCGCGATGGCCTGCCGTCCCCCCGTCGCCGTAAACGGCTGAAAGCCTTCCGATTTCAGCAGGATGCGCAATGACTCGAGAATGCCCGACTCATCATCGACAATGAGGACGCGCGGTGGGCCGGAGCGGACGGACGAATTCATGCGGCTGGGGCGGAGAGCGAAACAGCGGTACGGGAGGCGGGAACCACGATGGTGAAGCGCGTGCCGCGCTCCAGATCGTCGATCAACACAATGCCACGATGCGCTTCGACGGCGCGGTGCACGACCGGGAGGCCGAGCCCGGATCCGCCGGCTTTCCCGGAGACAAACGGCTCGAAGACACGGGGCCGCAGGTCCCGGGGAATGCCGGGGCCATCATCCGTCACCGTCACGGCGAGCAGCGCCCCCGTGATGTTGGTCGCCGCCGCTTGATCACGCGGAGGACGATGCCATCCCACCGTCACAGTGACATGCCCCTCAGGCTTGACCGCCTGGACCGCATTAAGCACGAGATTGAAGACGGCACGGTGCAGCAGATCCTCGTCGCCATCGACCGTGGGCAGATCGGGGTCGACGGTTAGCGTGACCACGACGCCATCGCCGCAATCCGGATGGGCAGCGGCCAACTGCGTCGCCCGGCGCGTCACGTCGCCGAGGGCCAGCACATCCAGCCGAGTCACGCGCGCGCGGGCGAAATCGAGGAAGTCCGTCAATAACCGCGTCAACCGATCCGCTTCACGCATGACCAGGCCATGCAGAATGCGTTCATCATCGTCGGCATCCGAATCGGCCCGCTCGCGTCGTCGCGCCAACTGCTCGGTTGCGCTCCGAATTGACGCCAGCGGATTCCGGATTTCGTGCGCAAGCGACGCACTCAACTCCGCCACGGCCTGCAGGCGCTCGGCGCGGACATGCAGCGACTGCAACCGCTTACTGTCGGAAATATCCTGGAAGATCGCGGTGGCGGTGAGATCGGTGTCGGCCCCTCCGCCTTCAGCCAACGTCGTCGTGACGCCGATCTCCACCAGCTCCTCCCCACGGCGAATGCCTCCTTCGGCACGGGTGGTGCGCACCCGTTCCCGCGCACTGCGTTCGAGGATCGCGGCGAGCTCCGGGGCAACCCGACGCACGGCGCTGATCACCGGCCGGCCGAGATAGGGGCGCAACTCGAACCCCAGCAGCTCGGACGCCGCCGGGTTGGCGTACATCAGCCGCCCGTCGGTATCCACGGTCATGATCCCCGAACGGATGGTCCGCAGGATATCCTCCGCCTCCAGCTGCACCTTGGCGAGTTGCGCAGCCAGCTCCTCACGCCCCAACCCCGCTTGCCGCAGTCGCAGCGCGACGTAGCCGGAGGCGCCGGCGACGACGGCGAACACGAGTAGCTGGACCAGCACCCCGATGGGCGATGAGCCGGGGCGCAGCCAGAGGACGTCGATCGCATACATCGCCCAGGCACTTCCGGCCACAATGAGCCCGGAGCGGAATGGCAGCAGGAGCGCACCGCTCGCGATCACCAGGACGTACAAGGCGGCGAACTGCGAACTCCACCCGCCGGTGACGTGTACGATGGCCGTCACCAGGAACAGGTCGACGGCACACTGCAGGGCGTAGTAGGTGGTGCTCGGGGGCTGACGCTCGAGGTCACGGAAGGCGACCGACATGGCCGTCACCATCACCGCCAGCGCGAACGAGAGCGTGGCAATCAGCGTGTCCGACGGTGCCGCCTCGTTCCAGACGAAGACGGCAGCAATCAGAATGGCACTGGCCAGGGCAATCCGTCCCATCCAGACCCAGCGCAGAATGCGTTGCGGGTCCAACACGGACTGCACCGGTTCCGCGGCAAACGGAGGGGTGTGGCGCACGCTTCAGGGGCAAGGGCACCCCGTCCCGCTGCACGTCACCTCGACCGTGCAGAATGCAAGACGAGAATCGAAGTCAAATCTATTGCAGAATGCACTACCATGACGACTGGCGACATCTGAAGTTACTTGTAGTCATGATTGATGGCCCATCGGTAGGCACGGGGGAGGAGTTGGACGCGGGGCTGGTGTCGATCCGGCTCCTCTTTGTGCTGTTCCTCGTCCTCTTGAATGCGTTTTTCGTGGCCGCCGAGTTCGCGTTGGTCGCGGTACGTCGAAGTCGGATCGATCAGATGGCGGCGGAGGGGGACCGCAGTGCGATGGTGGTCCAACGCACCCTCTCGCAACTCGATCGATATATCTCGGGCACGCAGCTTGGCATCACCCTGGCATCGTTGGCACTGGGGTGGATCGGGGAGCCGGCGGTGGCGGTGTTGGTGGATCGGCTGCTCGCGTCCGTGGGGATTCAACCCGCCCCCGGGGCCGCCCATACGGCGGCTGGCATCGCGGTCGCGTTTCTGGTCATCACGTTCCTCCACATCGTGCTGGGTGAGCTCGCCCCGAAATCGATCGCCTTGGCGAAGCCCGAGGGGGTGAGTCGGATGGTGGCGCGCCCCCTGATGGTCTTCTCGCAGGCGATGTCGCCGTTCATCGGCTTCCTGAACGGCGCGGCCAATCGGCTCCTTCGGTTGCTGGGGGTCGAACCGGCGTCTGAGGGAGGGCACGTGCACAGCCCGGAAGAGCTCCGCCTGCTCGTCATGCAGGCCCGGGCCCACGGGACGCTGGACGAGTCGGACTCCGCCATGCTTGCCGGCGTCTTCGACTTTCACAACAAACGCGCACTCGACGTGATGCGCCCCCGCACGGAGATGGTGGCGCTCGCCGAGGATATCGACCGCGACGAGCTGATCGCCGTGCTGCGTCAGGAGCGCTACTCCCGGTATCCGGTCTACCGCGATACGCCGGACGACATCATCGGGGTCTTTCTGGCCAAGGATTTCTGGCTGGCCGAGCATCCCGAAGCATTTGAGCTGCGGACGGCGCTGCGGGAGCCACTGTTCGTGCCCGCCACCCGCCCTGCGGAGCGGATTCTCGACGACTTGCGGCGGACGCGAGCGCATCTCGCCGTGGTGCTGGATGAGTACGGCGGTACCGCGGGAATCGTGACCATGGAAGACCTCGTGGAAGAGGTCATCGGGGACATCGCGGACGAATATGACCCGCTCTCGCGCGATGCCCTGCTCTTCGAGGGCATGCTCGAGCTGGCGGGATCGATGTCGCTGGTTGATGCCCGCTCCGATCACAAGGTCCCAATTCCCGAGGGCGATTGGACCACCCTGGGGGGCTATGTGTTCGCGACGCTCGGTCGACTGCCCAAGGTGGGAGATCGCGTGGGCTATCCGTCCGGCGAACTCGAGGTCGTCGCGATGGATGGCCGTCGCGTGGCGGCGGTACGCGTCCATCGGCGCGCCGAATCCCCCAACGCAGCGCCCACGTCCCCATGAGCCGACCCTTGCCTACGGGCGACCATCGCGGGCCCCGCAATGGCGATCACGGAAGTTGGCTCGCTCCCGGCGTCCCCTTCCCGGCCCACGAGCTCGAATTTCACGCCACGACCGGAGGCGGGCCGGGCGGCCAGCATGTGAATCGCAGCGCCACACGGGTCGCCCTCCGGTGGAATATCGCCACCTCACGGGTCCTCTCGGAGCCCCAACGGACGCGCCTGCTGGAGAAATTGGCCACACGGCTCGACGGGGACGGCGCGATCCGACTGGTTGCGGGTGAATATCGGAGCCAGGAACAGAACCGTCGGGCGGCGTTGGAGCGGTTGACCCAGCTGATCACGCGCGCCCTCATCGTGCCGCGCCCACGTACCCCGACGCGACCAACCCGTGGGTCCGTGGAGCGTCGCCTCGAGTCGAAGCGGCAGCACAGCCAGATCAAACGCCAACGGCGCGGATCTCCCGACGAGTAACGGCGTACACGGGGACGGCAGCGCGGGAAAGCTTAACGCGGCACCGGCTTGAATCCCGACTTGTTGATTCGTCATTCTCAGTGACCAACGGATCACGCCGTCGTGGGAAGGCTTCGCCACGATCAGCTGTTGCATCCAGAGGCACAACGTCCTCGACTTCGCGCATTCTCAACACATGTCGGCTCAGGCCACCCGCATCAATCAACTGGTGACCGAGGCGCTCGGCCTCGACGTGGAACAGGCGCGTTGGCGGGCGCTGACGCGGCAGATCGCATCCGCCGACCCCTTACCGCTTCGCGTCCGATCGATCGGCGGCGCCGTGGATGTCGGCTATCTCGATCGGACGGTGTCCCTTACCGATATCCGCCGGGTGATCGCCGAGCGGCAGATTCCGTTGGTCCTCCTCACGGCGTCCGGCGAAGACGCCATCGTCCTGACGAGCCGATCCGATGAGAACGCCGTGGAGGCGGTCGTCGTTGCTCGCAACGGCGAAGAAGAGTGGTTGGGGATACATGATGATCTCGCTGCGGCGGTACTGACGCGCGTGGGATCGTCTGAGTCCATCCACGTACTCGCTCCCATGGCATTGCGTCCCGCGACGAGCAGCGTCGGCGATGCGGCGCCACATGCGCCCGTTGGCCCGAAGCAGGGGGAGGAGGTGCTCCCCCGGTCGCCGATCGATCGGACCCTCGCGCTGCTCGCCCGAGAACGCCGCGAAATCCTCACGATCTTCTTCTACGCGACGCTCGCCGGTGCCTTGAGCCTGGTCCTTCCGCTGGCGGTGGGCGGTATCGTCCAGCTGGTGCAGGGCCGCCTGTTCCTGCAGCCGGTCATCGTGCTGATCGCCTTCGTCATTCTCGGCACGATCGTAGCCGGCGTAATCCAGATCGGCATTCTCAAGATCGTCGAGCGCATCCAGCAACGCGTCTTCGCCCGCATGGCTTTGGAATTCGCCTTTCGGGTACCGCGTCTCAAGTATTCCGCCTCGCTGGAAGCCGACTTGCCCGAGCAGATGAATCGCCTCTTCGAAGCCGTCGCGATTCAGAAGGGCGTACAGAAGCTGCTGCTTGATGTGCCGACGGCGCTGCTCACGATTGTCTTCGGCCTCGTGCTGCTGACCTTCTACAGCCCGTGGTTCTCGATTTTCGCCGTGATCGTGGTGCTGTCGTTGATCCTCGTCATCCGTTGGACTGGTCCCGAAGGGCTCGCCACCTCGGTGGTCGAATCCAAGTACAAGTACAAGGCTGTTCACTGGCTCGAGGAAATCGCGCGCGCCTTCCACGCCTTCAAGTACGCCGGCGAATCGACGCTTCCCGTCGAGCGGATGGACGATGTCATCACCGGCTACCTCAAGTATCGAAAGAAGCATTTTGCGGTCCTCGTCAAGCAGACCATCGCCCTCATCGGCTTTAAGACCTTCATTACCGCGGCGGTCCTCATCATCGGGGCCACGCTGGTGCAGACGAACCGGCTCCTGCTCGGGCAGTTTGTCGGTGCCGAGGTCGTGATCGTGACCGTACTGGTGGGCGTCGAAAAGCTGATCAGCAGCCTGGCCACCGTGTACGACGTGCTGACCTCCGTCGACAAGGCGGGGCATGTCGCCGATCTCCCGATGGAGCCACGCGGCGGTCTGGCCCCCATGCATCAACCCGGTGTGGGGATTGCCATCGAGGCCCGTGACCTGCGGTATCGCTATCCCGGTGCGGGAACCGCAGCGGTACAGGGCATCACCGTGCGCATCCAGCCGGGGGAACGCGTGGCCATCATGGGCGTGGATGGCTCCGGGCGCAGCACGCTCCTCAAGCTGCTCGGTGGGCTCATCGACGACTACGATGGGACCGTCCGATTCGACGGGATCACGTTGCGCGATCTCGATCGCCCGGCCCTGCGAGTTCGCGTCGGGCAGATGCTGTCCTGGACCGACCTCTTCGACGGATCGGTCGAGGAAAACATTTCAGTGGGCCGTCCACACATCACGCCGCGTGATGTGCGAGAGGCGCTGGATGATCTTCACCTCACCGATGAGATCCAGCAGCTCCCGCAGGGGATCCAAACAGAAATCACCAATGGCGGGCGGTCGCTCTCGGCTCATCTCGCTAACAAGCTGTTGATCGCGCAGGGCATTGTCGGGCAGCCACGCCTGGTCGTCCTCGATGACTTCTTCCAGAATCTCGACGCCACCTCGCGCGCGCACATCATCCGGCTGCTTACGGATCGCGCACGTCCATGGACCGTGCTGGCGGTATCCCATGATCCGCAGCTGTTGGCGGCCTTCGATCGCGTGCTGGTCATCCATGAAGGCCGCCTGGCGGCCGAAGGAACGTTCGCCGAGCTGAGCGACCACCCATTCTGTCGCATGCTGTTGCACGATTCGGCCGCAGACGGGCTGATGGGCAGCACGCCCGACGGCCGCCGGGGGGCCTGATCCATGGCGACCTCTGATCTGGATATCGAGCGGGAGCTCAAGCATCTCCCACTGGAGACCACCACCCTGCTCGGCGCGGCCAACACGACGCACATCGTGTCGCGCTGGCTCCTTGGCATTCTCGCCACGCTCTTTGGCGCCTTATTCCTGCCATGGCAGCAGAGTGTGCGCGGGAATGGTACGGTGACGGCGCTCAGTCCGACGGATCGTCCGCAACAGTTGCAGACCCGGATCGACGGACGCATCGAGGAGTGGTTTGTACAGGAAGGGCAATTCGTCCGACGCGGCGAGCCGATCGTTCGGCTTTCCGAAATCAAGGAGGACTACCTCAATCCGAACGTGCTGCCACTGACCGCACAGCAGCAGCGCGCCAAGACCACGGCGGTGGCCGAGAAGCAGAACAAGGCCGATGCCCTGACCATTCTCGTCTCGCAGCTGGAGCAGCAGCAAGCGTTCAAGTCGCAACAGGCGAAAGCCAAGGTGTCGCAGTACCGTGCCGAGCTGCAGCAGGCGACGCTCGAGGACTCGGTCGCGCGCGATCAGCTGCGCCGTCGCGAGCGGCTGTTCCGGGATTCGCTCGGACTGGTCTCGGTGAATGACTTGCAACTGTTCCAGCTTCGTGCGCAGTCGGCATCAGCCAAACTGGTGGAGAAGCAGCAGGCCCTGGCCATTGCGGAAACCGATCTGACGGCAGTGCCGGTTGAATACGGCGAGAAGATCGCGAAGGCCCAATCCGACCGCGCGTCGACGCTGGCCGACGTCAGCGAGGGGCGTGCCGAAGTGGCAAAACTCTCCGACAAAGTCGGCTCCCTGAGAGTCCGTAACGCGTTCTACGTCATCGAAGCCCCGCAGGATGGCTATGTGGTACGCGCAACCAAGACCGGACAAGGCGAGATCGTGAAGGCGGGTGATCCGCTGGCCACCATTCAACCGGCACGCCCGCGCAAGGCCGTCCAGCTGTACGTGAAGCCGATGGACGTCGCGCTGCTCAAGCCCGGGCGCCATGTGCGTGTCTTCTTCGACGGGTGGCCCGCGCTGCAGATCTCCGGATGGCCGCAGGTCGCCGTCGGCACCTTCGGCGCCTCGGTGGCCGTCATCGATCAATTCCCCAGTGCCGATGGGCTCTTCCGGGTCCTGCTCGTTCCTGACACGACGCATGACGACCCGTGGCCGGCACAGTTGCGCCTTGGCACCGGCGTTGAAGGGTGGGCGATGCTCGACAACGTGACGGTCGGATGGGAGGTCTGGCGTCAGCTCAACGGCTTCCCGCTCTCGATCAAGCCGAAGGATGCCCTCCCGGGCGATGCGGTGGCTGGCGACAAGGGCACTGGAGGCAGCAAGCAGTGACGCGCCTGCACTGGCCCGCTCTCCTTGCGTGCGCCACGCTCGCCTTGCCTGCGGCCACGCCCTCGTTGATCGCGCAATCGTCGGCCTCGCAGTCGACGGCCTCGCAATCGACGATCGCGCTGTCGACCAACGCCGCCGATCGTGGCATGACGGCCGTGGGGGATACGAGTGGGGCGCCGTTCCCCTTCGCTCTCTTCGCGGATGCGGTGCTGGCCAACCATCCCGTGGCACGACAGGCACAGGCCGTCGCCGAACAGGCACGCGCCGAATTGCGGCAGGCGTGGGGCGCCTTCGATCCGACGGTTACCGCGACGTGGGACCGCAAGACGTTCGGGGGCACCCAGTACTTCAACTACGTCGATGCGGCGTTGAAGATTCCGCTGCCGATCGGGGCGGACGTCACGGTGGCATTTGATCGCACCCTTGGTCGATACGCCAATCCGGACCGACTGACGCCGGGGAACGGGACACTCTCGGCCGGTGTGTCGATTCCGCTCGGCCAACGCATCATCACCGACGAGCGCCGTACGGCGCTCCAGCAGGCGCGTGCCGCACGAGATCTCGGAGAGGCCGATCGCACCGGGTTGGTGAACAAGTTGCTGTTCAGTGCGGCCAAGGAGTACGGGACCTGGTACGAGAGCTGGCGTCGCCGGGCGATTGCGCTGGAAGGCGAAGCGCTTGCCGATTTCCGATTGCGCGCCGTACGCCAACGGGTCCGCAATGGCGAGAGCGCGCCGATCGATACGATTGAAGCCCTGCTGGAAGTGCAGCGGCGGCAGGTGACCCGATTTGAGGCTGAGGCCGGGTTCTATGTGGCGACGCTGGGGATCACGGCGTTCCTGTGGGACAGCACCGGCGCGCCGCGTCCCCTCCCTGCCGAGGCGAAACCCACAATCGACGGACTCGGCAACGCCGTCATCGACTCCACCCGTCTCGACGCACTCCTTGCGGTCGCCGTGCGCCGGCATCCGGAGCTGCTCAAGGTGCAGGCCAAGGTGCGGCAAGCGGAGGCAGAGCGACTGCTCGCGACACAGGGACTCCTCCCCTTCGCCGAGGCGAAGCTGGAAGCATTGGGGAGTCGGGACAGCGAGACCGGATTTTTCGATCGCGCGCGCGTCGAGGACAATTACAAATCAGCGCTCGCCGTGAAAACGCCGCTGCTGTTCCTCAAGGAGACCGGGAAATTCGGCGCCACGGGGCAGAAGCTCACGATGCAGCGGCTGGAAGCGGATCGCCTCCGTCGCGATGTCGAACTCGAGTCGCGCGCCGCGATGTTCGAGTTGTCCAATCTGGAGCGGCTCCTGCTCCGTCAGCGGGAGAACGTCCGCTACGCCCGCCTGCTCCGGGATGCGGAGCAGATCCGCTTCGAGAACGGCGAGAGTACCTTGCTCATTCTCAACCTGCGCGAGCGCCTGGTGCTGGACGAAGCGACGAAGCTGGCCGCCCTCGAGGGGAAGGTGGCAGGCGCCCGCGGCGCGCTGGCACTGGCCACCGGGGACCGCACGCTGCTGTCCATCGGGCGCTGACGACCCATTCCCATCGCACATGGCACCCGCCGATTCCTGGAGCGACGACGAGCCCGACCTGTCCTTCGACGGCGCCTTTGACGACCTCGATGACGACGACCCATTCGGCGACGAGTCGTACGGTGACGAAGACGGCCCGGCAACGGCTGACAGCGATGGGCTCGTCAGTTGCCCATATTGCGGTGAATCGGTGTCGATCGCGCTCGATCCGGGATCGGGCATGTCGCAGCAATACGTCGAAGACTGTCAGGTCTGCTGCCGGCCGTGGCTCGTTTCGGTGACGTACGACGAAGATGGTACCGCCCACGTCTGGGTGGACCCGAACGACGATGTCGGTGACGGCGACGACTGATCCGGCTGGGGGCGACCTGCCGGTTGAGATCGAGCGCAAGTTTCTGCTGCGCTCATGTCCTCCGGTAGCGGCCGCCACACCGCCTTTGGTCGTCGAGCAGGGCTGGATTCCGGGCACGGCCATTCACGAGCGGCTTCGGCGCACGGTGTCACCAGACGGTGCCGTGACATTATGGCGCACGATCAAGTTGGGCCACGGCGTGACGCGCGTGGAGGTAGAGGAAGCGGTGCCATCGGCCCTGTTCGACGCGCTCTGGGCCCTGACCCGCGACGCCCGGGTCCGGAAACGACGCCACGTGGTTCCGGACGGCGCACTTCGGTGGGAGATTGATGTATTCACCGATCGCGACCTCGTCGTAGCCGAAATCGAGTTGGAGCACGCGGACGCCTCCGTGGCGTTCCCCGACTGGTTGGCGCCCTACGTGGAACGCGAAGTGACGGGTGATCCCGCGTTCCTCAACTATACGCTGGCTCGCCCGGATCCCCTGTCGCCGCCCCCGTCCTGATGCTGATTGCTCTCCAGCCCCTGCGCGATCGTCGCGAGCGCATCGTCGGCTATGCCGTCGCTGCGCATCCCGGTCCGCATCGCGCACGCATGGAAGCGGAGGACAGCCTGCGGCTGCTGGAGTACGTGTCGCCGCTGGGTCGCCTGACAGGACGCAGCGTCGTGGTGCCGATCGAGCCCCTTGTGGTGCTCCACGAGGTGCTCGGCGAACAGTCAGCCGTGGATGCGGTGTGGATGCTGCCGTCAGCCGCGCTACAGGACCCCACGATTCTTCGTGCGGTTGAACGTTGGATGGGGAGCGGTGTGAACTTCGGACTGCGCGGCATGCCCACCGTGGCGCCACTGCCGTCGGTGCTGTCCGAGGCGATCGTCGCATTGGATGTCGCGAGTGCGCCGCTGTCGACGTTGGAGATGCAGGTCCGTTTGCTCCGCGATGCCGGCATGCGCCCCATGGCCTATGGCGTCAACGACCGCGCCACGCGACAGCGCGTGATGCAGGCGGGGGTCCAGGTGGTGGCCGGACGTCAGTTGGTGCGTGGCGCGCTCGTTGCGCCGGATGCCACAACGGAAGAAAGCATCGTGCGCGCCGTAGACATGCTGGCCGCCTACGCCGACGGCCGTACGCCTGACGCCGTCTTCGACACCTTTGTCCGCGATGACCCCCACGTGGCGGCGTCACTCTTGCGCGCCATGGCGTCTGCGGCGATTGGCGTACGTGGACCACGCTCCGTGGAACACGCGGTCACGCTGCTCGGTCGCGAGTCGATCATCGAGCGGCTCATCGTCGTCACGGCACGCATGCTTGGTGAGGTCGCCAATGATGCCGAACTGGCGTTCATCGCCCTGCACCGCGCGCGCACCGTCGCCACCCTTGCCCGTGGCCTGAGCTTGGGCGTCCACCCGCGGGCCTGCATGCTGGCCGGGCTCATGACCACGCTCGAATTCGGCTTAGGGACCCCCTCTGCCATCCTCGCCGAGCAAATCGGCCTGTCGACGCTGCTTCGCGATACCCTGCAGCAACGCGCCACGCCCCTTGGACAGTTGCTGGATGCGGTGGAAGCGTTCGAGTACGGCTGGTGGGAGTGCTGCTTTACGCGTTGCGCCGAACTCGGCCTCTCACCGCAGACGGTGTCGGATGTCTGGCTTGCCGGATGGAAAAGCGCCCGGGATGAAGTCACGGTTGGTCGGTCCGAGGTCGCCTGACCCGAACGGGAACTGCAGTAGATTTCCGACATGAGCGCACGTACGTATCTCGTCGACCGATTCCGCGGGGATGCCGCGACGCTGCGTGAGCGCGCCGCGTCGCTTGCAGGCGGGGCCACGATCCCGGGTCCCGATTTCGCCACATCGACCCAGATGGCCGAGGCATGCGAGGCCGTGGTGGCGTTGGTTCAGGGACTGCCTTCCGATGGGGATGACGCGAACAGCTCAGCGACGCTGTTGTCACTGATCCCAACACTTGATGCGCGGAGTCACGCGGCGACCCATCCAGCCGTGCGCGCCGTCTTCGCTGGCGCGATCGCGCGCATTCGCGAGGTCCACGCCGCTGATGCTCAGGCCGCCGATCCCACCTGAGCGTCGCATTGTATGAGCCGAGGCCGCGAGACCGCCCCATCGCCCGACCATGATGACGACATGTCGGCACCTCCGGGAAAGGTGCGCCTCGACAAGTGGCTGTGGGCGGCGCGGTTTTTCAAGACGCGCGCGCTCGCGGCCACGGCCATTGATGGTGGCAAGGTGGATGTGCATGGCGAACGTGTGAAGCGCGCGAAGCTCGTGCAGGTCGGCGATGAGATCCGGTTGCGTCAGGGCGCCATCGAATGGCAGGTGATCGTCCGCGCGATTGCCGAGCGGCGTGGGTCTGCCGAGATCGCACGCGGGCTCTACGAAGAAACCGCTGCGGGACGGCAACGACGGGAGGCGGTGCAGGATCAATTGCGCCGGATGCCGACGGCGTTTGCCTATGGCGAAGGGAAACCCGGGAAAAGGGATCGCCGTGCGTTGCGTCGGCTGAAGGGCGACGACTGATCGTATGCCGCGCGTCGTACCGGATGAACAGCGATTCATCTGCCGCATGGGTAGTCTCGTCTGGCCCCGCTCGACAAATTAGGAAGGTCGCGATCCTGCCGGACCGCATCGTTTTTCTTTCTGATCGACTCCCCGTTCTCCGCCCATGCGCATTCTTGTCATCGAAGACGATCTGCTCGTCGCCGACCTCATGCGGAATGTGCTGATCGACGATGGCTATGCCGTTGATATCGCCGCCGGCGGAGAGGATGGCCGCCAACGGGCGCTCAGCACGTCGTACGACGCGATCGTACTGGACCTCGAGTTACCGGATCGGAACGGACTGACGGTGCTGCAGGAACTCCGTCGGGAAGGAACGACGACGCCGATCGTGGTGGCGACCGCGTATGACACCAATGCGGATGTCGTCCGTGCGCTTGATGCCGGCGCCGACGATTATCTCCCGAAGCCCTTTGCGAACGAGGTGCTGGCCGCGCGCGTGCGGGCGGCCATTCGTCGCGGTGGTGCGCGCAGCATGGAGCGAGTGCAGGTCGGCGATCTCTCGCTTCGTCGCCTGCAGCACGAGGTGCACTGCCACGGCCGGCCGGTCGTCCTGACCGCGCGCCAGTACGCGCTCCTCGAGTTTCTGGCGTTGCGGGCTGGTGACACGGTGACGCGCCCGATGCTACTCGAACATGTCTGGCACTTGCAGTTCGATCCGGGATCGAATGTCGTCGACGTCCACGTCGCGCAGCTGCGCAAGCGATTGCGCGACGCCGGCAGTGCGGTGGACATCCGTACGGTGCGCGGCGAAGGCTACGCGCTCGACGTCGGCTGATCTCGCCCCACGGCGGCAAGCACACGCGCCGCGGTCGCTGCCCCCGCTTCGTCGGGTGCACGGGCGAATTCACGAAGCCCCGACGTTCCTGACCGCCCGTGGAGCGCCCACGGATGCGATCTGGCGTCTCCGTTGGTGGGATCGACGATCAGCAGCCCCTCGGACGAGGCCGCGATCGCCTTCATGAACTCCGCCATCGTACTCGCTACGCGGACCTGAAAGCCTGCCACGCGCAGTCCGCCGGCACAATCAAGACGCCACCGTCGATCGATACCGCACACGATGGCGAGTGGCACGAGGGTCATGCGCGCGACGTCGCCGCGTCGGGAATCACCGCCACGGCGGAGATTTCGACCAGAATCCCGCGCAGCGCCGCGCCCACGACCGCGCGCGCCGGATACGGCGGAGTGAACACCGTCCGATAGAGGGCATCGAACGTTCCCCAGTCGTTTTCGTCCGCCAGGTACACCGTCACACTCACCACATCCCCGACCGTGGATCCTGCGGTGTGCAGAATGCGCGCGAGATTGGCCAAGGTGACGCGCACCTGCTCCTCCAGCGTGTCGCCCACGATCATCCCCGTTGCCGGATCGCGTGGCGTCTGGCCGGAGACAAACAGCAAGCCGTTTGCGGTACGCACGCCGGGCGAGTAGGCTCCCGCAGGGGGCGGGAGATCGGGAAGCGCCACGGGAGTCCAGGCGCGTCCATTGGATGACTCGTCGTTGGTCATTACTCGGGCAGGTGGAGGAAGCAGGTGGCTACATATCTCGAGCAACTCGAGACGCCGGTACCGATCGTCGATCTTGACCGGCTTGCCCACAATCTGGACCGGATGGCCGCATACGCCACCCTCCACGGGCTCCGACTTCGGCCACACGTCAAGACACACAAGTCACCGCGCATCGGCGTCGAGCAACTGCGACGCGGGGCAATCGGGTTGACGTGCGCCACCTTGCGGGAGGCGGAGGTGATGGCCGATGTCTGCGACGACCTGCTCGTGGCCTATCCACCCGTCGGTGCCGCCCGTCTCGAACGATTGGCCAGACTCCCGGAGCAGGTCCGTCTTACCGTGGCCGCCGATGATATTGCCTCGCTCGACGCGTTGGCATTGGCGGCACGTCTCGCACATCGCTCGATCACCGTCATGATCGAGGCGGATTTCGGGATGCATCGCGTCGGCGTCAGCAGTCCCGAGAAGGCGGTCGCGATGGCACGCCACCTCGCGCGGCACCCGTCGTTGCATTTCGGTGGCCTGCAATTCTATCCCGGGCACATTCGGGAGTCCGTCCCCCAGCAGGATGCCGCGCTGGCGGCCATGTCGCGGGACCTCGGTGCGTATATCGATGCGCTGACCGCGGCCGGCTTTCCTCCGCCCGTCGTGAGTGGAGGGTCGACTCCGGCCGCGTGGCGCATGCATGAAGTGCGCAGCGTGACGGAAGTGCGACCGGGAACGTACGTGTATAACGACCGCACCACGGCCCAGATCGGCGCGTGCGACTGGGATGACTGTGCGCTGACCGTGCTGGCCACCGTCGTGAGTGTGGCAGTCAAGGGACAAGCGGTGATCGACGCCGGGACCAAGGCGCTCGGGCGGGAGCCGCTCCGTGCCGATGGGGATGGCTATGGGGCCCTGCTCGACCATCCGGAGGTGACGATCTCCCGCATGTCCGAGGAGCACGGCATCCTCGATCTGTCGAAGAGTGATTGGAAGCCGAAGCTAGGTGAACAGGTGCGGGTGATTCCAAATCACGTCTGCATCGTCGTTCATCTCTTTGACGAGATCTTCGGGGTGCGGGGTCATGCCGTCGAAACGCGCTGGCCGGTGGCGGCGCGCGGGCGCGGTTCGAATCTGGACCTCGAAGCGGCGCCATCGCGGCCACGCGCCGTGTGATCGACGCGGAAACACGACCGGTGTGCCTGCGCCTGCACGGATGAACGCCAATCGGCGCATCCTCCTGATCGATGCCGACGCGTTCTTCGTATCGGTGGCGCGCCAAGTGGATCCCGCAGGCGCTGGGCAGGCGAAGCTCCTGATTGTCGGCGGACGCCCCGGATCGCGCGGCGTGGTGTGCAGCGCGTCGTACGAATGTCGCGAATACGGCGTCCGTTCGGCGATGTCGATCGCACGCGCCCTGCGCCTGTGCCCTGACGCCCTGTGCGTCCCGGTGCCCCGCGAGGCGTGCAGCGCGCGCAGTCGCGCCATTCAGCAGGTGCTCACCCGATTCGTCCCGGTGGTGCAATGCTCCAGCATCGACGAGTGGTACGGCGATCTGGCCGGCACCGAGGCCCTGTATGGACACGAGCCACTCGAGGCCACGGCCGCGCGAATCCGTGAGGCGGTGTTTGAGGCCACGGGGCTGTCGGTATCGATCGGCGGCGGGACCTCACGGCTGATTGCCAAGGTCGCGGTAGAGCGCGCCAAGCCCAAGCCGGGGAGCGGCGCGACCGGCGTGTACTGCGTGACCCCGGGGGAGGAGGCCACATTTCTCGCGCCACTTCGCCTGGCCGACCTGCCCATGGTGGGACCGCGCTTCGCCGAACGGCTGGAGCGACTCGGTCTGGTGTGGGTACGGGATGCCCAGACCTGGCCGGAGGAGGCGCTCGTTGAACGACTGGGTGAGCGCGCCGGACGTTGGCTGGCACAACGGGTGCATGGCCGAGACGACTCCCCCGTTTTGCCGCGGGAACGGCAAAAGCAGGTGAGCCGGGAGGACACCTTTGCCCGCGATGTGGCGGATCCGGAGCTGCTGGAGCGCGAGCTGCTGCGATTGGCGGTGCGCGTCAGTATCGACCTACGCCGGCAGGCGCTGCGGGCGCGCACCGTGACCGTCAAGCTGCGCACGAACGATTTTCGCACCCGCACCATGCAGCGGACGCTCCCGGCCCCGATCGAAACGGAGGGCGCCGTCGCGCGTGTGGCGCGGTCCCTGTTGCGGGCGCTGCGCCGTGCCCAGCGCGCGCCAGTTCGCCTGCTGGGGATCTCGCTGTCCCACTTCGAGGACGAATCAGGGACCGGGCCCGAGCAATTGGGGCTTTTCGCCCCCGTCCCGGCCGTGGCGTCGGCCACAGAGCAGGACGCGAAAGACGCCGACACCCCACGCGATCTCGCGCTGACCCGGGCGTTGGACCGGATCCGCGATCGATTCGGCACCGGGGCCATCCTGCCGGCCCGGTTGGTTGATCCCCACACCGATACCGGGCCGAGGGTGGAAGAATGATCCCGGCCCGTATAGCTTCCAGCCGGTTCGCCCCGCGTGGGGCGCTACCTCGCGCCATCCGACGGCGTGCTTTCCAGTCAGGGTGTTCTCATGAGTGCTCAGTACGATCCGAACAAGCAGGGGTGGGGTGCCGCCCTGGTGACGTGCGTGTTCACGGGTGCGCTGCTCTTCGGAGCATGGACGATCCATAAGAACACCTATCGGCATCCGCGTGACCCGATGAACCAGCAGGTCTATCATGCCGTCGATAACGGGTCGCATGGCGCCTCAGCGGAGCATGCCGCACCGGCGGCTGGGGCCGCGGGTGCGCATGAAAGCGAGCAGGCGCCGAAGGCCGCCGCGCACTAATCGATCTCGCGTCATCGTACAGCGCCGTACTCCCGCAGCGGAGTGCGGCGCTCGTTCGTTTTAACGCACGGCCCCATCGCCCTGCGACACGGGCGCCTCTAGCATACGGCCATGACCGATATCCTTGCGGCCAACCTGCTCTCGCCGATCCCCCTCGCCTTCGCACTGGGGATTGTTGCGCGTCTGATGCGCAGCGAATTCTCGTTGCCCAAGGACATCTACAGCGCGCTCTCGATCTATCTGCTGTTCGCCATCGGCCTCAAGGGCGGTGTCGAATTGTCCAAGGCGCCCATGGCGACGATGTGGGCGCCGATTGGCGTCACCCTGCTGTTGGGCGTGATCACGCCGCTCAGCGCCTACGCGCTGGTTCGGTATGTGGGCCGGTTTTCCACGGCAGACGCCGCCGGGATGGCTGCGCATTACGGCTCGGTCAGTGCCGTGACCTTCATCGCCGCGCAGCAGTTTGTCGCTCGCGTCGGTGCGCCGGCGGAAGGCTTCACTCCGGCGCTGCTCACCATGATGGAAAGCCCCGGGATTCATATCGCCTTGGCCATCGGCGCGATGCAGCGCCGGAGTCCGGCGACATCGATATCGGTGACCGGCTCGCATGCCATCACCGCCAAGCCGATGCGCTCCGTGCTGCACGAGGTGCTGACTGGCCGGACCATGGTACTGCTGGTTGGTGGGCTGGTGATTGGCGTCGCGATGGGTGAGCATGGCTGGGAGTCCGTCGCGCCCTTCTTCGA
>Ga0315902_10003702_pt1 | contig 22640 bp, 17 predicted proteins | sample LakEriMetagenome_9_FD_203523 | JGI IMG/M metagenome (GOLD analysis project Ga0315902, IMG submission 203523) | Freshwater fungal communities from buoy surface, Lake Erie, Ohio, United States - Buoy 12 MA117 | ecosystem: Environmental > Aquatic > Freshwater > Lake > Lake biofilm | place: USA... | reverse complement strand
CTTCACTAGCAAGGGCACTGTTAGGGTTTTCTAATTCCCGGAAAGAAGGGATGGCGGTGAAATTAATCAAAAGAAAAAGGGCGGCAACAGCGCCCAGCCCACCATATAGCAGGATCCAGGTCCAACGGATTATTTTACGGTAGCGAGGCATCCTTTGTGCTTGCAGCTGCGCCTTAAGGGAGAGTAAGCTTTTAGGCTCTTTGCGATGGATTGGCAACATGTCGATGTGGATTCTGTCTTTCTGCAAAAGTAGGCTTTTTGGCTATAAAAACTGGATGAGTTTATTCCATTCGTGAAAATACATCTACTTTTGAGCATGATTAATAGAGTTCTCTTTCAATTTTGGTTCAGGTGGCTCTTTTTCTGGGTCCTTGGAGTGGCACTTCCGTTTCCACTGTTGGCCATGGAGTTGGCCTCACCCTGCGATACGCTGCTTACGAACACGGGAGAGCAGCTTTTGGTACGGGTTGAATCGATTGATGATGGGGTGATTCGCTTTTACGATTGCGGAGATTCCACCCGGTTGAAAGAGCGCTGGATGGGAAATATTCAGGAAGTCCGGCTAGGTAAAATCCCCCCGGAGCAGTCCGTGAAGTCGAAGAAGAATAAGGAACGGGAGCGATTGATCAAAAAGATCAATCGGAGAACCGGGTCCACCTTGCTTCTTGGGCTTTTTAGCATGCTTTTTTGGTTAATTGCTTTGATTTTTCCTCCATTGCTGATTGTCTCTTTTCCGCTGGGGGCAATTGCCTTTGGCTTGGGGATATGGATTGTATGGAAATCCCGGGACTTGCCCGGATTAAGGCGGCAACGGGGAGTCGGAGTTTTTGGAATTGTTGCTGGTGGTCTGAATCTTCTGTTGTTGTTGTTCTGGTTAATCTTGATTCTACTGTTTTTTTAATTCACTATATACGGGGAGGTGGCTTTTCAAGTAATCTCTCTACAAAAAATAGTCTATGCGTTTACTTGTTCTCCTTTGTGTGCTGATAGTTGGCACCACCGTATTGAAGGCAAATTCTGTTCGAATGGATTGTGATACCCTGGTTACGCATACAGGTTCCATATTAGTGGTCCAAATCGAGTCAGTGAAGCAGGGTACTATTCGGTATTACGATTGTGGTACAACTAAGCGATTGGAGCAGATGGATTTTCGGGAGATCCGGGAGATCCGCCGGGCTAGGGATACTAAGTCAGGAACAGATTTGGTTAAGGATGCCGCCTTGTTGGCCGAGGAGGAGCGTAAACTCAACAATTCCTCCAAACTGGCGGCCTTGTTTGGCGCTGGCAGTCTTTTTTTGTGGTTGTTTGCACTTGCATTTAGTCCTTGGGTAGGGATTTTTATTCTCCCATGCACCATTTTGGCACTGGTGTATGGAAGCAGGGTGCTCCGCAAGACCCGAAATCGCCCAGAATACCGCAGTCAGCGGTCTATGGGCCGTTTTGGTTTGATTACAGCGGGTAGTCAACTCGCCTTTGGAGTAGTTTATTTTCTTTTTGCGCTTTTATTATTGGTCTTTTGGGGTTGGTGGTAGAAGCTTTTAGGCCCTGTGCTGGCTTTTTTTGACAGCAGCCAATCATTTATCGAAGCGATTGCATTCCCCAAAAATCCTCCTTCCGGCTACTTTTTTCTACTTGTTTTATCGAGTACGAACGCGACAATAGCGCTGGTCAGGATACCCATTACAGGTGCTCCAAATAATCCTTGAATCAGGTAATTTTTTAAGGAGAAATATTGTTCAGCCTGATCTTGGGTCATGGTTTTGCTTTCCACGGCATATTGAATGGCGTTTTGAAAGAAATTGGGGGTGATGACCAATGAGGTAATTGATTGGGTGATTGGACTTAAAAGGGTCACAAAAAAGGTGATCCAAAGCCCAGTGTAGAAACCTTGTCGGAAATTCATGTTGCCTCCAAACGATTCCTTTGTCTCGAAGGGCAAATACATAAACAGCAATGGCAGGAATGGCCACAAGGTTGGTGTAAATTGCGTGTTTGGCGATGTGTTGATCGTGCAAACCGGCCATTTTTTCCAACATCATCCAGAGTAGGCTCATAGCACCGAAGACCAGTGCCCAGCGGATTTCAACAGCAAATTTTTCCATTGTTTAGGACGTCATTTTGATGTGTGATAGAAGTGGTTTTTCAAAGAGAGGCGGGCCTTCTCCTGGCTCAAAAGTAGGGAAAGCCCATCATCTGATCGAATTTTTCTATCAAAATTGAATATGCTGCGCTACTTAAGTCGTTTTAAACCGCTTTTGCTGCCGGAGGGCTACTTGAACCAGTAAGACCAAAACAGGCACCTCAATAAGTGGGCCAATTACCGCGGCAAAAGCTGCACCTGAATCAATACCAAAGACAGCAATGGCCACTGCAATGCCCAGCTCAAAATTATTTCCTGCCGCCGTAAATGCGAGGGACGTACTTCTTGCATAATCTGCCCCCGCTCTTTTCGCTAGAAAGAAGGCCGCGAAAAACATGATTACAAAATAGAGCACGAGCGGTACCGCTATGCGGAGAACATCCATAGGCAACTGGAGGATTAAATTGCCTTTGAAGCTGAACATCACCACAATCGTGAAGAGCAAAGATGCCAAGGTCATTGGACTAATTCTTGGAATAAACGTTTGTTCATACCAGGCTTTGCCCTTCTTGTTCACCCAATACTTTCTGCTTAAAAATCCAGCCAAAAAAGGGATTCCTAAATAAATAAATACACTTTCCGCAATTTGAACCATGCTTATTTGTACGTCCATACCAGCCATTCCAACCAACGGCGGGAGGAGGGTGATGAAAATCCAAGCATAGACTGAATAAAAAAACACCTGAAAAACACTGTTGAGTGCTACCAAACCAGCTACGTATTCATTGTCCCCATTCGCTAGCTCATTCCATACAATGACCATCGCAATACAGCGAGCCAATCCAATCAGAATTAGACCAACCATGTAGGGTGGGTGATCGTGCAAAAACAACACGGCTAGCCCAAACATTAGTAGTGGGCCAATGATCCAGTTTTGCACCAATGATAGTACCAGTAATTTTCTGTTCTTGAAGACATTCCCGAGTTCCTCGTAGCGGACCTTTGCTAAAGGTGGGTACATCATCAATATCAATCCGATAGCAATGGGTAGGTTGGTGGTTCCAAACTGGATTCGCTCAATAAATGTAGGCGCTCCAGGAAAAAAATAGCCAATTCCTACCCCAATAACCATGGCAAGCAAGATCCATAGGGTCAGGTAGCGGTCCAGAAACGAGAGTTGTTTGGTAGCGGTTGAGTGCATTAGTTTTGATCAAAATGGGTGTGAATGAACTCGCGGGTATAGGCTTTAATCAGGTCGCGTACTCGATCAAATTCCGCGTCTATTTCTGCTTCTGTCCCGGTAGCTTTGGCTGGATCCGGGAAATTGTAATGAAACCGTTGGGCCGTTCCCGGGAAGTAGGGGCAGCGTTCTTTGGCATGGTCGCAGACAGTGATAATGTAATCAAAATCAATATTTTGATATTCGTCTACATGATTGGAAGTGTGGGTGCTAATATCCAACCCATCGCGTTGCATGGTGGCAATGGCGCGTGGATTTACCCCATGAGTCTCCACTCCGGCGCTGAACACCTCCGCTCTATCTCCGACAAAATGTCGGAGGTATCCTTCGGCAAGTTGGCTTCGGCAGCTGTTGCCGGTGCATAAAACAAGTATTTTTTTCATGTTCAAAAGTTTATCGCAAAAATACGATGAATTGCTTAATTCTCCATTTGTTAAGAAAATTTAATATCCGTTAGATGGTTTTTGCTGATCAATTAAGTGGGGATGAGTACTTTTGACCTTACTTATTTAACTTTCCTTATGCTTACCCGTCTTTTTTTTGTTGGTCTCGTTTTACTGTCACTTCCTTCCTGTTTCCCCAAGCCAGTTACAGATTCATACGGTCCTGCTTATTGGTCAACGTATTACCAGGAAAAGCTGGAACCTGGAGCGCGTTTGCTGGAGGTAGGTCCCCTTCATACCTTGGAATCATCCCGAGGACTTTACCATTTACGGACCTATTTTTTTGATACAAAAACCTTGATTTCGGATGAGTACTTTGTGGACCGCGATTTAAATACGCGGCAGGGGACGGCTACTTATTATACTGATTTAGGTCAAAAAAACAAGGTAGTCCGGTACTTAACAGGTACGGTGCAAGATACCGTTTTTGAGTTTCACCCGGCAAATGGACAGATTTCAGGAAAAATCCCTTATATAAATGGGAAAAGGAATGGAGTCAAGTCCAGTTATGATGAGGAGGGGCATTTGATTGGACTTTCCACGTATAAAAACGATCAATTAGACGGAGAAGTGCTGCGTTTTGAGTCGGACGGAACGTTAAAAAGCAGGGAGATTTTTAAAGCAGGGGAATATATTCCAGATCCAGAACGGGATACGGTAGAAGTCATTCAATCGCTTCCCGAGTACCGCTGCTCCCCCAAATTCAGCGCGTTTCCCAACTGTGCCGAGCGTACGCTTCAATCCTATCTGGCCTCAAATGTTCGGTATCCATCGGACGCTTTTAAGTATGGAATTCAAGGGAAAGCGGTTATTTCCTTTGTGGTGGGTAAAGACGGTCAGGTGTCCGATATTAAGGTAGAAAGGGGGATTTGTGCCAGTATACAACGCGAATGCATCCGTATAGTGGAGGGCATGGAAGTTTGGAAACCAGGTATGAATGGGGAGCATCCGGTGAAAGTTCGTTTCACCTTGCCTATTAACTTTCGGCTGGAGTAGCGACCACCTTTATTTTTTTCCCGTGCAGCTCAACCAGGTCGCCTGCACGAATTTTTTTTCGTTTTTGGAGCTCAACGACACCATTCACCCGTACTTCTCCTTCAGTAATGCGGAAGTTGGCCTCGCCACCGGTTCCTACTAGCCGCATAACTTTAAGCAGGTCGTTGAGTTGTATGTACTCGTCTGTTAGTTTAAATTCTTTCATATACTGTTGAAGTAGAGAGGGAGGGGAGGTGAATTCCATCGTAGCGGACATAAAGTCGATCTGGGTGTCGTTCAATTTGTCCGGTAGACTGGAAGGTGTCATAATCAAATTGCAGGTCCAGCTGAATTTGCCAATATTTTAAGCCATTGGGGTCTCGTAGTCTGCTGGGTAGAACATTGGTGATAATTCTAGATTTGGGGCGTATTTTGAAATACGAATAATAGTCAATGGCCACCATTTCGATCAAAACAGGGTCGTTTGGATAGGATTGTCGGACAAATTGCTCCAGTATTTCGAAAACATCATCGAGGGTGTATTTATGGTACGCTCTGCATTGACCGAAGTGAATACCCAATCCGAGTAAAAAGTCGAATATGCTGTAATGGCCTGTGATATAGCGCAGGGTATTGGGTGCTCGTTTTTTATTCCAATAAATTTCTAGGGCATGTTCCAGCTGGGTAATCCGGTAGAGTTCTTCTTTGGATAAGTAATTGCTTTCGATGATTTGGTAAGGAGGCTCTGGATCAAATACATATCCATGCTGTTCGTATTTATGTCGAACAGGAGTACCTTTCAGAAATTTCAGGAATCCGAGTTGTAATTCAGGAGCAAACAATTTGAATACCTCCTCGAAGCTATACTTGATATCCTCCCAGTAATCGAGGGGAAGCCCTACGATCAGATCAAGGTGCATTTCGATTTTGTAGTCCAGTTCTTTTACGATTCGCTTTGTTTTTTCGAAGCTTTGTTTTCGGCTGACTTCTAGGTTGGCTTTTTGATTAACTGTTTGGATACCCACTTCGAAGCGAAACAATCCTGGCGGGACGTGGTCATGGATAAACTGGATGATATCAGGGTGCAGGATATCGGCGGTTATTTCAAATTGGAATACATTACCGGGACGATGATGTTCCAGGATAAACTGGAAGATATCAATTGTGAAGTCCCGTTTGATATTGAAGGTTCGGTCGAGGAATTTGATCACCTTTCCGTGTTGCATCAGGTAGAGCAAATGCGCTTTGATGGTTTCGATGGGCAGGTATCGAACCTTATTATCGAGGCTGGCCAGGCAGAATTCGCATTTGTAAGGGCAGCCACGGGAGGTTTCGATATAGGCCACTCTATTCTCCAATTCGGTTCCATCCTCTTGGTAGGGCATAATTCCCTGGTACTCCAGCAGGTTGAAACTGGGGGCGGTGGCGCCGATTACGACGGCCCCATTTTTTTTCTGAATAAGACCATTGACTTGGTCTACCTCCGGATAGAAGTGAAGAAACTGTTGAAAAGGGATTTCACCTTCTCCGGCGATGATATAATCTACTTCATCGCGGCAAATCACATCCTCCCAGTCGTAGGAAACTTCCGGTCCACCGAGCAGAATTTTTACTTCGGGGCGTAGTGCTTTTATTCGGCGAGCAACTTCCAGCGTTTGACTGATGTTCCAGATATAACAACTAAAAGCTACCACGTCATATGCGCTGCAATAGTCCGCGATCAGGTCTTTATCTTCTTTAATGGTAAATTCTTTCCAGGCCAGTCCAGGCACTTGTTTGTTGTGCTCGTACAGCAACCGAATGGCCAGGTTGATGTGAATGTATTTTGCGTTGAGGGTCGTTAATAACAGCTGCATAATGGTTGACAAAGGTACATGACGCCGGTGGCGTTTTTGGTATTCATTCAAAATTTAGGGGTTTTCCAGCATTTCCAAGAACCAGTCTCGTTCAGTAAGGGGGCTGCTAGTCTGAATTTGGAGGCGGAGCGCCTCAGTAGCCTCTGGGGAGCGCCGTAGGGGGGAGATCAATTTTTTAGAAAAACGGATAATATTTTGATAGTTATCAAGGTGGTAACCGATCACTTTTTGTCGGCGCAAGAAAACCTGCATTGATTGGAGGTGGGCTTCCAATACCTCCCATTCATCGGTTTCGTAATAGATTTTGATGAGGAGTGTTTTGGCGATCAGGTTATTGATGAGGTCTTTGTAATCTGCTGATTGAAGGTGGTGGAGTGCGTTGGTGTATTGTTTTTTATAATAGGCGATTCTGGCCCGGTTGAGTTGGTAGTTAGCATTTTGGTGCTTTTTTTCCAACAGTGGTGCGTATTCTTGTACGAATTGTTCTACCCAAGCCAGTTCACCTACTTTGAGCGCAATAGCGGTAATATTGTTGTAAGAATAGGGGGAGAGAAAGCCGTTTTCAATTAGCAGTTGGGTTTGAAGGGCGGATTGATAGAGGTTCAGGGTGTCTTTCAAGTATTGGGTTTCGTATTGATTAATTTTTCGAATACCATAATTAATGGCCATTAGGTGCAGCTCCCGCAGGATGTCGGTGGGCAGTTGATGGGCGGTTTGCTGAAGGAGTGTACGGAAGGCTTGGAAGTAGCTAGCTTGGGCTGGATCGCTGAGGAATTGGAAGCAGTAGTAGTACAACCCGATAGCTGGAATCTGTAGAAGGTCGGGTTTTTGGGTGAGTTGTTGGAGGATGAGTGGCAGCGCTCCGAACTCGTAGTGTGTCTTGTAGACAGCTTGGTGGGAGCGGGCGAAGCAGGCTTGGCGGAGTTGCGTTGCGAGGAATGCGTGTTCGGTTCGATCCAGTAGTTGCTGGAGGTTGAATGCCTCCATTCGCTGAAGACTACTTTGGTGGTGGTAGCGCTCCAGTTCAACGGCCGCTTGAGCTTGCAGGAAGGGGGCGTGTCGAAAGGGTTGTGCTTCGAGAAGGGTACTGGCGCGTTGAAGGCTGCGTTGAAATGGTTTGCTGAGTCCTCTTTTTCGATAGGCGGTTGCCAGGGCGATTTGGCTGTTTTCTGGTTGAGCAAAGAGCTCTTGGTAGCTCAGAAAATGTTCGAGTTGGTCAAGCAAAGCGCTCATTAGGAGCCTCAGCTGGGTTTCCTGAGAAAGCTGCAGCAGCTGCATGGCCGTTTGCTTTTCGGGTGCTTGTTTGGATTGGCGGCAGTTTTTAAGGTAGTTATGCAGGGCAACCAGGCTATCCGATCGGTTGAAGAAAGGCGATACAAGCCAGTTACCCAACTTTTTTTCCTCCTGTTTAGAGAGGCTTTGGTAGCATTGCCATAGAATGGATTGGTCCATTTGTTGTTTTTTTACCGCGTTAGGTTTAGTTTTATAAAATTTTTTTCTACAAAAATATTCATAAAACTATAGAAATCAGATTTTTATATAACAAAATATCAAAAATAGTACCTACAAATTTAAAAAATTGTTTTTGAGGAAACGAAATAACTACGGCACATTTGCATAATGAAAGTAGGTTTGGTTGCCAAAGAGGTGTTCCAGACTTTCTTTTCCACCGGTCTGGCTAGTGTTGGGCGGTGGATTGAAACAGGAAATTAGAATTAGTTGAATTCTTTTTTGGGTAGGGTACGATGGCCAAGTACGCTACGGGAGAGGGAAAAACGAGATGTTCTGATTTCTATTCCTTTTAACAAGCGAAAAAACAAAATACCTATTGCCATGACAAAAAAAATTTTACTGCCTTTGATGTTGTTGGTGGCCTTTTGGGCCTCCTCTATTCAGGCCCAATGCCCTTACACTGTTGAGGTCGTTCAGTCTGCTCCGCTCAGTTGTAACGGAGGTTCTGTAACGTTGACACCTGTCTTTAACCCTGCAGGAACCGGATACACGTCTCAGTGGTTTGCAAATGGAGCGGTCTTCAACACTTCTAATTTAATCATTACCCAGCCTGGCAACTATTTTTTGGTAGTGGTAGATTCGACTTCGCTTTGTTCAACCACCTTGCTTTACACGGCGGTTGCGGATAGCACGCTCACCACAGCGAGTATTGTTGGTAGTGGCTGTGGTAATACGGTGTACACGGCTATTTCGAATGATCCCAACAGCACCTATCAGTGGAGTAACGGCGCCACTACAGCGCAGATTGAACCTACGGCCATTGGCACTTATTGTGTGACGATTACAGGGTCTTCTGGGTGTACGGCACAAAGTTGTCAGGTGTATAGCGTTGGGAATCCGATGAGCGTCTCCGTTGTAGGCTGGAACAATAATATATGTTCAGACTCACTGGGTATTTATGCACAGATAAGTGGGGGAATGCAGCCCTTTTCTTACCAATGGAACAATGGAACTACCCAGGGTTGGTTATTGCCGACCAGTGCGGGGTATTATAGCGTGACTGTAACAGACGCGAATGGCTGTACAGCCACTGGAGGCTATTATATAGAGGGCGATCTTGATGATTGCGCTACCATCGAGGGGACTATTTTTGCAGACTACAACAATGATTGCCTGTTTAGCTCAGGAGATGTAGGGCTTCAGCAAATGACCATTCGCGTATCAGATGCTTCTGGTAACGAATATTACGATTATAGCATTGCTGATGGCCACTTTGAAATTTCGTTGCCTGCGGGTACGTACTTTATCACCCCAATTCTCAACAACCTGCCCTGGAGTACCTGTCCTGGTATTTTTCAGGTAAGTGTTGCAGCGGGGGAGACAGCGGTGTACAACTTGCCGTTGCAAGCCGCTGAGCTGTGTCCATTATTAGAGATTAGCGTTGGTAATGCGTTTTTGCGTCGGTGTAATACCCAGAACATGTATTACGTAAATTACAACAACCAGGGGACCCTTGTTGCTGAAAATGCGTATGCGGTGTTGACGCTGGATGATTATTTGACTGTAGAGGAATCGAATGTTCCTTTTAATAATGTAGGCAATCATCAATACCAGTTCGAGCTTGGTGATGTAGAGGTAAATGAGTTTGGTTATTTTTGGGTCCGAGTAGCGGTAAGTTGTGAGGCTAACTTGGGACAGACGCACTGTTTGGAAGCAGTTATTTATCCCAATGCTCCATGTCCAACGGCGAATGCCAACTGGTCGGGCGCAAGTGTGCAGCTAACGGCGGAGTGTGATGGTACGGAAGTGCGCTTCTTTGCCAAGAATGTTGGCACGGCTCCTATGAGTGGATCACTGGAATATGTGATTATTGAGGATGCGGTGATGATGAAAATGGCTCCTCAGGCCCCTCTTCTGGTGGGAGAAAATCGCTTGGTTTATGCGACGCTCGCCAATGGGGCAACGTATAGGATGGAAGCAGAGCAAGAGCCCTTGCACCCTGGATTTTCCAACCCAGCTGTAGTGGTAGAAGGCTGCGGGGTGGCTGCAAACGGCACTATTTCACTGGGATTTGTGACCCAGTTGGAGGCGGACGATGCCGATCCGTGGAAAGACGTCGTATGCCGGGAAAACATTGGCTCTTGGGATCCGAATGACAAGCGTGGCTTCCCAACGGGTTACGGTGAGAAGCACCATATTCGCCCTGGTGTTGATTTGGAGTACATCATTCGTTTCCAAAATACTGGTACGGATACTGCCTTTTCCGTGGTGATTCGGGATACCCTATCAAGCTGGCTCGATGCCGCGACCGTTCGTCCAGGCGCCTCCAGTCATCCTTATCGCTTTGACTATTACGGGGATGGCTATCTAAAGTTTGTGTTTGAGCCAATTGCCTTGCCAGACAGCAATGTCAACCTAGCTGCTTCACAGGGTTTTGTTACCTTCCGGGTATCCCAACGGGCAGACGTACCCTTAGAAACCGATATCTTAAATACGGCAGCGATCTATTTTGACAGCAATGAACCGGTTATTACCAACACTACCCGTCACCGGGTGGGGCTCAATTTTATGACGGTGGATACCTGGTCGCCCAGCCAGTCTGGAACAGGTGTTCAATTAAGTATTCAGCCGAATCCATTCAAAGACTTTACCGTCCTTAAACTGGAGGGAATGGCTGTTGGTACTGAATGGAGCGGTGAACTGATTGATGCTATGGGCAGGTTGGTGTTGAGCAAACGCTCGAGCGACAGTACCTGGCGGATTGATCGCGGGCAATTGCCTGCTGGCTCCTACATGGTCCGCATTATGACCCAGGACGGGGTGATTGGGAAATGGACGGTAATTAAGGGTTAATGGTTAATTGTTAGTGGTTAATGTCGAGTGTAGAATTTCGAAATTCTGCACTCGACATTTAATTATAAGATGTATTCTGACGGTTTTTTTTTGACGCACTGACTGGATGCAATAAATCAATCTCGTTCGGAGTAAGGGGTAGGAATGTTTCCTCTTTGCTTCTACTCGATTTGTTTGTAATAAAGTACTTTGGTGCCATCCGTTCCTGTAACCAACATGTTTTGGTTTTCAACATAATAACTACCCAGCAGCTGTACTTGGGTTTGACCATGTTCTGTGATTTGCAGGTAGAGCTGTCTGTTTTGGGTATACCAAATCAAGCCAGGTAGGATGCTTCCTCCTTGCTTACTGGAAGAGCCGCTCCAGCTGCTTCCTCCTACCACCGTTCTACTTCCACCGTCTGCAACCTGCCCATCGGCCAATAATACCAAGGAAGTTTCGGTAGCCATACTCCCTTGTCCAAAGCCGCTGCTGTTGTAGTTGGACTGCCGTACCCATTTACCTACTAGCGCGGGGTCTCGTTGCCGTTGGTCTTGGTGGGGAGCTGAAGCGGAATGGTTCGATGGTTTTTTTTGCAATTCCAGGGGAATAAGGGTACCCCAGAATTCCAACTTCAGAGATAAAGCACTTCCTTGGAGATGACCATTCAGCGTTAGTTGAACGCCTAGGTTTTGCTCCTTACAAGTGCCCGTTAGTTGATTTCCGGAGCTAGTAGCCGTTACCTTGTATTGATTGTGGCTATCATCCAGAATGCCCTCATACGAATGGTTGTTGGTTTTGTTGAGTTGCATACGGACGGGCGCCCCTTCATAGCTGCCTTCGTAGCTGCCTGAAAAATCCTGTGAAAAAACCATGATTGGGAGGTGTAGTAAGCAGAAGTAAAATATGCGTGCATTCATAGCGATCAATTTTGAATTGAGTTCTATAAACGCAATGTTATGTGTAATTATTCGTAATTTTTATTTTTTTATTTTAAATTTTAACAAATATGGTAGGTGGCCCAGATCAGGTGTTGGTGTTTTGCTATTAAAATGGGAGACAGGTTTTAGGGTAGTTTTCAACACATCGGGAGAGGTATACTTAACAAAAAAATGAAAATTTGCCCTTTAGAGTGGTCTAGGGAGCGCAAGTTGCTTCATCGTTTGTGAATTCCAGCAGATCGCCGGGTTGGCAATCTAAGGCTTCACAAAGGGAGGCCAGCGTACTAAACCGAATCGCTTTTGCTTTGCCCGTTTTGAGAATGGATAAATTGGCTAGGGTCAAGCCCACTTTTTCTGACAGCTCATTGAGGGAAATTTTCCGTTTGGCCATCATTACATCGAGGTTTACGACAATTGGCATCTTCAAATCGTTAGTTCGTTTTCCTTTTGGATTTCAAGTCCTTTTTTGAATATCAGTGCAAAAATGATCAAAATGAACCCCATAAAAATCCAAATATCAGCGCCTTGCAAGTTGAGATCATTATAGTTGCTTTCGAGGAGGATTTTTTTTGCAAATTGGCTTCCCCAATACGAGAAAAGGCCAATGCCAAAGGCTAAATAGGATAGGTTAAACAGGTATTTACCCAGCATTTCATTGAATGGAAATGCAAAATCAACTTTTTTTTGGTGAAATAAGTCCACGATCAGGTAAAATAGAATGGATTTGAGGACTGCCACCAGGCTTAGCAGGATAACCAAGGTTACAAAATGGCTTTGATTAAACAGGTACAGCCCATATAAATTCAGTCCGCCCCAAAATCGGGAAGATGCTTCAGGATGGAAAAACAGGGAGATGATTGCATTCACTATTATTCCACCCGCCTCCACACAGAGACCAATAAAAAGTACCCAGGCCAATACTTGGAGGCCTTTTAAGAAGTAAGAGTGTTGGGTCGACATTTTTCTGTTTATGTAGGGCGAAGGTACTTATTTATTGTTTATCAATAAAAAATTATTTTTATTTAATAAATTTTACCAAAAAAAAGCCGTCTCCAGTGGTTGAACGAGAGACGGCGTATGGAATTGGGACGGCCTGTTTACCTTAAGGAGCTAAATGCTCCACTGTATTATTGGGATAGGCTGCATGCAGGAACCCACTACTTAAATCCTGCAAGTTGGAGGCCTTTTTGAATGTATGGGTTTTTTTTCATGACTTTCCAGATGATTTCCGACTCATAATTTGCGATTTGGAGAAGGATGGGTCCTTGGTCGATGCCCAATTGATCGGGGTCATACCAGCCGGTAGTTCCATCTTTATGCTGGTAGTTCAGATTAAACGCATCAATAAATCCGTACTGGTTGTATATCTTGGGGTAGGTATGCTTCATATATTTTAGGGCTGGGATACAAATTTCTGGGGCAAAAGGGATAGAGCCTCCGGCGGCAGTGGGAGCTATGGTGCCGTCATCTTCCAGGTAACCATATGCAACTCCGCGCGCTCCGTAGTCCATGTACCGGATATTGGGGTCAGCATTGTTGCGGTTGCCTGGGCCATCACAGGCTGTTAGGCCCCAAACCAGTGGGCTATATCCCGTGAATGCACCGGGATTAATGCTGCAGTAGCGGTGGTTGGCGAGGGTGGCACGACGGGAGTTTTCGAAATAGTCAATACCCTTAGCCCGCATATAATCGTCTTTTATTCCTCTGAAATCCACAAAACAATGGGAGTATTGGTGGCCAAACAAAGGGCCAAAATTCAGGTAATCCTGGCCAAGGTGGGAGCGCCAAACATACGTCTTGGTCCAAGCTTGCCAGGAAGATGCCGGAATGGGGTGGCTTGGTGATCCAATCGCCATGAGGTAAAGCACCATTGCTTCATTGTAGCCTTCCCAATCGCTCTCAATAAATCCCTTTTCGGGATGCCATCCCATGCTCATGACTTCCTGGCCGTCCATGGCCCAATCCCATTCAACTGCCAGGTAAAGTTGGTCGGCGAGTTGGCGTAATTCTTTTTCAGATGGGTTATCTTGGTCAAAGTAGGACATGCAGGATAAAATGCCTGCCATTAGTAGGCCGGTATCGATGGTAGATAGCTCCACTTCTTTAAAACGCAATCCGGATGTTTGATAAAGAAAGTGGTAAAAGAAGCCTTTGTATCCTGCTACACCTGCTTTCTCAGGTCCTTTTGGGAGTTGCTTCAAGAAACGGAGCGTAGTGAGCACCCGTTCGACTGCTTGTTGGCGGGTGATGTAGCCTTTTTCTACACCTACGATGTAGCCGGCTAGTCCGAAGCCGGTCGCGGCAATGCTACTAAAGGTTTCATTGGGCCATCGGTCGGGAATTTGTCCATTGGAGGTATTGCCGAGGTCCCAGAAAAACTGAAAAGTGTGTCTGGAGAGGGAGTCTAAGAAGGGATCCTTTTGTTTGTTTTGCGCGTTGCTGCTGCCGGCCAGCAGCAGTAGGAAGGAGAATAGTATGTTTTTTACGTTCATAAAAAGCAGGTTTACAAATACATGGAGAGCAAATTTATCGAATTATTTCGGATTTGGTGGAAAAATGGTTCGGATAGATCAAGGTGCATAAGCTGCCTGCCGTTTTGGGCACTTTTAGGAGGGTGCCTTTGTTGTGATTCATTGGAAGTATGAAATTGAATATTCTTTGAAGTAAGTCGTTATGAACTGAAAGATGCTACCTTATTTTCCTTTACTACCCAATAAAAAAGGGCTTACACCGGGAGGATACCCGGCATAAGCCCTTGAATAGTATCGGAGTTCGATTACTTCTCAGAATTGTACATCAAACGGATTTCGTCGTCAGACAATACTTTGTGGTAGATACGAACGTCGTCCAGTTGACCTTTGAAGTGGTTAGAAGTAGGGAAGTCGTAACCGCCCCATGGCTCAGCATCCCACAACTGACCAGCGCGAGACTGGATGAAACCGAATGCAAGTTCGTTCACAACCTCAGGAGCAGTGCCACCGTACTTCAAACCAGTTACGTTGCGCTTAGCGTCACCTTCTGGCCACAAGTCGAAGTCGAAGCTCTTCATTTTCTCACCATTGATGTACAAGATGCCTTGGCGAGAAGAGCTGTTATAAACACAAACAACGTGTGCCCATTTGTCTTTCAACAGTGCAGCAACACCACCTGAAGCGGTCAAGTCTTTGCAGAAATCCCAACCTTGCCAGCCGCCATTAGCGCCAGTTTTGCCGTCGCCAGGGAACCAAAGGTCTTCAGCACCGGTGTTACCGTTGCCCAAGTCGTAGCTAGCAGCCAGTTTGCACCATCCGTAGTCAGAAGGAATTTCGAACTGGAATCCTTTGAATGCAGCAAGGCCCATTACAAAGTGTCCAGCAGGATTTCCGTCACCGTTTACGTGGCCATCAGAGTTTGTCTTTACCCAGAAGCCCAAAGTGAAATCATTGGTGTTCATCAAGGCATCAGCACCTGGGATTTCCATGATACTGTTGTCGCCATTGAAGGTTGCTGCTTTACCAGCTGCTGCATTGCGAGAGTCTGTGTAGTCAATAGCAACTGAAGCGGAAGCGTTGAAGCTACCTGCTACGTCGTTACCATTTCCTTCGAACGTCCAGTGTGCTACTGCGCCCGCAGGAGCAAAGGTTCCGCCAGTGGTAAAGGTGCGCTCGAATGCAGTTACGTTTGCTGCTCCGTCAGCGAAGGCTACGCCGCTGGTGAAAGACAGTTTGTACAGCGTACCTGAACCCAAGTCTTCCGTTGGATCGATCGTAACTACGTTTCCTGCAACGGTGATGTTAGTAGCCAGGGTAGCGTTGTCATAATCGCGTACGAGGGTGATGTTGGTGCTAGTGGCGGTAGAAGCATTGATGTCTTCTGCGAACGTAGCTACGATGTTAGCTGTAGCCGCAACGCCAGTGGCGCTGGTTGCTCCGTTAAGATCTACGCCGTCTGCAGTCAAGCTTGAAAGAGTATAGTCTTTCTCTTTTTTGCAGGAGACCATAACCATCATCGCGATGCCCACTAGGGCGAAGGACTGAATTAAAAACTTCTTCATTGTTGAAAAGAATGTTTTGGTGAAAAGTGAATATGATTGTTGTAAATGATTACCAACCTGGATTTTGAGAGATGGCTCCCTGAGAGATATCTACTTCTGTCTGCGGAATCGGGAAATGTTCGTGCTTGCCTGTCTGGAATCCGTAAGCGCCGAGGACGGCAGCTGCACGTCCGGTGCGGACAAGGTCATAAAAACGGTGGCCCTCCATCGCGAACTCGGAGCGGCGTTCAAACAGGATGCGATCGCGCAATTCTGCTTGTGCGTTCGTGGTCACATCTGGGAGAATGCTGTTGTTTCCTTCCCTGGCACGAGCGCGGACCGCGTTCAGGTAGTTGAGTGCTTGTGCGGTTTTATTGTTTTCGTTCAACGCTTCTGCTGCCATTAATAGTACGTCTGCATACCGGATTAACCGGCGGTTATGTCCCCATTGTTCGGAGGTAGAGATCCCGGGGATCCATACTTTTTGCGTATAGCATTCTATTTCTTTTACGATGGTGTTGGCCGGAGGGTCGCTGTACGTGACATCTGGCGTGGATCCATCGCCCAAGATTTTAATCCCGTCGATAGTTTCACCAAGGAAAATGATGGTTGCTTCTTTTCTGGGGTCTCCAGCTTCGAAGTGGTCCATCAAGTCCAGAGAAGGACGGTTAAAACCCCATCCACGGTTGGGTGTTCCCCGAACGCCCTGTGTATTGGCGTACTGGCTACCTCCGTTCTCGGTGCCTTCAAATTCAACGGAGCCAATTTCAAAGACCGATTCTTCGTTGTATTGTCCATAAATGGAGAATGTATGGCTGAAGCTAGGGTCCAAGCTGTACTGGTTAGAATTGATGACTTCAAGTGCGTATTTCTCTGCGTTTACAAAATCTTTCCGGAAGAGGTATACTTTAGCTAAAAGCGCCTGGGCTGCTCCTTTAGTGGCCCTTCCGTACTCTGCTGTTGTAAGGGCAGAGCGCAAAGGTAAATGTTGGGCAGCGAATTCCAAGTCGCTCAAAATTACTTGGTATACTTCTTCCTCGGTGCTACGACCTAGGGTAAGGGCTGGATTAGTATCCAAAACTAACGGTACTCCTCCCCATGCGCGAACGAGATCAAAGTAATACAGGCCACGCAGAAAATGAGCTTGAGCCAGGTAGCTATTTTTCCTGTTTTCGTCCAAATCTACTGCCGGTCCTTTTTCAATCACCACATTGCAGCGTTTGACTCCTTCGTACAAGGCATTCCACCAGCGGTCCAGTCCATCTTGACCTGGTGTGAAGGTGAAGTCTTCAAAAGCATTGAGGTTGCTAGCCTGGTCGGTTGGATTGGACCCTTTATAGGCGTCATCTGACATGATGTCCATAATTGGGTAACCACCGCTGTGGTAGAACCAGCCTCGGAGGGTATTGTAGCAGGCATTGGTTGCCAGCATCAGTTCGTTTTCATTGGAAGGGAAAAATTCTTGTGTTAAATTGCCTTGGGGCGATTCATTGAGGAAGTCTTCGCAGGCGACCATTGTCAGGGTGCTTGTAAAGACCATTATTTTAAATAGCGTATTGAATTTCATAGTCGGGTAGTTCTCTTAAAAGGTGAGGTTAAAGCCGATGCTGTACACGGCTGTGATTGGATACACGCCATAGTCGATTCCTGCTGAAAGGACGTCGCTGTTACCAATTTCAGGAGTATAACCGGTGTATTTCGTCAATGTCCACAGGTTAGTGCCGCGAAGATACACTTTGCCTTGGCTGATGTGGTTGCGTTGTAGCCAGCTTTCGGAGAAGGTGTAGCCGAGGGTTAACGAGCGAAGACGAAGGAAAGAGCCACTTTGGATGAAGCGGCTACTCGCTACCCAGTTATAGCCACCGGTGGTAGCGCGGGGTTCTTCGTTGCTTCCTCCCTCTGCGCGCCAGCGGTTGAGTACATCGGCTTCAAAGTTGTAGAGGTCTGGTCGAACCGCATTTTTACCGTTATAGATTTTATTGCCCAGCTGGCCTTGGAAATCAATTCCAAGGTCGAACTGGCGGTAGCTCATTTCACCAGAAAATCCATAAATGAATTTTGGAATTGGAGAGCCGAGGAACACCCGGTCTTGCGTATTAATTACCCCGTCTCCGTTTTGATCAAGGTAAATTAAATCGCCAATTTCGGCGATTGATTGGCGAGGAGTGTTGTCTAGCTGAGCTTGGTTTTGGAATACACCGCCTACTTCATACCCGTAGAAGGCTCCGATAGGCAGACCCGCTTTTGAGAGTGTTACGGATTGACCATTGCCAAGGAAGCCTCCCACCAGAGTAGAATCAACTCCACTGCTTCCGCCTACGCTTTTTACTTCATTGTACACGGTAGAACCCAGTGCAGCGAGGCGGTATTTTACATCACCTACACGGCCATTGTAAGCCAGGTTGAATTCCATCCCGCGGTTCACTACAGAAGCGGCGTTGTAGCGAACCTTCACTCCTTGACCGTTCCCGGTATAGCCTGGGGTAGAAAGTTCTACCAGGATATCATCGGTTAGGCGGTTGTAAAAATCCAACTCTGCTGTGATTTTATCTTGGAAAAATCCCAATTCTAGGCCGACATCCGATTGGGTAGTCGTTTCCCAGCGAATATTTGGATTGCCATTCTTACCGAAGGAGGCACCTGGTACCAAGGCGTCTGGTACGCCAAATACGCCATTTACTCCGTTGACAATCAGCGCATATTGGTCGAGGTAACTGATTTTTTCATTTCCGATTTGGCCCCAGCTAGCACGTAGTTTCAAGGTGCTAATTTGGCTCACATTCTCCATAAATGCCTCTTTGTGGAGGTTCCAGCCTGCCGCTACCGATGGGAAATTGCCCCAGCGATTGGCGGCGATAAACTTGGAAGAACCATCGCGACGGAAGGTGGCGGTAAACAAGTATTTATCCTTTAAGGTGTAATTCGCTCGGAAAAGATAGGATAACAGCGAATAGTTTTGATCGGGATCTACTCCATGGAAAATCGTATTCGGGTTTACATTATTGCTGTTGATGTACCAAAGGTCTTCGCGTTCATTGATAATATTTTGCGCGCCAATATTGAAAATCAGGGAACGGCTACGCTGCATGGTGTAACCACCCAATAAACTGAAGCGATGGTCTGCGCCTAAGTCGAAGTTGTAATTCAGGGTGTTTTCCCAGAGCCAGTTTAATCCGCGGAATGTATTGATGTTCAGGTCGTTGATGACGTTCTGCTGTTGAGGCGAAACGAAGAAGACGGGTGAAAATGAACGTCCCTCTGCGAAGTTAAAGTCTACACCAAAGGAAGAGCGGAACGATAAGCCTTTCATTAGTTCCAATTCGGTGAACATATTACCAACGGAACGGAATCCGCGCGACTGGTTGTTGGTATATTCGATATCGGCTAATGGATTACCGACCCCGGGCACCTCGGAGTAACTACCATCGTCTTTAAATGGTTTGATAACAGGTTGTGCCCGGTAGGCAGCATAGGTTACATTGGGGGCATTTCCCTGCCGGAAAGGAGCGATTGTCAGGTTGTTTCCAACTTTTATTTTCTTCGTTAATTTGTAGGTATTGTTCATTTTAATCGTCAAACGATCGTAGCTGGACTTTTCAATGATCCCTTGTTGGGTAAAAACCCCAATACCTAGGTAGTACTGTTGGCGATCAGAGGCGCCTGAGACAGAGAATTGGTAATTGCCCAGAGGAGCTTCTTTGAAGATGAGGTCCTGCCAATCGGTGTTGGGCAGTGCGTCAAGGTTGTTATAAGATCCAGTGACGATGTCATTTACATAGGCACCAAACTCGCGGCCGCTAAGCAGGTCAATTCGATTGGCTAGGTGTTGGATAGAGTATTCCGCTGAGAAAGCATAGGTGGGCTTGCCATCGAGTGATTTACCTTGTTTGGTGGTAATGATAATCACTCCATTTGCTCCCCTGGAACCATAAATAGCTGTGGCGGAGGCATCCTTCAGCACTTCCATCGATTCAATATCCGCGGAGTTGAGGAAGGAGATGTTGTCTAGGATCACACCATCCACCACAAAAATCGGGGAGGAATTATTAAAAGTGCCGACTCCGCGGACCCGGATTACGGGTACGGCTCCTGGCGCTCCAGAAGGGCTACTTACCTGCACCCCTGCCACCTTACCTTGAAGGGCTTGTTCGGGAGAGAGCGAAGGGATTTTGGTCAAATCTCCTCCGCGCAAGGTGGAAACTGCGCCGGTAAGATCGCTTTTTCGTTGGCGGCCGTATCCTACTACCACCACTTCGTCTAGGTTTTCAAAATCTTCTGTCAGAGCAATATCAATATTGGTTCTGCCGCCAATATCCACGGTTTGGCCAATATAGCCAAGGTAAACGAACTTAAGCTGTTTGTCAGATTTGGAAACGGAGAGAGCATACCGCCCTTCTGCATCCGAAACGGTTCCTTTTGCGGTGCCGGGTACTGCAATAGTTGCACCGGCAAGGGGTTCCTGGGTTCCGGCATCCGTAATGGTTCCGGTGATTTTGAGATCCTGCGCCCATAGTGGAACACTGAGCATCAGGCCTCCCAAAACGAATAGTGTGGTAAATAATTGCTTCATAAATAGGTAGTTGAACGTAAACGCTGGAATACTTTGCTGTTGATTTTCAAAAGATACATTTTACAATACTATTTAATGTATTTTTTAAAAATAAAATTGGTTTAAACGGCCAAAGGTAGCAATGGTAAAATCTTGTGTAAAATGACTTATATCATTGCTACCCTTGACCGGGAGCACTGGTTAATCTTGTAATTCGAAGCGAATGCTTTGAACGTTGGAGGAGTTGGGGCCAACCATGACATCAAATTCTCCTGTTTCTGCTCCATACTGGAGGTCGTAGTTGAAAAAGCTGAGCATCGATTCGTCTACGAAGAAGGTGATAGTCTTCGATTCTCCTGGTTGGAGGTTTATTTTTTGATAGGCTTTCAGCTGTTTTACTGGGCGCGTGCTGCTCCCTACCAGGTCGCGGACATAGAGCTGAACGGTTTCTTCTCCAGCGCGTTTACCAGCATTGGTGATGGTAAGGGTTAAGTTGAGCTTTTCCCCTCTTTTCATTTTCTTTTTATTGAGAAATGGTTTGGAGTAGGTAAAATCAGTATAGCTCAAGCCATATCCGAATGGGTACAAGGGCTCATTTGGGCTATCCAGGTATTTGGAGGTATATTTATTGTTGGCGTCGAATGGACGTCCTGTATTTTTCATGTCGTAATGCACTGGGATTTGGCCTTCTGAGCGGGGGAAGGTGGTAGTGAGTCGGCCACTTGGGTTGTAATCTCCGTAGAGGACATCCGTAATTGCTGGGCCTGCCATGGTTCCCAGGTACCAAGTTTCGAGGATGGCATCAGCTTTTTGGTCGAGTTCAGGAATGCAAAGCGGGCGTCCGTTCATGAGTACCACTACCACTGGTTTGCCGAGTGCTTGAATTTGCTCGAACAGCTGTTGTTGTACGCCGGGCAGGCCCAGGGAGGATCTGGAGGCCGCTTCACCGGTCATGTCCCAGTTTTCGCCGAGCGCCAGCACGACTACATCTGCTGAACGGGCGGTTTGCAAAGCAGATTCGATATACTGCAAGGAGTCATCGTTGATGTTGCAGCCTTTTGCGTACAGGATGTTATTGGGTGCTTTTTCTTGCATCGCGGCCAGAACAGGTATGGATTTGGTCCAGTCGCCTGCGGCAGACCAGGAGCCGATCAGGCTTCTTTTTTCATTCCCAAAGGGCCCAATCAATGCCACCTTTTGATTGGTGCGGAGTGGGAGGGTGTTGTTTTTATTTTTCAATAAAACAATGGATTTACGCGCCATTCGGCGGGCGGCTTCCAGGTTAGCTTGTGAGAGAACAATCATTTTCTCTCTTTTTTCATCAGAATAGCGATAGGGGTCTTCAAACAGGCCCAGGTCGTATTTGAGTGCAAGGATATTCCGAACTGCCTGATCGATGGCTGCTTGGGGTACATTTCCTTTGTCTACCAGCGATTTTAGGTGGTTCATATAAACGGCTCCTTGCATATCCATGTCGACCCCTGCATTTGCTGCTTGCATCCCTGCTTGGCGCTCATCTTTGGAGAATCCATGCGCTACCATTTCATTGATGGAGGTGTAATCGGTCACCACCATTCCTTTGTAATTCCAGTCTTTTCGAAGGATATCTTTTAGCAGGAAGGAGTTGGCAGTTGCGGGGATGCCGTTCAGTTCATTAAAAGAGGTCATAAAGGAAGCAACACCCGCATCTACACAGGCCTTAAAAGGAGGAAGGTAGGTATTGTACAGGGTTTGGATAGACATATCCACGGTGTGATAATCTCTTCCTGCCTGTGCTGCGCCATAGGCTGCAAAGTGTTTTGCGCAGGCGGCGATGGTTTTAGGAGATTTCAGGCTTTCTCCCTGGAATCCTTTTACTCGGGCGGCCCCAATGAGGGAGCCGAGGTAGGTGTCTTCCCCTGCACCTTCCGAGATCCGTCCCCAACGTGGGTCGCGGGCAATGTCTACCATTGGAGCAAAGGTCCAGTGTAAGCCTTGTGCGGCTGCTTCTTCGCCAGCGACTCGGGCTGCGTTTTCGATTTCAGCCAAATCCCAGCTGCAAGATTCGGCTAGTGAAATGGGGAAAATAGTTTGATGGCCGTGAATGACATCATATCCGAACAGGAGGGGGATTTTGAGTCGGGTATTTTCTACAGCTATTTGCTGGAGTTCTCGGGTGTATTTGGCGGTATATGCGTTGAACACGGCCCCCACTTTTCCCGCCTTAATATCTTCCTTGTATTGTGGGCGCAAGCTTGGTCCTGTCACATCCCAATCAGAG
>Ga0315902_10003701_pt1 | contig 22643 bp, 21 predicted proteins | sample LakEriMetagenome_9_FD_203523 | JGI IMG/M metagenome (GOLD analysis project Ga0315902, IMG submission 203523) | Freshwater fungal communities from buoy surface, Lake Erie, Ohio, United States - Buoy 12 MA117 | ecosystem: Environmental > Aquatic > Freshwater > Lake > Lake biofilm | place: USA... | reverse complement strand
TCGTCCACGTCACCGCCGGCTTCGGAGACGTCGGTTTCTGCGGCTACTGGACGCTGGAGATGTTCGCCGTCCAGCCGGTGAAGATCTACCCGGGCGTGCCGATCTGCCAGATCTTCTTCCATCAGATCGCCGGCGACATCACCGAATACTCCAGCGACAAGTACCAGCACAACCGCGACATCCAGCCGAGCCTGCTGTTCCGGGAACTGACCGCGGACGGCGACCGCGGCCAGCAGTTGGAACTGGAGTTCTCGGCCGAGGCCGCGGCGCTCGTCGCCGCGCGGGCCGCGAAGTAGGTGCCGCATGCTCCCCAAAGCCCTCGCCTGGTCGTCCCTCGGTCTCGCGTTGCTGTTCGTGGCGCTCGCGTTGACCGGCGTGTTCGGCTGGGACTCGCTCGGCAGTGATACGGCCACGATGCTGTTCACCTTCGGCGCGATCCCGGCGCTCGCCACCTCCCTCCTGTTGGCGCTGGCCCTGCTCTTCGTGTCGGCGTTCCAGTCGAAGGACTGACCGCCACGCGATCTCCGCTTTTTCCCTTCCCGTCCTCCCGGCATACTCCCGTGCTCCGAACCCACACCTGCGGCGAACTGCGTCCCCTCCACATCGGCGGCGAAACGACCCTCTGCGGCTGGGTGGACAGAGTCCGCGACCACAAGGGCGTGATCTTCGTCGATCTCCGCGACCGCTGGGGCAAGACCCAGGTCGTGATCGGCCCCGACTCCCCGGCCGAGACCCTCGCCGCGGCCCGCGCCGTGCGACCGGAGTGGGTGATCCGCGTCCACGGGGTGGTCGGCGCACGGCCCGAGGGCACGACGAATCCCAAGCTCGCCACGGGCGGCGTCGAGGTCGCATGCCGCCGCCTCGACGTCCTCAACGAGGCGGAGACGCCCGTCTTCCAGCCGGGCGCGACCGATCTGCCCGGCGAGGAGGTGCGGCTCGCACATCGCTGGCTCGACCTGCGGCGGCCGGCGATGCAGGAGAACATGTTCCTGCGCAGCCGGATCGTGAAGATCATGCGCGACCACTTCGACGAACTGGGCTTCATCGACGTGGAGACGCCGATGCTGGGCAAGAGCACGCCCGAAGGGGCCCGCGACTACCTCGTGCCCAGCCGGCTGGAGCACGGCTCGTTCTTCGCGCTGCCGCAGTCGCCGCAGCTCTACAAGCAGCTGCTGATGATGGCGGGCTTCGACCGCTACGTGCAGGTGGCGAAGTGCTTCCGCGACGAAGACCTGCGGGCCGACCGGCAGCCGGAGTTCACCCAGCTCGACGTGGAGATGTCGTTCGTCGAGGCCGACGACGTGATGGGCGTGATCGAGGGGCTCGTGAAGCGCACCGCCCGGGAGATCCTCGGGCTCGACGTGCCGCTGCCGCTGCCGCGGCTGACCTGGGACGAGTGCATGGAGCGGTTCGGCCACGACGCCCCGGACCTGCGATTCGGCCTGGAGATCGTGGACCTCACGGCGATCGCCGGCGAGAGCGAGTTTCGCGTCTTCCGTGGGGCCGTGGAGAGCGGCGGCCGCGTGCGCGGCATCCGCGTGCCGGGCGCGGCGGGGAAGTTCTCCCGCAAGGAACTCGACGACCTGACGGCCGTCGCCGTCGAGGGGGGTGCCAAGGGGCTCGTGTGGCTGAAGGTCGAGCCCGACGGCTCGTGGAGCGGGCCGGTCGCCAAAAATCTCGGTCCCATCGCCGAGCCGCTCAAGGCGAAGCTCGCGTGCGAGGCCGGCGACCTGGCGCTGATCGTCGCCGACTCCTTCGAAACGACCTGCAAGGCGCTGCACATGCTCCGCAAGCGGCTCGGCGGCCAGCTCGGCCTCTACGATCCGAACGCCATGCACTTTTCCTGGGTCGTCGACTTCCCGATGTTCGCCCGCGACACCGAAAGCGGCGGCTGGGCCTCGATGCACCATCCCTTCACGGCGCCGCGGCCGGCCGACCTCGACATCCTGGAGAGCGACCCGGCGGCCTGCCGGGCGGTGGCCTACGACCTCGTGATCAACGGGTCGGAGGCCGGCGGCGGCACGATCCGCATTCACGACGGCGGCACGCAGGAGAAGGTCTTCAACCTCCTCGGCATCACGCCGGAGGTGGCCCGCGAGCGGTTCGGCTTCCTGCTCGACGCCCTCCGCAGCGGCGCCCCGCCGCACGGCGGCATCGCCTTGGGCATCGACCGCTGGGTGATGCTCTTCGGCAAGCTCGACAGCATCCGCGACGTGATCGCCTTCCCGAAGACGCAGAAGGCGAGCGACTTGATGACGGGAGCGCCGGCGCCGGTGGAGCCGAAGCAGCTCACGGAACTCGGCGTCCGCGTGGTCGTGCCGCCGAAGCCGGCCTGAAGCGGCCGCCGGCCATGCTCGCGAGGATCCACGCGGCCGGCACCACCACCATCCCGACCGCGACGGCGAGCAGGGCGGCGGTGAGCGGCGTCGTGTCAAACCGGCCACGGCCGAGAAGCGTTTGCGCGAACGCATAGCAGCCGAACAGCGCGTTGCCCGCCGCTGCGGCCGCGACGCATCGCACCCGGCCACGGATGGCCACGCCGGCCCGACGGGCCGCCCAGGCGAGCAGCGGCAGCCACTGGAGGGCGTGCAGGGCGGCGCCATGGGGAAACTTCAGCACGCCGGCCGCACCGAGCGTCTCAGGCGGCAGCCCGGCGGCACGACGGGCCTCGCCCGCGGCGCCCGCCCAGATGCCGAGCACGCAGGAGATCGCCAGCAGGCCGAGCCCGGCACGGGCAGCGAGGAGCATGTCGGGCGGCAGACGCACGGCCGAGACGAAAGAGCGCACCGTCAGGTCGCCGATCACGAGCGTCACGCCGAGGATCAGCCAGGTCATGACGTCGTACGCAACCGAGTCGAAGGGCGTGTCGCGGTTGAAGTGGCTGGCCGCGCCGCGCCACCTCTGCAGGTCGATCAGGGCCACCTCCACGACCAACGCGCCGGCCGTGGCCCAGGCGAGGTGGCCGTCCCCGCGGCGCCAAGGAAGCGCGGCCCACACCCAGCCGAGCGACCAGCACGTCAGCCCGCCCGAGATGCCGAAGAGAATCGGTTTGCGCCAGGTGACGGGACCCTCCCACGGCCCACCGAAAGCGGCCCAGACCGCGAGGTGGGCCAGGCCGCTGGCGACGAGCAGGGTGCCGGCGACGGCCAGCGGCCGGCCGCGCCGCTCGCGGCACCACTCGGGAAGTCGCCGCCGGGGAGAGGAGGAGGAATCCATGGAATCCGCATCGTACCCCAAGTCGTTGCGTGCCAGGCGTGGCCTTAGCGGGTGAAAAAGGTGACAGCCACCTTTTTCGCCGAGTCCGGGGATCGGCGGCAGAGACCGCCGCTCCAGACGGGCGAGCCACATGCTGCCCCTGGCACGTGAGAACTGATATGGTTAGTAACTTGCAAGGCCGTCGCAGGACGCGACGCGCGTCGGTCATGGCGAACCTTGGCTTCGCCATCGACCGACCAAGCAAACGAGGCCATGGATGGCTCGTTTGCGCTAAGGAAGGGCGGCTAGCTCAATTGGTCAGAGCACCTCGTTTACACCGAGGGGGTTGGGGGTTCGAGTCCCTCGCCGCCCATTCGATCGTCCCTGCATGGTGCCGCAGGATCACCGCGTGACCAGCCGGGCGACGTCGAAACCGAGGCCCCGGGCCTGCTCCACGAGGCCGGCGTAGACGTCGGGCGGTAGCCGGGTGTCGCGGGCCAGAATCCAGAGGAAGCGGCGGTCGGGCGTGCCGACCATCGCCCACTGGTAATCCTCATCGAGCGCGATGATCCAGTAGTTGCCCTCGCTCGGCACCGGCACGAGACCCGCCAGACCATCGAAGCGAACGCGGAGGCGGGCGTTGCCCGAGCACGGCACCGGCTCGGCACGACCGACGACCTCGCGGCCGCGACCACGACGCGTGACGCAGGAGTTGACGACGGTCAGCGACCCGTCGGGCCGTGGCTCGTAGCGGGCCTGCGAGCAGGCGCACGAGGCCTGGAAGAGATTCGGCAGCCGGGCGACCTCGTGCCACATGCCAGCGTAGCGGGCCAGATCGACGCACGGCACCGTCGGCAAAGGGGCGACGCGATGGCGGCCGCCGGCCAGGCAGCAGGCGACGAGGGCGATGGCAAGACGATATCGAACCGCGGCCATGGATGGCTCCCGTGAAAAAAGGCAGGCCCGGCGGCGACGATGGCCGGGCCGGTTACACTCAACGGTACCCTCGCCAATCGCGGCCCCACCATGAAGCATTTTTTCGTTCTTTTTGCGGTTGTTTGCCCGGTCTGTGCGGCCGATATCGCGGTCGCGCAGAACAGGCCCGTGGCCTTCGTCGGCGCCGAGGTGCTGCCGATCGCCGGGCCGCCGATCCCGGCGGGCACCGTCGTCGTCGCCAACGGCACGATCGTGGCCGTCGGCCCCTGCGTGTCGACGCCCGTGCCGGCCGACGCCGAACGGATCGAATGCGCCGGCAAGGTGATCATGCCGGGGCTCGTCGACACCCACAGCCATGTGGGTGGCGGCTGGGGCGGCGACGCCAGCGGCCCGATCCAGCCCGACGTGCGGATCCTCGACTCGATCAACGTCCGCGATGCGGGGTTCCGCAAGGCGGTCGCCGGCGGCCTGACCACGCTCAACATCATGCCCGGCTCCGGCCACCTGCTCAGCGGCCAGACCGTCTACGCCAAGCTGCGCAAGGCGTCGACCATCGACGACCTCCTCATCCGCGACGCCGCCGGCCGGCCGCTCGGCGGGATGAAGATGGCCAACGGCACCAACTCACAGAAGGAGCCCCCCTTCCCCGGCACCCGCTCGAAGTCGGCGGCGCTGGTGCGGCAGAAGTTTCTCAAGGCCCAGGACTACCGCCGCAAGGTGGCCGAGGCGAAAGGCGATGCCGCGAAACTGCCGGACCGCGACCTGGAGATGGAAGGGCTCGTGGACGTGCTCGAGGGCCGGGTCATCGTCCACCACCATGCCCACAGGGCCGACGACCTGATGACGGTGCTCCGGCTGCGGGACGAGTTCGGCTTCAAGGTCGTGCTCCACCATGCCAGCGAGGCCTGGAAGATCGCCGACGCCCTGGCCAAGGCCGGAGCCGCCTGCTCGGTGATCGTCGTGGACTCGCCCGGCGGCAAGATCGAGGCGATGGACATGTCCCTCGCAACGGGCGCCGTGCTGGAGAAGGCCGGCGTGCCCTGCGCGTTCCACACGGACGATGGAGTCACCGATTCGCGGCTCTTCCTGCGGACGGCGGCGCTCGGCGTGCGGGCCGGCATGTCCCGTCCGAAGGCCCTGGAGGCTCTGACGCTCGCCGGCGCCCGGATGCTCGATCTGGACGAGCGGGTCGGCTCTTTGGAGGCGGGCAAGGACGCCGATCTGGTCATCCTCTCCGGCGACCCGTTTTCGCTGCGTACCAAAGTGCTGCAGACCTGGGTGGAGGGCCGCAAGGTTTTCGATCGTGACGACCCGGAGGACCGCCTCTTCGCCGTGGGCGGCTACGGCGCGAGCCGCGACCAGCGGTTTCACGGCTGCTGCATCGACCTGCGCATGGCGGAGGGACAATGAGCCGCACGCTGCCACCGTTGGTCTTCCTCGCGTTCCTTGTGGCCGCCGGCTTCGCCGCCGCCGAGCCTGCGACTCCCTTGGCCGTCCGGGGCGACGTGGTCTACACCATGGCCGGCCCCGCGATCCGCGACGGCGTCGTGCTCATCGAGAACGGCAAGGTGAAGCAGGTCGGTCCAGCGGCCGAGGTCGCGATCCCCCCGGGCACGCGGCTGCTGCGTGGGGCGGTGGTCACGCCCGGACTCGTGGACGCCCACACGGTCGTCGGCCTCACCGGCTTCCTCAACCAAGACCAGGATCAGGATCAGCTCGACAAGGGCGAGCCGGTGCAGCCCGAACTGCGGGCCATCGACTCCTACAACCCCCGCGAACGGCTCGTGGAGTGGGTGCGCGGCTTCGGGGTCACGACGATTCATACCGGCCACGCCCCCGGCGCGCTCGTCTCGGGCCAGACGATGGTGGTGAAAACCGTGGGCGAGACGGTCGAGGCGGCCGCGCTGAAGCCGGTCGCCATGGTCGCGGTGACGCTCGGCGACGACGCCCGGCCGGGAGACGACAAGAAGTCGCCTGGCACCCGCAGCAAGGCGGTGGCCATGCTGCGCGGCGAACTGGTGAAGGCCCGGGAGTATGCCCGCAAGCGGGGCCTCGCCGACGCGGAGAAGCGGCCCGAGCGCGACCTGCGCCGGGAGGTGTTCGCCGATGTCCTCGACGGCAAACTGCCCATGCTGGTGACCGTGAACCGGGCCACGGACATCGACGCGGCCCTGCGGGTGGCGGCCGAGTTCGGCATTCGCATCGTGCTCGACTCCGCGGCCGAGGCCTACCTGGCGACCGACCGCATCAAGGCCGCCGGCGTGCCGGTGATTCTCCACCCCACGATGCGCCGTGCCGGCATGGGGGAGACCGAGAACATCGGCTTCGAGACGGCCGCAAAACTGCGGGCGGCCGGCATCCCCGTGGCCTTGCAGAGCGGCTACGAGGGGTACGTTCCCAAGACCCGCGTCGCCCTCTTCGAGGCCGCCATCGCCGCCGCCAACGGTCTCTCCACGGAGGAGGCCCTGGCCGCGATCACGGTGGACGCCGCGACGATCCTCGGCGTGGCCGACCGGGTCGGCTCCCTGCAACCGGGCCGCGACGCGGACGTCGCCGTGTTCGACGGCGACCCGTTCGAATACACCTCGCACTGCACGGCCGTGGTGATCGACGGCCGCATCGTCGCCGACGAACCGCGTTGACGCCGCGGCGATGGGCTCAGTTGCGATAGGTTGCGAAAGTCCGGGATGCCCCTACCCCGCCTCCGGACGTTCGCTGCGGCCTTCCAGGCCTGCGCTCACTGCATGTCCGCTGCGCTCCGCCATCCATGGCTGCGCTTGCTTCCATAGCCCGGCGTCGGGATAGGGGCATCCCCTCCCGGATCCGAGTGTGACTGCCGCAGGCAAAGACTCGGCGTCGTAGCTTACTTTGCTTTGCATGCTGCCGCCCGCCCTCCACTTGGGCCGCCAAACGCAACGCACGGCGGTCAGAGACCGCCGCTACAGAGCTATTCGAGAACGCAGCGTAAGCACGCGTTCATACGGCCGCGCCAGCGGCGGCTACGGTCGCCCGGAGGTGCGACCGCTTGCCCGGCTGGTCGCACCTTGGCTGCGACCACGCCGGGCCAAGCCCGCCGGGGGCATGGAGGCCCCGGCGGGCGTAAAGGCTAAAAGCAGCCGTTGCGAACTTCCTGGGTGATCAGTTCCTTGAGCCGCTGGATCGCCTGCTGCTCCATCGCCTTGGCGTCACACCAGAACTGCCGCAGATCGTCCCGCCATTCGGCATTGGCGATGTACTGGTCGTACCGCCACAGGGCATCGAGGCGGCGGCTGAGTTCGTGGACGAGATCGTGGTCGTGGTCCGAGCATCCGGACGTCTCGCCCATGTGGGCGAGCTCCCGTTCGGCGGCGAGCGTCATCGGCGAATCTCCAGGGGTGGATTGCCCGCCAGCCAGGCCGTCGGGCGGAACAGGAACGCCGTCCCTGGAACATCGTGAACCGCGCTGCGTGCGGCTTGGCTCAAGTGTCGCGGCCGGCGGTGCCGCGGCAAGTCGGGCCGATCCCCAGCGTTGCCCTGCCGTCGGACACTTGGCTTGGGAAATCTCGGGGTTCGCGGTACCATTCTTGCAGGGGCACCAGGCACGAAGTTGCCATGAACACGTTGGATCGCGACGCCGAGTCGATCGGTGGTCGCTCGGGTTTGCCCATCCGGCCGTTCGATGATTGGGCTCATCTGGTCGGCAGCCCGCAGAGGCTATCCGGTCTCGGCCATGCTCAAGCTGCCCAGCCGTCGCCGCTGGCCGACGCGCTCCCGTTCCAGCCCACCGTCCGTGGCCCGATGGCCCTCCTGCGGATCGTGGACGACGGGAGCGAGGACGGAGAACTGGTCCGCCTTCGCCGGGAGCGGTGCGTCATCGGCCGCAGCGATGGGGACGTGGTCATCCCCCACGACATTTCGATGTCGCCCCGCCATGCCGCCATCGAGCGGCTCGGCGACGCGGGCTGGCGGCTGTCCGATCTCGACAGCGCCGGCGGCACGTTCGCCCGCGTGACCACGGCCCGGCTGCGCGACGGCACCGTGCTGCAGGTGGGCCGGACGCGGCTCCGGTTCCAAGCAGTCGATCTCACCGAGGCGTGGCTCATCGAAGACCGGCCGGATCGACCTGGCGTGCGGCACGAGTGTCATGCGCCGGCAACGTCGCTCGGCCGCGTCGGCTGCGGCTGCGGGATCGGACTCGACGATCCCTTCGTCAGCCCGATCCACGCCACCGTGCACCGCACGCACCGCGGCTGGACGATCGACAACACGGGCATGAACGGCCTCTGGGTGCGGATCGAGGCGCCCGTCCGCCTGGCGGCACCATCGCAGTTCCTGTGCGGCGAACAGCGGTTCGTGTTCATGCCCTGCGGCTGACGGACGAACCGCTAGTCCAGCATCCACTCGGGGAGGCGGCGAACCCTGCCCTCCCGATCGACGCACACGACGGTGGTCGTGCCCGTGGCGATGATCGTCGCGCCACGGATCAGCTCGTAGGCGTGCCGGATGTGGGCCGCCCCTGCCTTCTCAACGCGGGTGCGCAGCACGAGCAGATCGTCGTACTCCGCCGGGGCGAGGTACTTGCACGACACGTCCGCCACCACCATGAAGAGCCCCGCATCCTCGAACTCCCGATAGGTCCGCCCATGGGCCCGCAGCATCTCCGTGCGGCCCATTTCGAAGTAGGTCAGGTAGTTCGCATGGTGGACCCGCCGTTGCCCATCGGTCTCCTGGTAGCGAACGCGGATTTCCAGTTCGTGGGCGGCGGGCATCGGAGCTCCTCGTTGGCGGGCGATCGGCGTCGCGGCCTCGCGACGCAGGTTCGTTGACCCGCCGTGTCGATGGAATCTATCCTCTGTTGCCCGTGGCGTCCCCTCCCTTCCTGCCCCGATCTCCGGAGACCTCCCTTGAGCCTAGGCGACGCAGGTGAAGGCGGCATCAGCTTTGCGACCGCCCGCGGCCGCGGCTGGCCAACGCTCCGCCAATTCACCGTGTTTCTCGAGAACCGGGTGGGCCAGCTGCTCGAGGTCGTGCGGCGGTTCGAAGGGTCCCGGGTGCGGATCGTGGCACTGTCGATCAACGACTCCGGCGAATGCGCCTTCGTGCGTTTCCTCCTCAGCCATCCGGAGCAGGGGCGGGAGATCCTGGAACGGGCCGGGCTGGCGCTCATCGAGAGCGACCTGATCGGCGTCGAGCTGCCCGAGGATGCGCAGCCCCTGTTGCGGATCTGCACGGCCCTCCTGCAGGCCGAGGTGAACATCATCCAGGCCTACCCGATTCTGGCGCGGCCCCGCGGCCGGCCGGCTGTGGCGCTCATGGTGGACAACACCGAAATGGGTCTCGAGACCCTCGGCGCCAAGGGGTTCACGATGATCACGGAGGGCGACCTCGACGGGGACGAGTAGCCGCGCCGATCGGGCCCGTCACTCGAACATCCCGTCGGGAAGTCCCTGCACCTGCCGGACGACGATCTTCTCGATCGTGTCCCAGGCCACGGCCGTCAGCGTCACGCTGCCGTCGACGGCCTGGCTGGCGAACAAGCCGTGTGTGCCGCGAGACCAGTTCGGCTCATACCACTCGGGCAGAATCACGCTCCCGCCGGACAGATGCAGTTCGACGACGCCGCCGTGATGATCACGTTCCACCCACAGCCGCGCCACGAGCCGCGCCGCGGGGTGCTCCACGCCCCCGCCGGCGTCCGGCGTTGGCGGGGCAGGCCAGGCCGCCGCAGGGCCGACCGAGGGGCCGAGGTCCAGCCCCACGTGCGATGGCTCCGCTTCGACGCCGAACGTCCACTCCGCCGCCGGAGCGGGTGGTGGCGAAGTTTCGGGGGCCTCGGGCTCGGCAGCCACGGGCTCCGGCTCGGCCACGGCGGGCGGCTCCACGGTCCCGGCCTCCGGTTCCACGACCGGCTCCGTCTCCGCGGCGGGAAACGCGTCGGCCGGCGACGGCTCGACGGCAGCCTCTTTCCCCACGACCGGAATGACGACCGCCACCTTGCACTTGGTGCACAGACCCCGCTTGCCAGCCAGCTTCGCCGGCACGACGATCTTGTCGCCGTTCGGACAGAAGAAAACGATCTTGTCGCCCACCCGTCGGGGGTCGGAGGTCGCGGCCTCGGCCTGCTTCCGCGGAATGATTCTCGTCTTCTCTTCGGACACGTGGCTCGGCTCCATGGCACCGGGCCCGCCACCGTCACGGCGCGGGCACCCTCGCCTGCAAGTCTACCTCGTGGATGCCCCGCTTGACGTGCCGCGGCGGCCGTCTGACACTGCCCCGCGGAGGCGGGCGTCCGCCGAGACCACGAGCCCCGTCCGGGCCACTCCCGTTCCCCGGTCACCCGATGCCGATTCCCGTCATCTGCCCCGGCTGCAAGGCGCGGTTCACGGTCAGCGACCAGTTCGCCGGCCGCACGGGCCCGTGCCCGAAGTGCAAGCAGCCGATCACGATCCCGGCCGCGGTCGTCAAGACGGTCACGATCCACGAACCCGAAGCCCCGACCGCCGGGTCGGCGACGGTGGGCCGGCCTCCCCTCGCCCCCATCAAGCGGGCCGACAAGCCCGTGACCGCTTTGGCCTTCGCCGCCACCGCCGCCGGCGCGGTGGCGACCATGCTCCTGGCCTGGCTGGCCGGCGTTACGTTCGCTCCCGGGAAGCCGCCGGATTGGCTGCTCGCGCTGGGTGGCTTTCTGGTGGCCATCCCGAGCGCCGCCCTCGGCTATGTCGGAGTTCGGGACCGTGAACTGGAGCCGTATCGCGGCCGCGCCCTGCTCGTCCGCAGCCTGATCTGCGCCGCGGTGTATGCGGGGCTGTGGTGCGCCAAGGGCATCCTGCCGGCGGAGCAGACCGCGGAAATGTGGCAGTGGCTCTATCTCGGGCCGCTCCTTTTTGTGCCCGGAGTGATCGCGGCGATGGCCACCTTCGATCTCGACCAGGGCCGGGCCGTGGCCCATGCCTCGCTGTACGCAATGTTCACCTCCCTGCTACGGTGGCTGGCCGGTCTGGCACCGCTGTGAGAAGCCACCCCGTCGCGGAGCCGACATGACGATCTCTTCGCTGCCTGAACTCGAGGCCGCGGAAGCTGCCGCCGACGGCGTTCGGATTCCCCCCGACGTGACGGTGCCTCTCACGCCGCGGGTCCGCTCCCTCCTCGACACCGCTGAGATGCGGCGCCTTGCCCGCATCAGCCAGTTGGGGCTCGTGGCCCTCGTCTACCCGGGGGCGACCCACTCCCGGCTCGAACATTCCCTGGGCGTGTACCGTCTGGCGATCTGCTTTCTGCAACGCCTGCACCGCGACCCGAGGTTTTCGGCGGCGGTCGGTGCGACCGACGCGGCCGCCTTCCTCGCCGCCGCCCTCCTGCATGACGTGGGCCACTGGGCGTATTGCCATCCCCTCGAGGACATGGGGCTGGAGATCCTGCCCCGCCACGAAACGCTGGTGCACGGCGTGCTCACTGGGGGCGGGATGGGGGCGATCCTCGAACGGCAATGGGGCGTGTCGCCCGAGCGGGTTCACGCCCTGATCGGCGGCACCGCCACCGACCCGGCCGGCCGCATCCTGCATTCCCTGCTGTCCGGGCCGATCGACGTCGACAAGATGGACTATCTCGGCCGCGACAGCCTGCACGCCGGCGTGCCCTACGGACGACACTTCGACCAGGAGCGGCTCCTGTCCAGCCTTTGCCTCGACGCCGCCGGCCAGGGCCTCGCCATCACCGACAAGGGACGTACCGCAGCGGAACTGATGGTCTTCGCCCGCTACGTGATGTTCAGCGAGGTCTACTGGCAACATGCCGTGCGGGCCGCGACAGCCATGCTGCAGCGGGCCATATGGATCGTCCAGGAGCGGATCGACCTGCGGGCGCTGGTCCGCAGCGACGACCGCGGCTTCGCCGAATGGCTCCTGCGCACGGCCGTGGGCACGCCGGCAGCGGAACTCGCCGACGGCTTGTTCGGCCCGTGCCGGCGGCTGTTCAAGCGGGTGGCGACCTTCGACGCCCTCCACCAGCCGGCACTGCACCGCGCCTGCGCCGGCCGCCCGTACGCCGACGCCGTGGACATCGCCAACCGACTGGCCGCACGACTCTCGTCGCGACTCGGCACGCCGATCGCCGGGGATCACCTGCTCCTCGACGCCCCGCCGGCGGAACGCGAGGTCGAGTTCCGGTTGCAGGTTCGCGAACGCCCCGGCTCCGCGGACGGAGCCCCGGGCTGGCGGCGGCTCGAGGAACTCTCGCCCGTCGTCCGCAGCCTGGCCCGCGAGCAGTTCGACGACCTCGTGAAGCGGGTGCGCATCTTCGCCCACCCGGACGTCGCCCCCGTCATCCGCGGCTGTGCCGACCTCGAGGCTCTGGCCCTCGAGGCGGCCCAGGGCTGACTTCCTACGGCTACGGCACGGCGACGGGCAGCTTGCCTTCCTTGATCAACGCGCCGAAGGTCGGCGAATCGGGCTTGGCGGGGTCACTCGGCAGCGCGGCGACCTCCTCCAGCATCTTGCGGATCTTCTCCTTGTTTTCCTTGTCGGCCTTCTTGTCGAGCCGCTCGTCGAGGGCCTTGCCATAGGCGTTCCGCTCCTTCTTGTCCTTGCCCACGTGGCACACGTTGCACTTCGCCCGCTCAAACTCGGCGGCGAGCGGCGAACCGTCCTTTACATACAGATCCTTGAACTCGTCCTGAAACTGCTTGATGGCCCAGGCCGGCCGTGCCGAGGCGCCACATGCCAGGGCGACACCGAGACCGAGAAGGATGGCGTGCATGCTCGTGCGATTCATCGAAGAACTCCGGGAGTGATGACCCGACGTGCCGCCGGGCGACTCGTTCACTAGACCCTGCCCGCGCACGGACGTCAAGGAATTTCCGCACGGCCGCCGCCGGGGCGCCGGCATGTTCGCTTCAATCGGCATCCTTTGTCGCGGGTGACACCGGGGCGGCGGCCGGGCGGCGATCGGCCGCCGCCTTGAGCCACAGCGCGGCGACGATCGCCAGCAGGCCGAGGACCGGCACCAGCCAGGGCAGCACGCTCTTCGCCGGCTGCGGCACGGCCACGACCGCGGGCATGCCCCGCCCCGCGGACGACAGTTCGATCCCGTTCTCCTCGGCACAAGCGACAAGATCCGCCACCAGCACCGCGGGCCGCTGATAGCGATCCCGGGGATCCTTCTCCATCAGCCGGGCGAGGATTGCCGCGAGCCGTTCGGGCACGTCGGGCCGGATGGCCGAGATCGCGGGTGGCGGGTCCTGCTGGTGCTGGAGCAGTTTCTGCACCATCGTCCCTTCGGCGAACGGGGCCCGGCCGGCGAGCATGAAGAACAGCGTGCAACCCAGCGAATAGAGGTCACTGCGCACGTCGGCAGCGCGAGGATCGCGGGCCTGCTCGGGCGAAATGTAGTCGAACGTGCCGAGCGTCATGCCGCTCACGGTGAGGTCGGCGTCGCCGGCGGCCGGGGCCAGGCGGGCCAGCCCCATGTCCACGATCCGGGCCCGACCGGCCGGGGTGATGACGATGTTCGAGGGCTTGATGTCGCGGTGCACGACGTCGCGCTCGGAGGCGTGTTCCAGGGCGTCGGCGACCTGGGCGACGACGTCGATGGCTCGGCCGATGGCGAACGGCCCCTCCTCACGGACGAGATCCCGTAGGTTCCGGCCCTCGATGTACTCGAACACGATGTAGTGCCAGCCGCGGTCACTGCCGACGGCGTGCACGCGGCCGATGTTCTCGTGGTCGAGCCGGGCCGCCGACTGGGCCTCGTTGCGAAACCGGCGCAGCATCTCCTCATCGGCCGACTGGGCCCGGGAGAGAACCTTCACCGCCACGACCCGGTCGAGCGTGGTGTCGTGGGCCCGAAAGACGGCCCCCATGCCACCGCCCCCGACGAACTGCTCGAGCCGGTAGGGCCCGAGCATCGTCCCCTGCAAGGCGCCGCCGATGGCGGTCGTCGACACCATCTCCGCCGGCGCCGCCGATCCGGCCGAGATCACGGTCGCATCGCTCACCGGATCGGCCGCGTTCGATGGCGGATCAAGGGCCGTACGAGAAACGTCGTCGAGCTGCATACCACGACCCTACCACCACGATTCGCGACCGGTCAAAGGAGGCGAGGCCGAAACTCGGGAAACGAAACGACCCCGCCCCTCCGGAACCGGAGGGGCGGGGCGTGATCGTGATCGTCAGATTCAGATCGCGAGGGTCAGGCGGCCTGACGGGCGGCCATCCGCTTCTTCCGCCGCTTCATCCAGTCGAGCCCGGCGAGACCCGCGATGCCCATCCCGGCCAGGGCGATCGTGCCCGGCTCCGGCACCGCGGCGACGCGGAAGCCGTTGGAAACGTTGGCTGCATCCGACAGGCGGAACGCCTGGGCGGTGGTCGATGTCCAGCCCGAGACGGTCGCAGCGTAGCCACCACCTACCCACACGTAGTTGTTACCAGAACCGGCCGAGTCGGTCATTTCTGCGACGTTGCCGAACATGTCGTACATGCCGTAGGCCGAGGCGGAGTTCACGTAGGAGCCGGCGTTGACGGGCATCGTCGTCACGTTGCTGAAGTTACCCGCGTTCGCCAGGCTGAAGTTTGACACTGTGGCCGTCGGAGCCGTGTTGCTGTTGGTCGCATAGGTCGTGTAGTTCGATCCGTTGTAGAACGCGGCCTTGTACCACTCGTTCGAACTCGGGAGGAAGACCTGGGCATTCGCATTGCGACCCACGATCGGCCCGCTGACGGCGTTGTTGAGTGTGTAAGCACCCGTCTCCATCGACGCCGCGTTTGCCTGCTGCCCGTTGTTGAGCCAGTTCACGAACCGGGCCGCCGAGAACCAGGTCACGAAGTTGACTGGCATGCTGCCGTACGATGTGCCGCCCGGCGCACCTGCGGGAGCCCCGGCTTTCACCGAGTACTTCTGCCCCGCCGGGGCCCCGGCGGTGTACACGATGCCGCCGTTGACATTCGACCCCATATTGGCATTGTAGATCGCGTTAGGATTCGTCCCTGCGGAATCGACAGAGTTCAGGAACTCCACGAACTGGGCGTTCGTCGTCTCCGTGGTCGCCATCTTGAAGACATCCGACACGGCGCCGAGGCCGGACGGACTCGATGACGGATTGCCGGCGTTGCCCGGATTACCCACGAAGTTGTAGCTGATCGTCACGCCGAAGGCGTTCACCGCGAGGCTCGCCACGGCGAAAGCCAGGCAGCCCGCAAAGGCCCTCGCATTTTGCATCCGGGCGCCACGTCCGGAGCCCCATGTCCAGCGCTTGTTGCGCCGGCAGTGCATACCGTTGATCCGCGCCGGGGCCGAGCCCTTACGGCGGTATTCCGGGTGCCGGCTGCGCTTTTGCGTCGGCTCGCGATCCCGACCGAAGTCGACCGCGTAGCTCACTTCCGTCTCGTCGTGATAGATACCCATTCCTGCGCTCATGACTCTGCTCCTTTGAAAATGGTCCCCGTCAGGGGGACGGACTCGAACCCAATCACTCGTCGAACATCCGTCCGGCCGCACGGCCGGAAGCGGACAACCGCCACCGACCGTCAGACCAACTGCCAGGCACCCCGCCGATCCGCGACCCGACGGGCCTCGGCGAACAGGGACACCAGGGCATCGCCACTCGAGACGCCGGGCAGGTACACCCAGGCTCCGAGCTGCCGCGCCCACAACTCTTCTTCAACGCTGTCCTCGCCACCGCAAACGACGAGCAGCGTGCCCGTGCGGCCGGCGAACTCCTCGGCGATCTCGACCGTGTCGTTGACGCGATCGCCCAGCGGATGGGCGATGTCCACGATCACGAGCTGGTAATCACCGTCGATGACACCGGCCATCTCCGCGACGTCGACGGGCGTCTCGCACGTCGCACAGCCGCTCAAATCCGCCACCGCCTCCAGGCGGCCGCGAAACCCGCGGTCCCCCGAGACGACCAGGCACTTGATCTCGCCCGGTGCCCGCACCGCGCGGCGATCGGCCTTGCCGGACAGCGACCGCACTTCCTCGGACGTAATGCCCACTGCCACGACCATCATCTCGCACCTCCTTTGCGGCACGCGTGCCGCTTCCAAAACTCAAACTTCGAGGCGACCGACGCCTGAACCGCGACGCTTGCCATCGACCTTGGCGACCGCTCGCGACGACGGAAGCAGTTGCACGCGGCGTGCCAATTGCGTTTTGAACTCCGCACGGCTGCATTTCGTGCGGTTTTTCACGCATCGCAACGGGCGGTGGATCCCCAGCGGCGACAAGCCGGGCCACCGTTCCGGAATCACTGATCCGGTGGCCTAGGCGTTCCGGAGCTGGCCCCAGGCCGGGTCGCTTTCGCCGATATTTCGGCCAAAAAACGCGGAAATCACCGTTCTCGTGAGCCACCTCACCGGAGCGATGAGAGCGTCCCGACACCGGCCTGACTTCTCGCCAATACCGGCCCGCAGAAAGCCACGATCACCATTTCCGCCTCGAAACGAGGGCAAGCCGGCTTGCCGAGACCGGGCCGCTTCGTGGGGCCGAAAACGATAAACTCCGGTCATCCATGAAACGGTCATTCAGACGAACCGGCCCGCACGGAGAAATGCCATGCAGGATGAACGCTGCAAGAGGCCGAAAGTCTTCTGCCTTTCGATGCAGCGCAGCGGTACGACCTCGGTTGGAAATTGGCTCGAGGCGCACGGATTTCGTCGGGCTGGCTGGCCGCTGTCGTTTCGGATGGGATGGACGCGGGCCTGGATGAACAATGACTACGAGGCGATTTTCACTTGCCCGACATTCCTGCAAGCGGACGCGTTCGAGGATGACCCGTGGTGGTGCCCGGGCTTCTATCGGGTGCTCGCCGAGCGCTTTCCGGACGCCAGGTTCGTCCTGCTGACCCGCGATCCGGCGGTGTGGTTTGATTCCCTATGTCACCACAGTGGCGGCTTGAACCCTGGTCAGACCGACATCCATGCGCGGATCTACGGCCGAACCGGTGAACTCGAATCCATGATCGCGAACCATCCTGACCTCGACCCGACCGCTTTCAACCTGTTGTCGATCACGGAGCACGCGGAGCACTATCAGTCGATCTATCGCAGCCATACTGCGGACGTGCGCGGTTTTTTTGCCACCATGCCACACCGACTGTTTACCGGCGAACTGGCCTCACCATCGACATTCGACGAACTGTGCGCGTTCCTTGGGATAGCCAGGGATCCAGCCGTTTCGATTCCCTGCGCCAATCGAAGAACGCCGGAAATGGCGAGCCGGCTGCGAACCCACCTCGACGCCCGAAAGGCTTCACAATGCCGGTGAGCGTTCCCTTTCAGCCCTCCGGTTGGTCTGGAAGCCAACCGTGCACGATCTTTGTCGCCTCGTGGTCGCGTCCCATCCATCTGTGGGTTGCGCTCGACGCTCTCTGGCGATCAACTCGGTCACCAGCGCGCGTCATCCTGCTCGACAATCACTGCGATGACCCATGCAAGGATCGCGTGATCGCGGGCTTTGAACGACGCGGTCTGTTTTCCGAAATCGTTCGGTTTCCCGACAACTCGTTCGACAACATCGTCCGCGGCTACCAGGACCGCCTCCAGGACTGCGGACCGGTTCACGTTTTCCTCGAAGGCGATGCCGCGATCGTGCCGCATGTCGGCTGCTGGATCGAGATCATGAGCAGTATCATGGCCGCAAACCCGCGGATCGGCATGCTCGGCAGCCTGATCGACCCCGGCGATTTCGTCGTCGAGAGCCAGGTGGCCTCGGAGGTCACCCAGTCCAGCCGCGAGCACCGCTTCCTCGCGAAATGCGACAGTCCCGAGCGAGCGTTCGTCGACGATCCTTCGTGGGCCGATCCGACGCGGGAGTTCTTCCTCACCGAGCCACCGTGCCCGATCGGCAACCCGCCGGGCAGATTGCTCATGCTCGACACCGCAGCGATGCGGGAAATCGGCCTCCGCACGGACAGCCGCCTCGCTGCCGCTTTTCGCAGCCGGGGCATGACTCCTGGGGTGACCGCACGGGTGAGACACCGTCACTTGAGCCTGTTGAACGTCTTCGACTACTCAGACTACTCGGCTGACGGCCGGGACGCGTTCTTCGCCGAACCTGCACTCCGCCCGGCCTGAGACATTCCGCGATTGCCGATGAACGCGTCCCCTCAAACTGCTGCGCCGGCGATTCGCTTTCCGATCATTCGGTCGGCAATTCCCCGACCCGATGCCTGGCTGGAGTTCATCGACGTCGCCTACCGCAGCGGAAGGTTCTCGAACTTCGGCCTGCTCTGCCGCCAGCTCGAAGACGAACTCGTCGCTCGCTGGGGAACGCAAGGCGAAACATGCGTCCTGGCGTCAAGCGGCACGGCGGCGATCACGGCTGCATTGATCGCGACGGGCGTCGAGGGAAATGTGCTCGTGCCTGCATTCACGTTTCCCGCCTCACTTGCCGCCATCCGGATGGCCCATGCCAGGCCACTCGTGATCGACGTCGATCAACACGACTGGCGCGTTTCGCCAACAGCCCTCGATGTCGCGTTCGCCCGAACGAGTGCCAGGGCCGCGGTGGTGGTCAACCCGTTCGGGTCGATGCACGACTTTTCGGCCCACGCGCGTGTCGCTTCCCGACACAATGCCATCCTCGTCATCGACAATGCCGCTGGCCTCGGAGTCAAACGCACGGCCTACACGAGGGACGCCGTGACATTCGAGGCGTACTCGCTTCATGCCACCAAGCCGTTCGGCATCGGCGAAGGGGGCGCCATCTTCGCGCCACGTGAGTTCGACGAGCGGCTGCGAAAGGCGCTGAACTTCGGCCTTCCCGATCCAGACACCAAACCCAATTGGGGCATAAACGGCAAGTTGTCGGAACTCCATGCCGCCGTGGGCCTGGCTGTCGCACGAGGCTTCACCGACGCATTGCGTACCCGTCAACAACTCGCCGCACGTTACATCGACGTCGCGAGCCGCTTTCCCGCCCTGTCGTTCTGCCGCCAGCCGTCGAGTTCCTCATGGCAATTGTTCCCGATGCTGTTTCCCTGCCCCGAAACCACGAACTGCTTCGCCCAGGCGTGCGCGACCCTCGGCATGGAGACACGGCGTTACTACGCGCCCTCGCTATCCGTCATCCCGGAATGCGAAGTCTTGGAGCCATGCCCTGTTTCTGAGAGCCTGTCCCAACGGATGTGTTGCGCTCCCGTGTATTCGCATGTCGATCAGATGGAATCAGTCGAACTTCCGCGCATCCTCGAATCCGCCTTGCATCAAGCCCTCGGCACGAACATGTGACGCTGGCATGCGGCGGCTGGCCGGGTAGGCTTCGGAGTTGCGGTCGCGACTCTGCGGTTCTCAGGAGCCTTTGGCGATGAAGACGCATCGTGCCTGGCGGCGTGCCGTTATCGCACCGGCGTTTCTAATTGCCATTGGCTGCGCCTCGGCCTGGGCCGACGACGGCGGCCGCGACCTCTTCGAGCGTCGTGTCCGCCCGCTGCTCGCGGCCCGCTGCCACGAATGCCACGGTCCCGAGGTGTCCGAGGCCGGCCTGCGGCTCGACACCCACGCCGGCCTGCTCGTGGGCGGCGACATGGGCCCCGTCGTGGTGCCCGGCGATCCAGCGGCGAGCCGGATGCTCGCCGCGGTCCGGCACGCGGGCGACGTCGCCATGCCGCCCGACGGAAAACTGTCGGCCGACGAGATCGGCTGGATCGAGACATGGATCGAGGCTGGTGCGGGCGGGGACGACGGCCCCGGCGCGGCGGCCGAGCCGGAACTCGACCAGCGGGAACGGATGGCCGCCCGCGTGCGGGAAGCGCGGGCGACCCACTGGGCGTTCACGCCGCCCGAGCGGCACGATCCGCCCGCGGACGAGCGGATCGACGGGCGGCTCGACCGCTTCGTCGCCGTCGGCTTGACCGCGGTGGGCATCGATTTCGGGCCGGAGGCCGATCCACGGACGCTCGTCCGCCGGCTGTGGTTCGACCTTACGGGCCTGCCGCCGCCCGCCGACGAGGTCGATGCGTTCGCGGCCAAGCCATCCGACGCCTCGTATCGCGCCCTCGTCGAGCGGCTGCTCGCCAGCCCCGAGCACGCCGAGCACTGGGCCCGGAAATGGCTCGACATCGCCCGCTACGCCGACACGCCGGGGTACGAGGGCACGGCCGTGGCCCGGCCTCGCTATCCGTTCGCCTGGACCTACCGCGACTGGGTCGTAGCCAGCCTGGCGGCCGACGTCCCGCTCGACCGATTCGTCATCCTCCAGCTCGCCGCCGATCAATGCCAGCCGGAAGCGCGGGCCGCCGCGCTGGCCGCGACCCGGGCCGATCTCGCGGCCCTCGGCTTCCTGCGCGTGGGCCGCCGCATGGCCGAGCACGACATGATCGACGACTCGATCGACGTCATCACGCGCGGGCTGATGGGCTTGACGGTGAGCTGCGCCCGGTGCCACGACCACAAGTACGAACCCGTGGGCAGCGACGACTACTATGCGCTCCACGGGGTGCTGGCGAGCACCACGGTTCCCGAGGAGGACCCCGTCGTCGGCCCGGGCGACACCGGGCCGGCCGGAGTGGCGTTTCAGGCGAAGCGCGCCGCGCTCGTGGGCGACGTGGAGGATTACCAGCGGACGATCCACGTCCGCGTGGTCCGCGACGCCGTGGCCCACGCCGCGGCCTACATGCTCGAAGCGACCCGCCCCGCCCCGCGAGGCGACGATGGCCGCCCGCCACGGATGCCCGACGGCTATGACCTCGAGCAGCGGATCATCGACCGCATGCAGCGGCTGCTCGCCAAGGCCGACGCGCATCATCCGGTCCTCGGCCCCTGGTCGGTATGTGCCCCGCACGACGACGTGGCGGCTCGGATCGAGACCTGGCTCGCGGTCCATGCCGTCGGCGGCGGCACCGCGAACCGGATCGTCGCCGACGCCCTCGCGACGGAGCGGCCGCGAACGCTCGCCGACCTGGCCACGATCTACGGCCGGCTCGCGGCCGAGGTGGCCCCCGCCTGGGCGGGCGGCCCCGCTCCGTCGCCCGACGACTCTCCCGACCGCACCGCGCTGCGGGCTGTGTTCGGCGCGACCGACACTCCGCTCGTGCCGTCGCTGCGCGACGCCCTGCCGCTCGCCCGGCAAAAGGAACGCGACAAACTCCGCACCCTCGAGGGCCACGTCGCGGCCCACGACTCCGCCACGCCGGGCGGGCCGCCGCGGGCGATGACCCTGATGGATCGCCCACGCCCCGTCGACAGCCACGTCTTCCTCCGCGGCGATCCAGGCCGGCACGGGCCGCTGGTGGAACGACGGCTGCCGATGATCCTCGGTGGAACGCCGCTGCCGCGAGACGCGAGCGGGCGGCTGGAACTCGCGCAGGCGATCGTCGCGGCCGACAATCCGCTCACCCCGCGGGTACTCGTCAACTGGGCGTGGACCCACCATTTCGGCCGCGGCCTCGTCGACACGCCGGGCGACTTCGGCCTGCGGGGCGAACCGCCGATGCACCGCGAACTCCTCGACGACCTCGCCCGCCGTTTCGTGGACGAGGGCGGCTGGAGTCTCCGCTGGCTGCACCGCGAGATCGTCACCAGCCGCACGTGGAGGCAAGCGAGCCGCCACCGGCCCGATCTCGACACCGTCGATCCCGCTGGCCGGCTTTTCGGCCGGGCTCTCGTGCGGCGGCTCGATTGGGAGCCGTGGCGCGACGCCTTGCTCGCCGCCGCGGGATCGCTCGATCCGACGCAGCGTGGCGGTATGCCGATCGATCTGGAGGAGGCGGCCGCCGGTTCCCGGCGCACGCTCTACGTGACGGTGGACCGGCAGTTCCTCCCGGGCCTGATGCGCACGTTCGACATGACCGCCACCGACTTGTGCACGCACGTCCGCAGCCGCACGCTCGTGCCGCAGCAAGCCCTGGCCGCGCTCAATGCGCCGCTGGTGGTGGCCGCCGCCCGCGGGCTCGCCGCCCGGTCGGCACGCGAGGCCGGCACCAGCGGCGATCCGGCCCGGGTGCGGCAACTGTGGCGGGCGGCGCTGTCTCGCGACCCGGCCGACGACGAACTGGCCGCAGCGATCGCCTGGCTGGAGAACGAGCGGGCCGCGACCGACGCGACGCCCGACTTCGGCCCCTGGGATCGGCTCGCGCAGGCGGTGCTGGCCACGGCGGAGTTCGAGCACGTGGACTGACGAAACAGGCAATGCGAATCACACAAACAAAATCACCAACACTCACCTCGACGGCAGGCGAGCGGGTCGGCGTGAGGATTGCGAGCGTGTCAGCGAGCAAACTCATGCCGCCTGGGAGCCGGGTTGGGCCGATCGACCCGCCGTGCGTTTGTTCATGAACCCGAGGGGCTCGATGCCACGCGAGATAAACGCCACTGATTCGCCGCCCATTCCCCGGCGGGCGTTCCTCCAACGGACCGGCATGGGCGTGGCCTGGCTGGGGGCCGCCAGCCTGCTCGCGGCCGATGCCGAAGGGGCCGCCGCCGCGGCGCCGGCGGCACCACCGCCCCGCGACCTCGCCGTCCGCCCGCCGCACTTCGCGCCGCGGGCCCGCGCCGTGATCCACATCTTCGCCAACGGCGGCCCCAGCCACGTCGACACAT
>Ga0315902_10003699_pt1 | contig 22653 bp, 18 predicted proteins | sample LakEriMetagenome_9_FD_203523 | JGI IMG/M metagenome (GOLD analysis project Ga0315902, IMG submission 203523) | Freshwater fungal communities from buoy surface, Lake Erie, Ohio, United States - Buoy 12 MA117 | ecosystem: Environmental > Aquatic > Freshwater > Lake > Lake biofilm | place: USA... | reverse complement strand
GCTGTAGAGCGTGAGCCCTATGGCGGCAACGGGTTTACGCCCGAAGTGGTCTGACAGTGGCCCGAAGACAAGCTGCCCCACGGCGAAAGCGGCCATGAAGACACTCAACGTGAGTTGCGCCTCGGCGGGTCCCACCGCGAGATCCGCCGCTAGCTGCGGAATGCCGGAAAGATAAAGATCTGTCGAAACCGCAGCACAGGCCACCAAGGCGATCAGTACGGCGCGCGACATTCGCGAGGGGGCCTCGTCTTCCAGTTCCGCCGATGCCATCGCTTGCCGCCTGCAGTTCATAGCGGCCACATCCTAACGTCCGGCGGGTGGTCGAATCCATTCATGCAGGGACGCACGCGGGGATTGCGGGAGAAGCAGCCTTGCAGCGATACTGATTTCACGTGAAACTTGTTTTCTATATCAGTTTGCAGAGCCCGGAGGCCATCGTGAAAGAGTGGATTCCCTTCGTGAAGTCCGAGGGTGTTGCCACCCGGCAGGCGCACTGCGACCTGCCCGAGGGTACCTTCGAGCGCGAGATTGGCCGCGAAGGATTCTTCGGCCCTGCAACGCAGCTGCACCACCGCAACCCGCCCACAGGCTGGCTGCGTTTCGAGGGGCCGCTGCGCCCGCGTGCCTATGACCTGAACAAGGCGCGCCGCGGTCTCGGCTCACCCTGGCAGGCGCCTGTGGTGCTGACGAACGCCGCGTGCCAGATCCGCATGTGGCACACCTCGGGGAGCATGGATCACCTCGCGCGGAACGCCGACGGGGACCAGGTGCTCTTCGTGCACGAGGGCCGCGGGGAACTCTTCTGCGACTATGGTCACCTGTCTTTCCGCGACGGTGACTACCTGGTGCTGCCACGCGGCACGCAGTGGCGGCTGGAGTGCGCAGGAGAGGCCTCTCTCCTGATGATCGAAGCCACCAACGACGCTTTCGGCCTGCCGAAGAAGGGGCTCGTGGGACCGCAGGCGATCTTCGATCCGGGTGTGCTCGACACACCCGCAGTGAACGAACAATTCCTCTCGCAATACCACGAGCGCGAAACCGCCGTGGTGGTGAAGCGTCGCAACACCCTCACCACGATCACCTACCCGCACAACCCGCTCGATGCGATCGGCTGGCACGGAGATCTCGCGCCCGTGCGGCTCAACTGGCGTGATATCCGCCCGCTCATGTCAGCGCGCTATCACGTGCCGCCCTCGGCTCACACGACCTTCCTCGCGAGCCGACTGGTCATCTGTACCTTCTGCCCACGGCCCATCGAGTCCGATCCGGGGGCGCTGAAGCTCCCCTACTTCCACTCGAACGACGACTACGACGAGTTTCTCTTCTACCATCGCGGGCAGTTCTTCAGCCGCGACAACATCCATCCCGGCATGTCGACCTGGCACCCGAGCGGCTTCCCTCACGGCCCGCATCCGAAGGCCTACGAGACCGCCATGAGCCACGCCCGCAAGGAAACCGACGAAGTGGCGGTGATGGTCGACACGCGTGATTTTCTCGATGCGGGAGAGATCGAAGCCGGCGTGGAATTCGAGGCCTATGCCGAGTCATGGAAACGCAAGGGCTGAACGCCGCCATGATGAAGACCTACAGCTATCAGCCTCTTCCGGTCGAGCCTCTCGCAGACCGCAAGAGCCGCCGCCCCGTGGTAGTGGCCGGCGCCGGCCCCGTGGGCCTCACGGTAGCGCTGGATCTGGCCGTGCGCGGCGTCCCGGTGCTCGTGCTGGACGACAACAATACGGTGAGCGTGGGCTCGCGCGGGCTCTGCTACGCCAAGCGTCCGCTGGAGATCTTCGATCGCCTCGGCTGCGCGGACCCCATGCTGGAAAAGGGCGTGAGATGGAAGATCGGCAAGATCTTCCGTGACACGGAACTGGTCTACCAGTTCGACCTGCTGCCCGAGGCCGGGCACCGCATGCCCGCCTTCATCAATCTCCAGCAGTACCACCTCGAGGACATGCTGATCGCCCGCGCGCGGGAGCTCGGCGAGCGGTTGCAGATGCATTGGAAGCACAAGGTCGTGTCGGTGGAAGACGCCGGCGACCATCTTCGCCTCGGCGTTGAATCGCCCGATGGGGCGTTCACGCTGGAGGCCGACTGGTTGATCGCCTGCGACGGCGCTGGCAGCCCCATCCGCGAGATGCTCGGCGTGCCCTTCACCGGCCGCGCCTTCCAGGACCGTTTCCTGATCGCCGACGTGCTGATGAAAGCCCCCTTCCCCGCTGAACGCTGGTTCTGGTTCGACCCGCCGTTCCACCGCAACCAGTCGGTGCTGCTGCACCGGGAGGCGGACGACGTGTGGCGCATCGATTTCCAGCTCGGCTGGGACGCGGACCCTGCCGAGGAGCGCAAGCCCGAACGCGTGCTGCCGCGCCTGAAAGCCATGCTGGGCGAAGACACCGAATTCGAGCTCGAATGGGTGTCTGTTTATCAGTTCGCCTGCCGCAGGCTGGACCGCTTCCGTCACGGGCGCGTGATCTTCGCGGGGGATTCGGCCCATCAGGTCTCGCCCTTCGGCGCGCGTGGCGCGAACACAGGGGTTCAGGATGCGGACAACCTTGGCTGGAAGCTGGCGCTGGTGCTGTCGGGGCAAGCCCCCGAGGCACTGCTGGACAGCTACGACGCCGAGCGGCTTGTAGCTGCCGACGACAACATCGGGCACTCCAGCCGCGCCACGGATTTCATCACGCCCAAGAACCCTGCGAGCCGCGCCTTCCGGGATGCCGTGCTGCGCCTTGCACGGGATCACGCCTTCGCCCGCCCCCTGATCAACAGCGGGCGGCTTTCCACGCCCACGCCCTACCCGCACTCACCGCTCAACACGCCGGATGTCGCTGCCTTCGAGGGTCGTATGCAACCGGGCACCAATTGCAGCGATGCGCCGGTGCGGGTCGGCGGCCGGGACAGCTGGCTGCTGCACCAGCTGCGCGGGGATTTCGTGGCGATGGTGATGGGTGGCGAAGACGTGCCCCACACCGTCGATGTCGACGGGATCTGCTGCCGGGTGTTGCGCATAGGGCGCGACGTGGAGGACAGCGAGGGACTGCTCGCCGCGCGCTACGACCTGCGCCCCGGCACGACGTACCTGATCCGCCCCGACCAGCATGTCGCCGCACGTTGGCGCCACTTCGATCCACAGGCCATCGCCGCCGCGCTGCGCCGCGCCACGGCAAGAGACTGAGAGCCCGTCATGCCGCTCAATACCGCGCCAAACCTCGCGAACCCGGACGCCTTCTACCAGCGCCTGGTGGAACTCCACCAGGATCGCAGCGAAGAGCAGAGCCGCCTGATCAACGCGAGCCTGGTATTGCTGCTCGCCAACCACATTGGTGATGCCGCGGTACTGGAAGAGGCCATGCAGATCGCCGCTGGCACGGCAGAGCAGCCCTGACGCATCATCCGTCGCCACACAACCACAGCCCAGACATCCACCGCCACGGGAGCCCACACCACATGAGCAAAAAATTCGCCTCGCACGCCGATCTCGAGGCCAAGAAGGTGAGCTTCACCCAACTCTCCGAACATGCCTGGGCCTACACCGCGGAGGGCGACCCGAACACCGGCATCGTGATCGGCGATGACTGCGTGCTGGTGGCCGACACGCAGGCCACGCCGATCATGGCGGCCGATGTGATCCGGCGCATCCGCGAGGTCACCGACAAGCCCATCCGGCACATCGTGCTCACGCACTACCACGCCGTGCGCGTGCTGGGCGCAAGCGCTTACGGTGCCGCCAATATCATTGCCAGCCGCAAGACGCGCGATCTCATCGTCGAGCGCGGCCAGCAGGATTACGCGTCCGAGGTCGGGCGCTTCCCGCGCCTGTTCTCGGGCGTGGAATCCGTGCCGGGTCTGACGTGGCCCACGGTGGTCTTCGAGGACGCGCTCACGCTGTACCTGGGATCACTCGAAGTGCAGATCCTCCACCTCGGCCACGGCCATACCAAGGGCGATACGGTGGTGTGGCTGCCGCAGGAGAAAGTGCTGTTTTCAGGGGATCTGGTCGAGTTCGGCGCCACGCCCTACACGGGGGACGCCTATCACACCGACTGGCCCGCCACGCTGGACCGCGTACTCGCGCTGCAACCGGAGAAACTGGTCCCCGGCCGCGGTGAGGCGCTGATGACCGCGGAACAATCACGGCTCGCCATCGAAGGCACCCGGGAATTCCTGCAGGCCATGTACCAGTCGGTGAGCGAGGGGCGTGCCGCGGGCAAATCCCTCAGCGAGTGCTACATCGAGACCTATCGCAGGCTTGCGCCGCGTTACGGCAAATGGGTGATCTTCGAGCACTGCCTGCCTTTCGACATCACCCGCTGTTACGACGAATCCGGCGAGCACCGCGACCCGCGCATCTGGACCGCCGAGCGCGACACCGCGATGTGGCACTCGCTGCAGGCGGCGCTGGATGAACTCGGCAATTGACGTCCATACACCGGAAGCAGCGCAATGAAACTCGCCTCCCTGAAGCACGGCCGCGACGGCCGTCTGGTTCTGGTCTCGCGCGATCTGCGTCGCGCAGTCGACGCCACGCATATCGCCCCCACATTGCAGGCTGCGCTTGATGACTGGGAGCGCTGCGCACCGGAGTTGCAGGAGATCTACACGGAGCTGAATGCAGGCCACGCACCCGGCGCGGTCGACTTCGACGAGAGCGCCTGTGCAGCCCCCCTGCCCCGCGCTTTCCAGTGGGCCGACGGCAGCGCCTACGTGAACCACGTCGAACTGGTGCGCAAGGCCCGCGGCGCGGAGATGCCCGAGTCGTTCTGGACCGATCCGCTCATGTACCAAGGCGCCTCCGACGAAATGCTCGGCGCGCGGGAGGACATCGTTGCCGGCAGCGAGGACTGGGGCATCGATTTCGAAGGCGAAGTAGCTGTCATCACGGGAGACGTGCCCATGGGCACGGACGCGCTCGCCGCGCGCCGCCACATCCGGCTCCTGATGCTGGTGAACGATGTCTCGCTGCGAGGCCTCATTCCCGGCGAACTGGCGAAGGGCTTCGGCTTCTTCCAGTCCAAACCCGCGAGCGCGTTTTCGCCCGTCGCCATTACGCCGGACGAACTCGGCACCGCTTGGCAAGAGGCGAAAGTGCATCTGCCCTTGCTCTCTTTCCTGAACGGCACTCCCTTCGGCAAACCCGATGCGGGCGTGGACATGACGTTCGATTTCGGCCAGCTGATTGCGCATGTGGCCCGCACGCGCAACCTGGGCGCAGGCTCCATCGTCGGTTCGGGCACCGTATCCAACCGTCAGGGCACGGGGCACGGCAGCCGCATCGAGGAAGGCGGCGTGGGTTACTCCTGCATCGCGGAGATACGCATGATCGAAACCATCCGCGACGGCAAACCCGCCACGCCCTTCATGCGCTTCGGCGACAGGGTACGCATCGAAATGCACGATGAGCGCGGCGCCTCGATTTTCGGCGCGATCGACCAGCGAGTACGTCGCCCGGGTAGCTGATACCCTATCGCCACACTCACAGGGAGGCATCCGGCATGCTGGTCTTCAGACAACTGTTCGACCCCGTGTCCTCCACCTACACCTACTTGCTGGCAGACCGCGAAAGCGGCGAGGCCTTGCTGATCGATCCGGTCTTCGAGCAAGTACCGCGAGACGCGGCCCTGCTCTCGGAACTGGGTCTGCGACTCATCGCCACCATCGACACCCATGTGCACGCAGATCACGTTACCGGCGCGTGGCTGCTGCACGAGCGCATGGGAAGCGAGATCGCGCTGTCTGCGGCCAGCAACGCGGCGGAGGTGACGCGAGGGCTGCAACACGGTGATCGCATCACCTTCGGCAGCCGCTGGATCGAGGCGCGCTCCACACCCGGCCACACGGATGGCTGCATGAGCTATGTGCTGGATGATCGGAGCATGGCCTTCAGCGGAGACTGCCTGCTGATCCGAGGCAGCGGCCGCACCGATTTCCAGCAAGGCGATGCACACCGCATGTTCCATTCGGTGCACGAGCAACTCTTCAGCCTGCCCGATGATTGCCTGCTGTACCCCGGTCACGACTACCGCGGCCTGACCGTGAGCAGCGTGGCCGAGGAAAAACGCTTCAATCCGCGTCTGGGCGCGGGCATTCAGGAAGATGATTTCGCCGGCTACATGGCGCACCTCAACCTGCCGCACCCGCGGCAACTCGCGGTTGCGGTGCCTGCGAACCTGCGCTGCGGCCGGCCAGAGTCATCAGCCACGGCGGAACACCCGCAGGACTGGGCACCGCTCAGTTTCAGCTTTGCCGGGATCTGGGAAATCACGCCTCAGGCGCTTGAGGAAGCGCCGCCCGGGATTCAGATCGTGGATGTGCGCGAGCAGGATGAATTCGACGGAGCGCTGGGCCATATCGGAGGTGCGATGCCCATGCCTCTTGGCGAGTTGCAGAGGCTAGCGCTGGAGCTCGATCGTGCTCGGCCCGTCGTGTGTGTGTGCCGTTCGGGTGCACGCTCGGCGCAGGCTGTAGTGCTGCTCCAAAAAGCGGGCTTTGCCAAGGTGGCAAACCTTGCGGGAGGGATGCTGCGCTGGCGCTCGGAGGGACATGGCGTAGAGGGCGGCAGCGCCTAGGCTGACAGGAAAACAATCCATGCGCTGGAGAGACGGTCGCCGCAGCGGCAACATCGAGGATCTACGGGGCCAGATGGGGCCTCGCGCAGCGGGTGCCGCGCCGCTGATCCTGCTGCGCCTGCTGCCCCTGCTTTTCCGTACGCGAGGGGGGCGGGTGCTTCTGGTGCTCGGCGTCCTCGGCTATTTCGGTGCGCGGATGCTTGGTATCAACCCGCTTGCCGGCATTGCTGGCCCCGCCCCACAGGTTGGCACCGCGCGCGCGATTGCACCTGAGGAGCAGCAACTCGCAGACTTCGTCTCGGTGGTGCTTGCCGACACCGAAGACAGCTGGCGCGCGATCTTCGCCCAATCGGGCAAGCGCTATGAGGAGCCGCGTCTGGTGCTCTTCCGCAACGGCGTGCGCTCGGCCTGTGGCACGGCCAGTTCCGCGGTGGGTCCCTTCTACTGCCCGGGCGACCGGAAGGTCTATCTCGATCTCGCCTTCTTCGATGATCTGCAGCAGCGCTTCGGGGCACCCGGTGATTTCGCGCAGGCCTATGTGATCGCACACGAGGTGGGTCATCACGTGCAGACCTTGCTCGGCGTGTCCGCGCAGGTGCAACAGGCCGGAGCAAAACTCGATGACGCAGGCCGCAACCGTCTCTCGGTGCGCCAGGAACTGCAGGCCGATTGCTTCGCCGGTGTGTGGGGCCACACGGCCAACCGGGAGCGACAGGTGCTGGAGCCGGGCGACCTCGAGGAAGCGCTCGTCGCGGCCACCGCGATCGGTGACGACCGGCTGCAGAGAAAAGCACAGGGCCGCGTCGTGCCTGACAGTTTCACGCACGGCAGCTCCGAGCAGCGCGAGCGCTGGTTCAGACGCGGATTCGATGCGGGTGACCCGGGCGTCTGCGATACCTTCTCAGCGAAAACGCTCTGAGGTGGCACGCGCATGACCATGCTCTCGGGACAAGCCACCATCGTCACCGGCGCCGGCGGCGCGATAGGCAGGGCCACGGCGCTGCTCCTGGCGCGTCAAGGCGCATCGCTACTGTGCGCGGATCGCAATGCAGACAAGGCTGCACGCACCGCTGATGCGATTCTTGCTGCAGGAGGGCATGCGCTGTCGGTGAAAGCAGACATCACCGACGAAGCAGAGGTCGCCGCGATGGTGGCCGCGGCAGTGGCCGCCTTCGGCACGCTGAACGTGCTGGTGAACAACGCCGGCGGCAGTTCGCGACGCGACGTGGACATCGCGAGCATGGACGCAGCCGTGTGGGACCGCACCATGGCGCTGAACGCCCGGGGCACGATGCTCTGCTGCAAGCACGCGCTACCGCAAATGCTCGCGCAGGGTGCAGGCGCGATCGTGAACATCTCCTCGGGCGCGGCTACCGCAGGGCAATTGAGCATGCCCGCCTATGCGGCCTCCAAGAGCGCAGTGCTGGCGCTCACCCGCGCCATTGCAACTCAGCATGGTCGGGAGGGGATCCGCTGCAACGCGATCACGCCGGGGCTGATCCTTCACGAGAACCTCGCCCCGCACTACCCCGAAGCGCACGTGCGTATCGATGCGGCGAATATCCTGAGCCCGCGACAGGGCACCGTGGACGACATCGCCAACGCCGTGCTGTTCCTCGCATCGGAGATGTCTGCCTTCGTGAACGGACACGTGCTGCCGGTGGACGGCGGGCTCTTCGCCCACACGCCCACGTATGCACAAACGCTGGAACTGGGCCTCGACAGTCTGAGCCTGCGCAATTAGCGCAGGCCCTCAGACCCGCCGCGCCAGCCCTTCCCAGAAGGGCGCGCGCAGCGCTTTCTTGTCGGGCTTGCCCACCGGCGTGAGCGGAATGCGCTCCACGAAATCCACGCTCTTCGGCGCCTGCACCGAGCCTTTGGCATCCTTCACGCGGGACATGATCGCCTCTTTCAGCGCATCGCTTCCGTCCACGCCCGGGCGCAACACCACGAGCGCTTTCACCGCCTCACCCCAGCGCTCGTCCGGCACGCCGATCACGGCGACTTGCGCAACAGAGGGGTCCTGACTGATCACGTCCTCGACTTCGCGCGGGAACACGTTGAAGCCCCCCGTGACCACCATGTCCTTCTTGCGGTCGATGATGTGCAGGAATCCGTCGGCATCGAGCCGCCCGATATCACCGGTGTGCAGCCAGCCGCCGGCGAAGGTTTCGGCAGTCTGCTCGGGCTTGTCCTTGTAGCCCATCATCACGAGCGGCCCGCGCACGCAGACCTCTCCCGGCTCGCCCGCAGGCACGGGATGGTTATCATCGTCCAGCATCGCTACATGCACCCAGGGCGCGGGGCGTCCGCAGGAGGCAAGACGCTCGAGGTTATCGGGGTCGTGGTCGCCCTTGCGCATGTTGGCGATCACCATCGGGGCCTCGGACTGGCCGAAGAACTGGTAGAAGATGGGGCCCCAGCGACGGATGCCCTCGGCGAGCCGCGAGGGGCTGATCGCAGAGGCACCGTAGAAGATCGTCTGCAGGCTGGAAATGTCAGCGGTGGCCGCGCGCGGCGAATCGAGCAGCACATAGATCATCACGGGCACCAGCATGGTCGCGGTGATCTTGTGCTTCTCGACCATGTCGAAGAACAGATCCGGCGTGAAGCCCTTGGGCACGTAGAACGCACCGCCGCGCTGCAGCACCGGAATGAAAAACGCCGCCGCGGCGTGCGAGAGCGGCGTGCAGATCAGCATCCGCAGCTCGTCCGGGAACTCCCATTCCGCGGTCTGGATCATGGTCATGGCCGCACTGGTGCGGTAACTCGACATCACGCCTTTGGGCTTGCCGGTGGTGCCGCCGGTGTAGTTCACCGAGGCGAGATCGGTGGGCTTCACATCGGGTGCAACCAGCGGTTGCGGGGTGAAGCCAGCGGCGAGCGCGAGGTAATCCTCGCCCACCTCCGTCGGCCCGAAAGAAAGCAGATGACGAACGGCAGGCACGCGCTCCTGCAATTCCCGCGCTCGCTGTTCGAACAGCGTGGGATCGAAGATCAGCGCCTCGATGCCTGCGTCTTCCAGCACGTAAGCGTGATCGTCCAGCGATCCCATCGGGTGCAGCGGCGTGCCCACGCACCCGGCGATCTGCATGGCGGCGATGTTGGCGAGCACCTCGGGCCGGTTGCCGGAGATGTACGCCACCCGAGAGCCTTTGCCCACGCCGCGCGCGGCAAGGGCCTGGATCAGTTGGCTCACCATCGCGCGCATCTCGGCGTAGGTGATCACGTTGTCGCCCAGCAGCAGGCAGGGGCGGTCGTGGTAGCGGTTCAGACCATCGATCATCAGGTGCGGCATCAGGGGCGGATCGTAGAGCGCGTCGAGGCTCATTGTGGAACTCCGGACAAGGATGGGGACGCACGGATCATAGCCTCAGCCCACAGGCGGCGGCGATGACGGAACGGCAAGGATCAGGAGCGCTGTAGAATCAGAGAACCCGCAGCGCAGCACAGCACAGCACTCGTGCGTGGCGTGGCGTGGCGTGGCGTGGCGTGGCGTGGCGTGGCGTGGCGTGGCGTGGCGTGGCGTGGCGTGGCGTGGCGTGGCGTGGCGTGGCTAGATCCAGCCTACCTTGCGAAAGCGGCGGTATAACAACCCGCAGGCCAGCCCGATGGTGCCAAGCGCAAAGGGATAACCGTACTTCCAGTCGAGCTCGGGCATATGTTCGAAATTCATGCCCCAAATCCCGGCAAACGCGGTGGCGACGGCGAAAATCCCCGCCCATGCGGCAAGCCGCTTGGTGACCTCGCTCTCTTCGATGGCGACCATCGAAAGGTTCACGTGGATGGCGGTGGAAATAGTGTCGCGCATCGTGTCGACGGCGGCGTCAAGACGCACAAGGTGGTCGTGTACATCGCGGAAATACTCCTCAGTGTTGAGGCAGATCCGCGGCACGCGGCCACCGAAGAGCCGGGTACTCGCCTCCATGAGCGGGGCGACCGCGTGTTTCAGCATCATCACGCGCTGCTTCAGTTCGTAGAGTTTCTGGATGGACGCGCGCGGATCACCGTGCTTGAAGATGCCCTCTTCGATCGCCTCGAGTTGCGTTTCCAGGCTGTCTAGTACGGGAAAGTAGCCATCGACGGTAGCGTCCATCAACGCATAGAGGACGAAACCGGGACCGGACTGCAGCAACTCGGGCTCGCGCTCACAGCGGGCGCGCACCCCGAGAAAACTCTGACTGCTGCGGCTGCGCACGGAGACCACGAAGTTCTCGCCGACGAAGATGTTGAGCTCGCCGACATGCAACTCTTCCTCGCGCGCCTCAAGCAGGTGCAGTGCCACGAACAACTGGTCGCCATACTCCTCGAGCTTGGGTCGCTGGTGGCCGTGTCGCGCGTCCTCAACGGCCAGGTCGGGCAGTTCAAATACCTGGTGGATACGATCGATCTCGGCAGAGTCGGCATCCTTCAACGCCAGCCACACGAAACACTGGGGCTCACGCCGGCAGGCGTCGAGTTCGTCCAGCGACACATCGCGAAGCCGGTTGCCGTGCTGGTAGACGACACTGTTAAGCAACATAGGGGGTTCCGCACCGGCTGCAGGGTGCTCGAAACATAGACCGCGCACGACAACGCCGCCATTGTGGGAGCGCGCCATGCGCGCGAGCGCGGTGGTGTTTGGCTGATCCAGCGTGTGTAGGGGGCATGGCCCCTCGTACGGGTCGCAGTTCTTGTGGACGGCGTGGCCGCCTCCAGCGCAGGCCAAATCCGAAATGTCCTACAGACACAACCCATGGGCCGCCCCTAGCCTTCCCTCAGCCCGGCACCCGCCGCGCCACAACCCAAGGAAGGAATCACCGGCATGGACGCCGCACCACTTCTCGATCCCAAGAACGACGCCGTCTTCAAGCGACTCTTCGCCGGCGCCCCGCACCTGCTCGCCGCACTCATCAACGCCGTTCGCGCGGACGATCCACCCCTCACCGTCGTCGAGATCATCAACCCCGAGATCAGGCCTGAAGATCTCGACGGCAAACTGATCGTCCTCGACCTCCTCGCCCGCGACCCTCATGGCAAGCTCTACAACGTCGAGATGCAGGTCCGCACCCAGCGCGCCTGGGCTGCACGCAGCGCCTACTACCTCGCCCGCGCCTTTACCGGGCAACTGGTCGAGGGCGAGGACTACTCACGGCTCAAGCCCGCCATCGGCATCCACCTGCTGGACTTCGCGCTCTTCGACGATCAGGATCAGGGGCTCTGGTGTTTCGAATTGCGGGACCGAGACCAGCACGGGGTGCGTCTCGGAGACGAGCTGCAACTCCACGTGATCGAGTTGCCAAAGGCCGACAGGCTCGGAGCCGGAAGTACAGCATTGACGGCATGGGTGGCGTTTCTGAAGCATTGGCAGGAGGAACAACGCATGAGCGAGATCAAGTACCCCCCAGTGCAGGAGGCTATGGAGCGCATCCGCGACATGAGCTCGGACGTGCTCACCTGGCACGAAGCCCTCAGGCGAGACATGGCGTTCATGGACGAGCAGGTGCGCCAGCGCGAAGCCCGTGAGGATGGGTTGGCCGAGGGACGAGCCGAGGGGCTCGCTGAGGGTCGCGCCGCAGGTCGCGCCGAAGGTCATGCCGAAGGTCATGCCGAAGGTCGCGCCGAAGGTCATGCGGAAGGTCATGCGGAAGGTCGTGCCGAAGGTCGTGCCGAAGGTCGTGCCAAGGGACTCGCGGAGGGACGTACCGAGGGCCAAGCTGCCTTGCTGGAGCGCCAACTCTCCCGACGCTTCGGACCACTTTCAGAGGAGCTTCTCGCGATTCTTCTCACAGCGACCTCCCAGGAGCTCGAACGCATCGCCGACCGAGTCCTGGACGCCCGCGACATTGGCGCCGTGTTCGATATCTGACGCGGTGTCCGCGCGCAGCGACGAGGCCCCAAGGACTGCGCTGGGATCCGCGACACCGTGATCTTTGCACCACCGCCACGGTGAGGCTTAGCCTTGCTGCGGCCTCAGAACACACCAGCCCGGAGACACCACACTGTGGACCATCAGAGCCTCACCCAAGCTGCACACAAGCTGATCGCCTTCCATCGGGAGGCAGAGCAGAAAAACGAGTGGACCTTCTTCGTCGACGAGATGTACGCGCGCGATTGCGTCTACACCTGCGAATACGGCGGCACGATGATCGTGGTCGCCGATGGCATCGACCAGATCAAGGCGACCCACTACGGCCGCGACATGCGCAAGGGCTGGGAAGGCTGGACCTTCCCGTACCAGGAGGTCTACGTGGGCGAGGGCGGCCGCGTCGTCACGCACTGGCTGAACCGCGGACCCGGTTTGCGTACCGATGGCAGCCATTTCCAGACGCCCGGGATCTCGTTCATCACGTTCAACGAAGACCTCAAGATCGTCCGGCAGTTCGACGTCTTCGACATCGCTCACCAGATGCACCTGTGCGACGAGCTTGAAGCGCAGGGGCTGCTGTCGGCTGAACTCAAACGCAATTGGGTCATACCGATGAAGACCAAAGTGATCGAGATGCTGTCGAGGAATATGTAAACCACAGAGGAAGAATTCGTCGCGGGCATGGCCCGCTCCTATCCTGTGGGAGGGGGGGCATGTCCCCATCCCGTGTGGGAAGAGGCCATGCCCCCGACTGTTTTGATCCGGGGCTGTTGTCGCGCATGGTGTGCTCCCACCGTGGGGCGCAGGGGCGCTTTTCCCTCGACACTGGCCGCCGAAACATCAGGAGCGAGCACGGGAATGACCCACACCACCACCCACAAAACCTACTGCCGCTTCTGCCTCGGCTGCTGCGGCATCGAGGTGGATGTGCAGGAGGGCCAGCCGGTGGCGCTGCGCGGCGACCCGTCCAACCCGCTCACCGGCGGCTACACCTGCCTGCGCGGTCGCGAACTGATCACCATGCACACGCACCCGGAGCGCATCCGGCACGCATTGAAGCGCACGGAAAACGGCTTCGAGCAGATCCCCCTTTCGCAGGCGCTGGATGAAATCGCCGCCACCGTGGGCGCGCTGATCGCCCGTGACGGTGGGCGCGCCATCGCGACCTACAACGGCTCCTGGGCCTACTCGAACTACCCCACCCTCGCCGTCTCCAAGGCCTTCCACCGCGCGATCGGCTCGCCCTCGCTTTATTCGCCCATGTCGCTCGACCAACCCGCCAAAGCCTTCGTGCCCTTCCGCTTCGGCATCTGGAGCGGCGGCATACACACCTTCAGCGATGCCGACGTGGCGCTGTTCATCGGCAACAACCCGCTGGTCTCGCAGTACGCCGCAAAGAGCGGGCTGCCGGTGTACAACCCGTGGCGGCGCCTGCAGGACGCGATCAACAACGGGCTGCAATTGCTGGTGATCGACCCGCGCCGCACCGAAGTGGCCAATCGCGCCGCGCTGCACCTGCAACCCTACCCCGGTGAAGACCCGGTGATCCTCGCGGGCATGCTGCGGGTCATCATCGACGAGAACCTGCACGACGCGGCCTTCTGCACAGACTACGTCGACAACCTCGCCGCCTTCCGCGCCGCGCTGGAACCCTTCACGTCCGAGTACTGCGCCCGGCGCGCCGGCGTTCCCGCCGAGCAGATCGTGGCAGCCGCAAGGCTGTTCGCCCAAGGCAGCAAAGGTGCCGCCGTGACCGGCACCGGCCCCGAGATGTCACCGCGCGGCTGGTTGGGCGAGTGGCTGGTGCTCGCGCTGAACACCGTCTGCGGGCGCTACTACCGCGAGGGCGAAACGCCCCGCACGGCCCCGCCGCTGAGTACCCCACAGACGCAGCGCGCCGAAGTGTTCTTCCCGCCGGAGCCCTGGGGTGAGCAGATGCTGCAGTCGCGCGTGCGCGGGCTGGGCCAACTGGGTGACGAGTTCCCCTGCAACGTGATGGCCGACGAAATCCTCACGCCCGGCGAGGGCCGCATACGCGCGCTGTTCGTGCTGGGCGGCAATCCGATGGTCGCCTTCCCGAACCAGCTGAAGATGGCCTCCGCGCTCGAGGATCTAGAACTCCTCGTCGCCGTGGACCCGTGGATGTCGGCCACCGCCAAACGCGCGCACTACATCATCCCGCCCGTGCTGCAACTAGAGCGCGCGGATGCCACGCTGCTCGGCGAGCTCTACTTCGAAGAGGCCTATGCCCACTACACCGAGCGCGTGCTGGAGCCGGGGCCCGACATGCTCGAGGAGTGGGAGCTTTACTGGGAACTCGCCAAGCGGCTCGACGTTCCCCTGGAGATCAACCGCAACCCGCTGACCATGGACAGCCGCCCCGACAAGCACAGCCTCACTGCCCTGCTGACCCACGGCTCGCGCGTGCCGCTGGAACAGGTACGCATCGACACCGCAGCGACCGGCGGCAAGCTCTATCCGGAACTGCGCACGGCGGTTGCCCCGCGCAGCCCCGACAACCAGAACCGCTTCCGCCTGCTGCCGCCCGACATCGCCGCACAGCTCGCAGAACTCGCGGCAGAGCCGCTGGACGCCGACGGTCGCCCCGCCCACATCCGCGAACACGGCGCCACCCACCTCCTCGCCTCCCGTCGCATCAAACAGTTCTTCAACTCCACCGGGCACAATTTCCCGAATCTGCGCGACAAGGGCAGCACCAATCACGCCTACCTGCACCCGGACGACATGGCCGCGCTGGGGCTGGAAAACGAAGACTTGGTGGAACTCTCGGCAGACACGGGCGCCATCGTGGGCGTGGTGATGGGGGCAGACGACATCAAGCCCGGCGTGGTGTCCATGGCGCACGCTTTCGGTGACACCGACAGCGACACCGGGAACGTGCGGAGCCAAGGTTCATCAACGAACCGGCTGGTGAGCGACGAGCGTTACTTCGACCCGATTACGGGACAGGCCCGGCAAAGCGCCATCCCTGTCAGCATCCGGAAGATCGGCTGAGGCCGCGAGCGCAACCCGCCCTGCCGGCCAGGCGCAGCCCCGGATCAGGACGGTTTGCGGCGCCGAAGAGCGCCTACCGCAAGCAGACCCAAGCCCATCAGGCCCAAGGTGCCAGGCACGGGTACCGCAGTGGGCGTCTCGATGCTGATACGGCTCACGCCAAAGCCCTGATAGTCGTCCCCGCCCCCGAACCCGAAATCGAAATACGCGATGTCGGCTTCCTCACGCAGCACCGTGAACACGAGAGGGGCATAGATCTCCTGGCCAGTATCCGACACGAGCCGCTGACCTTGGACGGAATCGAGTTCCTTGCCGTCCCTTCCAAAGACCGTGAGCCATGGGCTGCTCTCCACATCGAAAAAGCCCGCCTCGATCTCAAAGAAACGGGTTAGGCCTCCACGCGAGGTACCCTCGAGAACGATTCGCCCGTCTACGCCCGTCTTGAAATCGCACGCATTGGCCGAACCCACACCGCAGAAGGAGGCGAATCCATCCGAATTCTCGGTGCTCGGAGCGATGTCCCAGTAATAGCTTTCGGCTCGTCCGTAGCCGAAATCGACACCAAGCTCGTTAAGGGAGGACCCGATGACACCGCCCGGCCCTTGAATGACGCCGAATTCGTCGTAAACGGTCGATGCAACACCGCGGGCATAGGCATCCGCCCCGGTGAGTGAGATGGGAACAGCGCTCGCGCCGTCGACGAGACCCAGTGCTGCGACGAGCGCGGCTACCAACGGGGTTCGGGTTCTGGGGGACATAGGCCGAATCTCCTGATCATCCTCTGCCGCAGGTGTGCTGCGAAGGAAAACGCGTATCAGGCCCGAGTCTAGGCCACCCCATCGCCGAACCGCATCTGTACCAAGGTACATGCCGGCCGCACCGGCACCCAGACTCAGCCCGCCCCCTCCGCATCCTCATCAAGCGGTTGGGCCAGCAGTCCTGCCGGCAAGCTCTTCGCGGGCTTCACCCCGAGTTCCCGCAGCATCTCCGCCTGCCGCACCGCACCGCCCTTGCCCGTCAATCGGCTCTTGGCCGTATCGAAGTCCCGCTGCGCCTGCGACAGCCTGTTTCCAATGGAATCAAGGCTTTCCACAAATCCCACAAGTTTGTCGTAGAGCTCTGCGCCGCGCTTGGCGATCTCAAGCGCATTGCGGTTCTGCGCGTCCTGCCGCCACAGGTGCGCCACGGTGCGCAGCACGAACAGAAGCGTCGAGGGGCTGACCAGCATCACGTTCCTGGACCAAGCCTGCTGGAACAAGTCCCGATCCTCCGTGACGGCGAGCATGAAGGCAGGCTCCACCGCCACGAACATCAACACGAAATCGAAAGAGCCCAGCCCGTGGATCTGCTGGTAGTTGCGCTCCGATAGCCCCTTCACATGGTTGCGAACCGAATCGAGGTGTCGTTTGAGCGCGGCCACGCGGGCGGGGCCCTCCTCGGCCGAGGCGTAATCCTCATAGGCCGTGAGCGAGACCTTGGCGTCGATCACAAGGTTCCGCTCCTCCGGCAGGCGGATGATCACGTCGGGCTGGGCGCGGCTGCCGTCCTCGCGCTGGTGGCTCTCCTGCGTGTCGTACTCCTGCCCTTTGCGCAGCCCCGCGGCCTCCAGCACGCGCTCCAGCACCATCTCGCCCCAGTTCCCTTGGGTCTTGGTGGAGCCTTTCAAAGCTCGGGTAAGATCGTTTGTTTCCTTGCTAACCTGTTGATTCAGCAAAATAAGGTTTTTAAGATTCTCCGACAGAGCCGCCCGCTCCTTGCCCTCGGTCAGGTACACCTCATCGACCTTCGCCTGGAACTCGGTGATGCGAGCGCGCAGCGGATCGAGCAACAGACCGAGGTTCACCTGGTTCTGTTCGGTGAAGCGTTTGCTCTTGTCCTCGAGGATCTCGGCGGCGAGGTTCTTGAACTGCTCGGTGAGCTCACCGCGTGCGGACTTGAGCTCGTCGAGCCTGGCCACGGACTGCTCGCGTTCGCTCTGGATCCGGGCATTCAGGATGCCAACCTCCGACTGCGCCCGGCCGAGGCTCTGCTCGAGTTCGGCCCGCGCGGCCCGCTCGGTCGCCAGTTCTCCTTCCAATACCGGCAGGCGGTCTGCGCGCTCCGAGATGCGGGCGAGTTGATCGCCTGAGGCCTGAAGCTCCCGCCGGAGTGACTCCGCCAGATCACGCGACTCGGCCACGCGGTCTTCGAGGCGGTCGCGCTCGGCCTCGGAACCAGCGAGCCGTTCCTGCACTACGGCGAGCGCGGACTGCCCCTCGGCGCGCGCGCTGGCTGCCGCGGCGTCGATGCGGGGGCGTAGGATCAGCCAGGCGAGGAGTTTGCCGAGGGCGAAGGCGGCGAGGAGCCCGGCAACGGCGTACAGGTCTGTGGAGGGGAACATACCTACTAAGGACTCTGCGGCTCGATACGACGTGAAGCTAACACGAAGCCGTTCAGTTCCAACGCCGGATGTGGAGCCTCGTCAATGCGAGCCCAATCTGGCCACCTCGCCGAATGGAAACTCCCGTGACGTAAGCCCGCCCGGCACCACCACCCACAACACCTCCTCGTCAGGCACAGCCTCCGGAAAGTCGCCATAACCATCCGTCAGATACACCGCCAATCGCTCGGCACAGCCCTGATCAGGCGGGTTCGCCGCCAGCCACCCGAAGAAAGGTACGAAGCTGGTGCCACCGCCGCCCGTAGGCTTCGGCGGCTCACCCCCGGCGCGCAAGGCGTGAGGCCCATCGAGCTCCGCATCGCAAAAGAACAGATCGCAGGACACATGCGGGTAAGCGCCGAGGATGCCTTCGACCTCACCCAGGAACATCCCCAACTCCTGACTCCCGACAGATCCGCTGGTGTCGATACACACCGCCACGGAGACGGACTCGCCCTCCATCGCGTCGAGGTAGAGGCCACGCCCCACGAAGCGGCGATCGAATCCGCTGAAGTCGGTGGGTGTGCGTACGAGGTGACGCCACAACAGGGATCGCCAGTCGAGTTGCGGGGCACTTACCGCACCCCATTCCAGCGAATCGCCAGCAGGCGAATAGCCCTGCCGGCGCTCCGAGGCGCGGGCGGCCATCACACGGGCCTGGTTGATGGCAGAGCGCCAGTGGGCTTCGATGGCGGCGCGGTGCTCCTCCGACAGCGGCGCATGTGCGTCGGCAGCATCGCCGCCCGGGTCGTTCGAGCCCGCCGAAGGATCCAGCACATCCGCCAGCACCAGCGTCAGCTTCTCGTTCGGCGGGCTGTGGATCAGCCGTTCGTACACCTCTTCGGCCTGCAATGCCGCCCACGGCGGGTACTCGACCGCGCCATCCGGGAGCTCAAGGCCCGACTCCCGCGCCATACCGTTCACCACGATGTCGCAGGCGATATTCCAGCGCCGGGGCTCACGCGGGCCGCGACGCGTGGGGTGAAGCAGCGCGGCGTGCAGGATCTCGTGGATGAGCAGGCCATCGAGCCGGGCATCATCAAGGGTGTCGAGAAACTCCGGGTTGAAGAACAGATCTTTCCCGTCCGTGGCCGCGGTGGGAACGCTCGTGGTGAAACGGAGCGGCGCGAAGAGCGCCAGCGTTGCAAAGAACGGGTGCCGCGTGCGCAGCCGAAGTTGCGCGGCGCTGATGCGGCGCTCGTGAGGCGCGCTCATTTCTTTTTCTTGGCTGAGGCCGGCGCAGCGGGCTGCGCGCTGGATGCCGCAGCGCCACCCAGGCCAATGAGCTCACGGTAATCCCGCAGGAAGGCTGCGATCTCGGGCTCCTCCCGCAGCAGAACAGCCAGCTGCGCAACCATGCCCTGAGCTCGCAGCAGCGGAATGGCATCCAGCGCGTAGAGTTGCACCCACTCGGCAGGCGCATGCACTGCCAGGTACCGCAATGCGTTGAGCGCCTTGGCCGCATCACGACCGCGTGCGAGGAGCGCAAGCACCAATGCGTAACGCGCGGAGGGCTCCTTTGGGAATGCAGGCCGCTCCGCACCAGAGAGGATCTTCTCGACGTCGGGCAAATCCCTGTACAGCGCAACGAATGCCGAGAACTCCGCTGCCGGCCCCTCGCCCACTGCGGGCGCCACATCAAGACCTGCACCATGCAGACGCGAGGCGAACTCCCACGAACGCGGCGAGGGCCACGCCGGGCGACGTGCGTCCACCTTGTGCAACAACTCGGAGCGGTAGGCCGTGAAGGCAATGACCTGCTCGTGAATACCCGCGCGCAACGCATAAGCCCGGAAGCTCGGCAGGTGCACGGACACCTCGAGGTGAATGAAGCGGTTGGCAAGCGGCGCGGGCATATCGAAAACAGCTGCGCGGTCTTCCTTGCGGTTACCCGCCGCCCAGATGTGCCAACCATCCGGCACCACATAGCTGCCCACGCGCCGGTCCAGGATCAGCTGCTGCGCGACGCCCTGCATCACGGGCGGCGCCATATTGATCTCATCGAGGAACAGGATGCCGCGCCCTTCTCGCGGCAGGAACTCGGGCGGGAACCAGCGCGACAACCCCTCATCCGCGACGGGCAAGCCGCGAAGGTCTGTCGGCGCGAGCTGGGAAAGACGGAGGTCTATGCACCCGATGCCCGCGTCGCGTGCGACCTGGGACACGATGCTGGATTTCCCGATGCCGGGTGCTCCCCAGATCATCACGCTGAGATCGAGGCGGTCGCGGATGAGGCGGGAGAGGTAGTCGGTGAGGTCGGTGGGGGTCATTTTTCGCCGTCCAATTTCAGGCCGGCGCCTTGGCCGTTCGACTCGTCAATCCTGTCCCACTCGATCCAGATGGTACCGTGAGAAACCTCACCATGACGGCAACCACAGGCCTCGAACAAAGGAAGGACCTCTGTCAAGTTCTCTTCACCCTCGGGGCCAAAAACGAAGCGGTTTCCACCCCAAACACCTGGAGAGCAATTTTCTGTCAGGTCATGTGACGTCTGATCTCTTGTCATCTGCGCCGCTTTCCGAGTTTCTTGTCTGCCACATCCGCAACTCCCCTGTCAGTGTCTGCCGCAAGCAGAGACAGCACCCGACTACCGACCTTCGCGTTGCGTGCGACACACTTCCGAACTCGTGCACTGGGATCCGTCGCGAGCATCTCCAATGCATCGGCAGGAGTTTGAGGTAGGACCGCAACCGCTTCTCGAACCTTTTCATCCGTGTCACGGGCAAGTGCTCTCAAAAAGAACCCGATGACAATACCTTCGTATTCACGGTACTCCTCAAGCAACAATTCGTTACCGTCCTCTTCGTCGTACTCGTCCCAATCCGGGAACTTGGACCTTGCTGCACGCGTAAGCGCCTCATCGAGTGCCGCAGAAAAACTGTGCACTTGATAATTCTCGTAGGAAGACAACCACTTTTTGAACTTCACCAACGTTGATTTGAAGTCTCCATGACAATCGGCTGCTGAGTGACCGGCGAATCGTAGTGCCTGCAGCGCCGCTGGCGGCGCGTTGTGGTTAAGCGCAACAGCCCAGGCGAGAAGCTCAATGTCAGGCAGCGAACTCTCCGAGATCGCGGCCGCCCCAACCAGAATGTCTTGAGGACACTCCGAGCTCAGAGCCATTTCTATCTGAAGTCCGATCGCCATGCCTTCAAAGACCCCCCGAGTGACGGGCCAGCGAGATGTTCCCGACACAGCTTGTGCGTGAGTGCTCTTTTTACCCATGCCTGATTTAAATCGGTCGCCCATTAATCACCCCTTTTTGTGGGAAAGAGATCCACTCGAAACGCGTAGTGTCTGCGCCACAACCGCCCCAGAACTCGAATTCCCATCTTTATTTCATTAAACCCCGCGCAAAACTCCCATTCAACCCAATCAACGCACACACCCTGTTTATAGCCGCGCGCTCGGTGTCATCAATGACGCCATCAGCACGGGCAACAGCAACCAAGCGATCGACAAACATCGCGCGTCGCGGCATGGAGAGGGTTCGCTCCCGCGAGATCCGGACGACGACGTGGATAAAATAGCTTGACTCGCTGCGGCAGAAGAGATCTGCCACTGCGAAATCGAGTCGCAAGGCTTTGATATTTTATTTTTCTAGCAGTCGTAGTAATGCTCCATATCGTCTAAGCAAAGTACATGTTCATGCCAAAGCCCCATCATTTCTCCAGAGAAGCACAGGTAAGGCCTGCCATCCCACTGCCCGTACTCATCCATGAAAAGTTGGACGAGGTGGCTAGGAAACCCACCAAACCAAAAGATCGTGTTCGCGGATCGCTTGAGAAAGCCATGAGTTGCGTCTTCTAGCTCGACTAATTTGACAGGAATTCGCTTCGATGTGAAATTCCCCCACCACCCTTCTAAAAATGACCGATGTTCAGCATCATTCCTATCACAGCAATATGGCACCTCGCAAATCGCCGATGTAAAAGTTGTTTCGGTATGCCAGTAACATGCGAACTCGTATACACCAGCAATAGAATCCTCAGACCTAAAAAGTTCATTCGGTATCTGCCTCGAAGTTTGTTCAAATCCTTTCCCTTGACACGAATTAATGTGTGCCTCAACGCCCATACCGTCGGATACAAACAGCGAAAATCCGATGTGATCAGAATTTGACCGATGCATACATTTCGGAACTCGCACCGTAAAAAGATGACGCATCGGTATACATTGTCCATCTGAAATTGGCCATGTATCCGGCGTAAATCCAGGTGCTCCACCCCCCGTCCAGCCTTCAGAAAAATCAGTTCCGGTTTTACGGACAACAGCAATGGGATTAACGTCTAAACCGGAGCCTGCGTCCCTGCCGCGTGCGTGAGGACTTTGGGAATCGCTGGCCGAAAGACCATTTTTAACGTCATTGACATGTTTGCACTCGCGTCGGAACCGAAAACCAGGGCAGTCACAAACAAATCCTCGTTCTGGATCGCGCGTGACTATGTATGTCTTGTCAGAGGCGCTTGCACTAGCAAAAGCCCAGCGACTCGGAATAGCCTGTGCGATCTGGCTCGTGTCGCGATTCGACTGACGTTTCGAGATGGACTTGTTAGTCAGCGTTGCCTTGGGCATGGGCTTGGGCTTGGGCTTCGGCGTCGCCTGGGCCTTGGGCTTCGGCGTCGCCTGGGCCTTTGGCTTCGGCATCGCCTTGGGTTTGGGCTTCGACGTTGCCTTGGGCTTGGGCTTCGGCGTTGCCTTGGGCTTGGGCTCCGGCGTTGCCTTGGGCTTGGGCTTGGACTTCGGCGTCGCCTTGGGCTTTGGCTTCGGCGTTGCCTTGGGCTTGGGCTTGGACTTCGGCG
>Ga0315902_10003698_pt1 | contig 22654 bp, 16 predicted proteins | sample LakEriMetagenome_9_FD_203523 | JGI IMG/M metagenome (GOLD analysis project Ga0315902, IMG submission 203523) | Freshwater fungal communities from buoy surface, Lake Erie, Ohio, United States - Buoy 12 MA117 | ecosystem: Environmental > Aquatic > Freshwater > Lake > Lake biofilm | place: USA... | reverse complement strand
TACTCAAGGTCGTCAGGGTACTCAAGGTACTCAAGGTACTCAAGGTACTCAGGGTGTTCAAGGATTAAGTAATCAAGGAACTCAAGGACTTCAGGGTACTCAAGGAACACAAGGTACTCAAGGACTTCAAGGATTAAGTAATCAAGGTACTCAAGGTACTCAAGGTCTTCAAGGAACTCAAGGTCTTCAAGGAACACAAGGTACTCAAGGTCGTCAGGGCACTCAAGGTACTCAAGGTCTTCAAGGTTTGAGTAATCAAGGAACTCAAGGTCTTCAAGGAACACAAGGTACTCAAGGTACTCAAGGACTTCAAGGTGTTCAAGGACCTGCTGGAACAACTCAAGGTACTCAAGGTACTCAAGGACTTCAAGGTGTTCAAGGTGTTCAAGGACTTCAAGGAATTCAAGGAGTTGGATCTCAAGGTACTCAAGGACTTCAAGGAACACAAGGTAATCAAGGACTTCAGGGTACTCAAGGTACTCAAGGTCTGAGTAACCAAGGTACTCAAGGTACTCAAGGTCGTCAAGGTACTCAAGGAACACAAGGTACTCAAGGACTTCAAGGAACTCAAGGAACTCAAGGAACACAAGGTACTCAAGGACTTCAAGGAACTCAAGGAACTCAAGGAACACAAGGTACTCAAGGTACTCAAGGTACTCAAGGTCTTCAAGGAACACAAGGTACTCAAGGTGTTCAAGGTTTAAGTAATCAAGGAACACAAGGTACTCAAGGACTTCAAGGAACTCAAGGAACTCAAGGAACACAAGGTACTCAAGGAGTTCAAGGTTTAAGTAATCAAGGAACTCAAGGTGTTCAAGGATTGAGTAATCAAGGTACTCAAGGTACTCAAGGTGTTCAAGCTACTCAAGGTACTCAGGGACTTCAAGGAGTTCAGGGATTAAGTAATCAAGGAACTCAAGGTGTTCAAGGAACTCAAGGTCGTCAAGGAACTCAAGGTCTTCAAGGAACTCAAGGAGTTGGATCTCAGGGAACTCAAGGTACTCAAGGACTTCAAGGTACTCAAGCTACTCAAGGAACTCAAGGTCTTCAAGGAACTCAAGGAGTTGGATCTCAGGGAACTCAAGGTACTCAAGGTCTTCAGGGAACTCAAGGTCTTCAGGGAACTCAAGGTCGTCAAGGAACTCAAGGTCTTCAGGGAACTCAAGGATTAGTAGGGCCAATTGCAGGTTCTGATGGTCAGGTAATCTATAACAACGGTGGAGTTGCTGGTGGCGCATCGGGACTTAACTATGATGATATAAATGTGAGAGTTGGTATTGGAACTTCAAGTCCTCAGTTCCGTGCTGATATTGCTGGTGATCTTCGCATCACTCAATCAAACACTTTGAGATTTGGTGGAACTGCAGGAACTACGAACTTCTATATTCAGTACAACTCCACAACAAATAGTTTAGATTTCGTATCGGGTTGATGATATGGGTGTTGTAGGAAGATTAGACCAATATGCATCAATGCTTGCTTCGGAGTTTGATGATTACTCTATGAGTGAGAACTTGTTTCTTTATAGTGAGCAGTTTGATAATGCTGTTTGGACTTCTCTATTTGGACAAAATGCACCTGTAACTGTAAATCAAATTGCAGCACCTGATGGAACAATAACTGCTGATTTAATTACATTTACTCCAGATGGAACAGGACAGAGTAGAAAGGAGCAAAATGCTGGAACTAGAAGTGGAACTTATACCGCATCTATATTTGTAAAAAATGGAACAATAGGTCAAATATCTTTATATGTAACAACAAATCAAGCTCCATATCCAAATATTACTTATAATTTTACTACCGATACAATTACTTCAGGTGGAGCAACAGGAACAAGAACTTTATATCCCAATGGATGGGTAAGAATAACAGCAACAGCAACAGTAACAAGTCATTCACTCTTTCCTGGACTTCTTGCAGGTTCAAGTGGAACTCTTTATGCTTGGGGAGCACAAGTAGAAGGAGGTTCAGTAGCAACAGATTACACACCAACATCAGGTACAGCAATATCCAGAGTTTTACCAGCAACAACAAACACAAATATCACAGGACTTGGAACATATTATAGTTCTGGGTTTGATGAGAATGTAGGATTTGGAACATTTCTTCCTGCAAATGTCTTTGCTCCTTATAACCCTGTATATGATGAGTTTTCAGGAACTCTATTTGGTGCAGGACAAGGAAGATATATGAGACAAAATACTGATAAGACTGTGATTGTTTATAATGAGATTGATGAGGTGACTGATTTTAGAGATATTGTAAGAACTGGATTGGTTTTAGATTTAGATGCAGCACAACCACTTTCTTATGGTGGAACTGGAACTACTTGGAATGATTTGAGTGGTAATGGAAATAATGGAACATTGACGAATGGACCGACTTATGATAGTTCTAATGGTGGATCTATAGTTTTTGATGGGGTAGATGATAAATCGACAACAAATATAACATCTTTTGGAAACAATACTACTTGGGAAGCGTGGGTTAATAGAACTACAAACGCAAATGCATATAATATGTTTATGGGAAGAACTTTACCATACTTTGGACTTCGTACTAGTGAAATTATTTTTTCAAATACAATAGGGGGTTCTCAACAAACATTAAATTCTACTGGATTTACTCCATCAAATAATACTTGGTATTACCTTGCATTTACTACGGAATATGATGGAGCAAACACTATACCAAAAATATACATTAATGGAGTATTGAATAATAGTACTACATTTACTGGTGCTCAAGGTGGTTCTACAGGTTCCTTTACTATTGGAGAAGGAAGAAGCACTACTGCTTGGTATCCGTTCAATGGAAAAGTTTCTAATGTAAAAATATATAATCGCACTCTCACGGCAACAGAAATCTTACAAAATTATAATGCCCTAAGGCATAGGTTTGGTTTATGACCTCTTTATTTCTACTATAATAAATATTACAAAGGTATTCGTTAATTATGGCAAGAAAGGCAATACTGGAAACTGGATATACATTCACTCCTTCCACAAATACCTTAGTCATTCCTCGTGCTATACAGAGGGAACGGTTAATACTGATTACAAATGTAACAACGAACACGGTAATCTATAATTTCTCAGATTCAAACCTAAAGGCAAATACTTATACTGTTTCAACTTCTAGTGGTACAAATACAACCACAGTTGTATTGAATTATAATACCTCTGGGATGAGTAGTACTGATAAACTTCAAATCATTGTAGATGAGTATGATGAGAAGTTTAGTCCTTCCGAGGCATTTCAAGACCCCGTTAATAAAATTAGAGTATCTACACCACAAGCACTAATTGATACTGACTTTGAGTATGGCACGCAGATTACCAAGTGGGAAAATCTTGCGATGATTAATAATCGTCCTTTTGCATTCCCATCTTCAACTAGTATTGTCGGAATCAGTGGCATTTCACTTCCAAATAATTCCAGAACAGTTACAGTTACTGTTGCATCTGGAGCACCTCCAGTTGGAACCCCAATTACAGTTCAGGATACTTATTTAAATATTGCGAATGGAAACTTTGTTGTAGAAACTAGTACTAGTGGAACTTCATTCACATACACTGCAAGAGCAACAAATACAACATCAGTAACAAGTATTTTTGACTCAAATAAAACTGGTATTTTTAGTGGAACAACTTATACTAGTGCTGCAATTGGTGGAGCACCAACCTTTGGATGGACTTCCGGAACAACAATTTCTGTAACTACAACAATTCCACACGGTCTTGCAATTGGCAATGAAGTTTCTATTGTTGGAAGTTCTCAAGCAAATGCAAATGGTTCTTATGTTGTTGCTGGTATTACAAGTTCAAGAACCTTTAGATATTATTCAACTAATGCACCCGCAGCAAACCCAACTGGCGGATTAATCTACGTAAGACCTCAAGGACAATTCTTACACAGACCATTTGATGGTGGAATTATTTTCACATCAAATGCAAATGGTAATTTTGAGCAGGCAATTCGTCAAACAAGAAGATATTTCCGTTATCAGTCAGGTAAAGGTATTCAAGTCAGTTCTGGTACTTGTCTAAAACCAAATCTACAGATTGACTCTTTGACTGCAAGTGGCATAACTGTTGGAAGTACAATTACAGTTCAAACAAAAGAACAGCATAATATTCAGGCAGCAACTCCCGGAACTCAAATTGCAATTTCTGGTGCTGAGCAAAGTGGTTATAATGGAACTTATACAGTCAGTTCCGTAACTTCTTTTGATACTTTTCAAGTTATTGCAACGGCAGGACTTACAACTACTACGGCATCAGGTAATTATACTTGCTCAGTTTCGAGTTGGTTTGGTTGTTCAAATCGTCTTGGTACATATGATGCTCAAAATGGAGTATTTTTTGAGTTTGATGGTCAAACACTTTATGCAGTTCGTAGAAGTTCAACATATCAACTCTCCGGAAAAGTTAGTGTAACCAATGGTAGTAGTACCATTACCCAAACCAACGCAACATTTCCAACTCGTTTTGCAAGACAATTAGATATTGGAAGTTTTATTGTCTTAAGAGGTCAGTCATATCGTGTTGTTGATATTGCAAGTGATACAAGTATGACAATTTCTCCTGCTTACAGAGGAGCAACTGCTGATTATGTAATCATATCCAAAACACAAGATGCAAAATATCCACAATCATCTTGGAATATTGATAAGTGTGATGGTACAGGTCCTTCTGGATATAATCTTGACCTTGCCAAGATGCAGATGTTTTATATTGATTACTCTTGGTATGGTGCTGGATTTATTCGTTGGGGATTTAGAGGACCAACTGGTGATGTAATTTACTGCCACAAACTACCAAACAATAATGTCAATATAGAAGCATATATGCGTTCTGGAAACTTACCAGCACGATATGAATCTGAAAGTCTTCCACCAACAACAAAAATTACTGGAAATGTTGGTGCATCTGATACTTATGTTGGTATTGCAAGTACGGCAGGATTCCCAACAGCAGGTACAATTTTAATTCGTAATGCAGAAACTTATGAGTATTGCAATTACACTGGAATTGGAACAACTGCGATGACAGGATTAACTAGAGCAAGGTCTGGAAGTACATCTCTTGCTCTTACAGTTGCCTCAGGTGCCAATGTGGCTACGGCAACAACAACAAACTTACAAGTGGGACAAAGAGTTATAAGTAGTGGTGGTTTCCCAGAGGGTACTTATATCAGTTCAATTGGAACAGGAACTATTACATTAAGTCAGGCAGCAACATCAGCAAACCCAACAGTGATTGCTGCTCCGATGGGTGCTACAACAGGGCAGGCATTTACATATTCTGTAACTGACCCTGTTGCGGTTGAACTTGCATTTCCGACTTATGGACCTTCTATCTCTCACTGGGGTACAAGTGTCATTATGGATGGAAGATTTGATGATGATAAATCTTTGGTCTTTACTTATGGACAAAAAACTACTACTGCTATTTCTCCTGGTGCTGCAAACGCAAGAGCACTACTTTCAATTCGTGTTGCACCATCAGTAGATAATGGAGTTGCTGCTGCATTCGGTCAAAGAGAATTGATTAACAGAATGCAACTCGTTCTCCGAAATCTAGGAATCTCAATTCGTGGTAGTACAACCTCAAACATTCTTGTACAAGCATTCCTAAATGCCACTCCAAGTACTTCAACCACTTGGACGAATGCCGTTGGTAATGTTTCTGGTACTCAAAATTCAAGTTTGGCACAAATCGCAGATTATGCTGGAGGTAGTACAACAGTAACAGGTGGTGAAATTACTGCAGGATTATTCTCCACTGGTACTAGCACACTTGATTTGAGTAGTGTTAGGGACTTGGGTAATTGTATTCTTGGTGGAGGTGGTACTACTGCAAACACTGGAATATATCCAGATGGTCCTGACACATTAACGATTGTGGTCACTAATCTTGCTGCATCCGGTAATGTAGAGGTTACTGGAAGAATTTCTTGGACGGAGGCACAAGCATAAGAGATGGCAAAACTTAAATCTGGTACTAGAGTTTATGGAAATTTTAAACTTGATGGTGGTCTTTATGATGCTAATAATCAAGTAGGATCTGCAAGTTCAATTTTAGTATCAACTGGTGCAGGGGTAAGTTGGACTGCTCCTTTTGCCGCTGGTATTCAAGGTACCCAAGGTACTCAAGGCACTCAAGGTACTCAAGGACTTCAAGGAAGACAAGGTACTCAAGGTGTTCAGGGTTTAAGTAATCAAGGTCTTCAAGGTACTCAAGGACTTCAAGGACTTCAAGGTGTTCAAGGTCTGAGTAATCAAGGAACTCAAGGTACTCAAGGAATTCAAGGACTTCAAGGTGTTCAAGGTCTGAGTAATCAAGGAACTCAAGGACTTCAAGGAATTCAGGGACTTCAAGGAGTTGGATCTCAAGGAACTCAAGGTACTCAAGGTCTTCAAGGTACTCAAGGTACTCAAGGAATTCAAGGACTTCAAGGAGTTGGATCTCAAGGAACTCAAGGTACTCAAGGTACTCAAGGTCTTCAAGGTACTCAAGGAAGACAAGGAATTCAAGGACTTCAAGGTGTTCAGGGTTTAAGTAATCAAGGAACTCAAGGTACTCAAGGAATTCAAGGACTTCAAGGTGTTCAAGGTCTGAGTAATCAAGGAACTCAAGGTACTCAAGGTACTCAAGGAATTCAAGGACTTCAAGGTGTTCAAGGTTTAAGTAATCAAGGAACTCAAGGTACTCAAGGAATTCAAGGACTTCAAGGTGTTCAAGGTCTGAGTAATCAAGGAACTCAAGGTCTTCAAGGTACTCAAGGAAGACAAGGAATTCAAGGACTTCAAGGTGTTCAAGGTTTAAGTAATCAAGGAACTCAAGGTACTCAAGGAATTCAAGGACTTCAAGGTGTTCAAGGTTTAAGTAATCAAGGAACTCAAGGTACTCAAGGTACTCAAGGAATTCAAGGACTTCAAGGTGTTCAAGGTTTAAGTAATCAAGGAACTCAAGGTCTTCAAGGTACTCAAGGAAGACAAGGAATTCAAGGACTTCAAGGTTTAAGTAATCAAGGAACTCAAGGTACTCAAGGAATTCAAGGACTTCAAGGTGTTCAAGGTTTAAGTAATCAAGGAACTCAAGGTCTTCAAGGTACTCAAGGAAGACAAGGAATTCAAGGACTTCAAGGTCTTCAAGGTGTTCAAGGAATTCAAGGAACTTCTGCCAATTCCGATGCAATTCTTGCGGTTGATGATACTACGACCACAACACTCTATCCAGTTATGGTTGGAGCAACTGGAAGCAACCAAACAGCAAAAGCAAGAAGTACTGCACAAGCATTTGTTTTTAATGCTTCTGCTAATGTATTAAGTGCTGCAGCATTTTCGGCATCAGGAACTGATCAAAACATAACTGCAAATGAATCTGGAACTAGTGCTACATGGAGAGCAAGAATATTATCAAAGAACTCTGCTGCGAATAAGGCAGCATTTTTGGGAGTATATACTACTTCTCCTGGTGTCTTTGCTCATAATCATGCATTAAATGCGTGGGCAGATTTGTATGTTAATACCACTAATGGTTCATCTGATGGTGGGAATGTTATTCTTGCTGGTAGTGGTAATGCTTTAATAGGTTCTGCGACCCCTACAGGAACCGCATCACAACCACTTCAAGTTACTGGTGGTGCTTACTTTAGTGGATTTGTTGGTATGGGAGTACCAGCTCCATCATCAAAACTTGAAATTGGTGGCAATTTATCTGCAGCATCTTGGGGTACTAATGGTATTGCTTTTGATTCTGTTGCTTCCACATATACTAACAGTAGTACAGGTGCTGGATTGACAGTAACAACTCAAGTTGCTAATACTTTTGGAAGACCAACTTTTGCATCTTCAAATGCTATTACAGTAACTAATGCTGCTACTGTTTATATTAATAACTCTCCAGCAGCAGGTACAAATACAACAATAACTGATGCATATTCACTATTTTGTGATGGTGGTGCTGCCAGAATTGACTCTGGACTTACTTTAACTGGTGGAATAGCACCATCAAGAGGTGCTATTACAACTCTCCCAACTACACCAACAACTGGTGGTAGTGGATATGCTCCTACTAGTGGAACGCAAACTTATACAAATGTTGTCCTAACTGGAGGTCGTGGTACTGGAGCACTTGCTACTTTAGTAGTTACCAACGGTGTTGTTACTTCATGCACATTGACAAACTCAGGTAGTTTTTATTCTACAGGAGATATTCTTAGTGCTACATCAGTAGTTGGTGGATTTGGAAACGGTACTGGATCTGGATTTACTAATACTGTTGGTGCAGTAAGATCAGTTGATTTACAAATTTATAGTTCTGTTCCGAGAATTAGACTTGGTTCTAATAGCACTAGTGTTAATTCTACAACTGAACTTGGATCTATTAATTTTAGTTGTCAAGATGACAATTCCTTCGGTAGGGGAGATAAAGTTCAACTTCGTGCAGTGGCAGAAGGAGGTAGTGGAGGAGGAAGATTAGAGTTATGGACTTCTGCAAGTGGTGCAGAACCAACTTTAGGATTTGTATTTGGTGGTAATAATGACTTCAGACTTTATAATTCTGCTGGTACTTTTTATCATACATTTAGCAATAATCCAACTGCCAACAGAACAATTACTTTACCCGATGCAAATATATCATTTGCTAATGCATTCACTACGTCTGGCGCTTTTCCTCTAACATTAACAACTACCGCATCAACCAACGTAACTTTACCCATTACAGGCACTTTAGCAACATTAGGTGGTGCAGAAACATTTACTGGTGTTAAAACTTTTGATGCAATTCCTGCATTCAATGGTGGAACTTCAGCTACTTCTGCTCCATTTACTGTTGATAGTACTTTCCTTGTAACTAACTTAAATGCTGATTTACTTGATGGACTTAATAGTGCAACAGCAAACACGGCATCAACGATAGTAGCAAGAGACGCTTCTGGAAACTTTAGTGCTGGCACTATTACTGCTGCATTAAGTGGTAATGCAACTACTGCAACAAATCTTTCAAATAGTGGCACAGTAACCCTTGCAACAGCAACAGAATCAAACTCAATTTATATTACACAACCATCATACACAACAGATCAACCAGTTAAACTATTAAACTTTGATTGGTATGGAAATATTTGGTCTCTTGGAAATATCAGAAGTGGTTCTACTCCTTCTAATGGTTTTGGTGTTTATTCAAGTGGAACTGAAAGAGCAAGATTTACTACTAGTGGATTGACAGTTGGCGGAACAGTAACCGGCAGTAGTATCATAAGATCTGGAGGAACTTCATCCCAATTCTTAAAAGCAGATGGTTCAGTAGATTCTAATACTTATATTACTTCTGCATCAGTAGGAAATGGTACTCTAACTCTTGGTGTTTCTGGAACTGGTTTAAGTGGTTCTGCATCTTTTACTGCAAATCAAAGTGGTAATACGACATTCACTGTAACTTCTAATGCTACTAGTGCTAATACTGTATCCACAATAGTAGCAAGAGATGGTTCAGGAAACTTTAGTGCGGGTACGATTACTGCTACATTAAGTGGTAACGCTACTAGTGCTGGTTCTGTAACTAATTCGGTTACATTTAACAATGGTGGATCAGGAGATGCTTCTGGCACAACCTTTAATGGTTCTGCTGCTAGAACTATTTCGCATAATACTTTAGGAGCATCACCTTTAGCAGGTTCCACTAGTTTAACAACAACTGGCACTGTAACTACTGGTACTTGGTCTGCTTCTTTTGGTGCTGTTTCTGGTGCCAACTTAACTTCATTAAATGCATCAAACCTAGGTTCGGGAACAGTTCCAACAGCAAGATTAGGTTCTGGTACTGCTAATAATACAACTTATTTAAGAGGTGATCAAACTTGGGCAGCACTTCCCGCAACTGGAGTCACAATAAGTGATGATACAACTACAAATGCTACGAGATATCCAGTTTTTGAAGATGCTACGTCAGGAAATGCTACATCTATGCAAGTTTCTTCGACAAAACTTCAATTCAATCCATCAACAGGAACATTATCCGCTACTATATTCACATCACTTTCTGATTTGACACAAAAGAAAAATATACAGAAAATATCTAATTCCACAACTTTAATCAAACAAATTAGTGGTGTAAGATTTAACTGGAAAGATAACGATGAGTTATCTGCTGGTGTAATCGCACAAGAAGTCGAAGAAATAATGCCAGAGATCGTTCATACTGATAGTGAAGGTATTAAGTCGGTCAATTATAATGGTATTATTGGTCTTCTAGTTGAAGCAATTAAAGAACAACAAGTTCGTATCGAAGAGTTGGAGAGAAAGTTAAATGCCTAATCAGTTTTTCTCCCCAGAAGGAGATTTAGAGAATTATTTTGTAACTGAGTATTGGTTGATAGACCAGTATGTTGGTGATGAGTTATGGAATTGGGGTTCTGGTAATGATGGAAGACTTGGAAACGGAGCAACAACAGGTAATATAAGTACTCCAATCACCACATTTGCTGGAGGAACCAATTGGAAACAAGTAAGTTGTGGTAGTCGTCATATAGCAGCAATCAAAACCGATGGAACCTTATGGACTTGGGGTTATGGTGGTAATGGAAGACTTGGAACCAACGATACAACCAATAGATCCACTCCAGTCACCACATTCGCTGGAGGAACCAACTGGAAACTAGTGAGTTCCGGAGGTTATTTTACTGCAGCAATCAAGACTGATGGAACCTTATGGACTTGGGGTCTTGGTACTAGTGGAAGACTTGGGAACGGAGTAACAACAGGCAACATAAGTACTCCAGTCACCACATTTGCTGGAGGAAACAACTGGAAACAAGTTGCTTGTCTTTCTCATATAGCAGCAATCAAAACTGATGGAACCTTATGGACTTGGGGTGCTGGTACTAATGGAATACTTGGAAACGCACAAACAACCAATAGATCCACTCCAGTCACCGTATTTGGTGGAGGAACTAATTGGAAACAAGTAAGTTGTGGAACCAATCATACTGCAGCAGTCAAAACTGATGGAACTTTATGGACTTGGGGTAGTCCAAATTATGGAAGAATGGGAATACTTGCATCGTCGGGTCTTAGGAGTACTCCAGTTACTACATTCGCTGGAGAAACTAATTGGAAACAAGTAACTTGTAATGATAGGCATACCGCAGCAGTCAAAACTGATGGAACTTTATGGACTTGGGGTTATACAAGTGCGGGGCAACTTGGAAACGGAGTACGAACCGCAGGCGAAAGAATCACTCCAATAACAACATTTGCTGGAGGAACCAACTGGAAACAAGTTTCTTGTGGGTCGCAGCATACAGTAGCAACCAAAACCGATGGAACCTTATGGGCTTGGGGTAATGGTGGTAATGGAAGACTTGGAAACACAACAGTAACTCTGGATATATCCACTCCAGTCACCACATTTGCTGGAGGAACCAACTGGAAACAGGTTACTACTGGGGGCACTCATACAGCAGCAGTCTTTTCCGGAACCACACCAGACCTTCCAATCTCATAAATACCTAAAAAAACATAATGGAAATCGCGCTGATTCATAACAACTCATTAGAACTTGGTCCAATGGGATTTAATGTGAAATACATTAATGCCGATTTAGAAGACCTTGAAGTAGAAGAAAGAATCTCTCCGCAAAGTTATACGGACCTTCCAATTCATTTTAGTGATGGTCTTACACATCTTCTACCAATTGAAAAAGTAATTCCAGAAAATGACCCAAAGTATCATAATATTGGAAATCTTACTTGGGAAATCATTGAAGAAGATGGTACTCCAGTTAAAGTTAGATTTACTTATGCAATTGGAAATAAGACTCTAGAAGAAGTTAAAGCACTTCGTAAGCAAGAAGTTGCTCCTTACCGAAGAGAAAAAGAAAACACAACAATTACTCTAGATATTAATGGTACTTCAGTTCAAGTATCAACCTCAAGAGAAGAAAGAGTATTGCTTGCAAGTAAGTTAAGTGCAGCACCAGCATCTTGCAATTATAAGTTCTTGAGTGGTTGGTTAGAAGTTAACACAGAAAATCTTCAGTATATTGTGAGTGAAATTGATAAGGTAGTTCAAGCAGCATTTGATTGGGAACTTGCAAAACTTCAAGAGATTGATGCTTGTGAGACCATTGATGAAGTTTATGGTGTGATTGTGAGAGAACTTCCAGAAGAAATTCAACTACCAGTAGCATAGTAAAATGAGTTCCATAAGAGTTACCACTAACTTTAAAGATAATTTTGGAACTGACCTTGGTACTAAATTAATCACCAAAGATTATTTGATGAGTGTTTATCCAGGCATTGCCCAAGAAATTGGAAAGACTCCGGAGTTGTGGGTTTGGGGTGCTAATACTAGCGTAGAACTTGGAATTAATGCCACGGGCAGCAGATCAACTCCAGTCACAACATTTGCTGGTGGAACTAATTGGAAACAAGTAAGCACTAGAAATGCTCACACAGCAGCAATCAAAACCGATGGAACCTTATGGGTTTGGGGGAGCAATAGTAGCTCCCAATTAGGAATCAACGCTACTGGTAATATATCCACTCCAGTAACAACATTTGCTGGAGGAACCAACTGGAAAGAAGTTTCATGTGGTTATTTTCATACTGCCGCAATCAAAACCGATGGAACCTTATGGGTTTGGGGGAATAATAATAACTCACAATTAGGAATTAATGCCACTGCTGGCAACAGATCAACTCCAGTCACCACATTTGCAGGAGGAACCAACTGGAAACAAATTTCTGGGGGACGGTTGCATAGTGCCGCAATCAAAACTGACGGAACATTATGGGTTTGGGGACGCAATTCTTTTGGGGCATTAGGAACTAATGATATAATAATGAAATCAACTCCAGTTACCACATTCGCCGGAGGAACCAACTGGAAACAAGTTTCTTCTGGTGGTCCGGCAGACACAACTGGACATACTGCAGCAATCAAAACCGATGGAACCTTATGGACTTGGGGTGGTAATGGCAATGGACAACTTGGAACCAATGATGCTAATGGTAGATCTACTCCAATCACCACACTTGTAGGAGGAAACAACTGGAAACAGGTAAGTATCGCTGATTCTTATACTACATCGATTAAAAATGATGGCACTCTATGGGTTTGGGGATATAATTTTAATGGGCAGTTGGGGATTAATCAAACAACGGATAGATCTACTCCCGTCACTACATTTTCTGGAGGAACTAACTGGAAACAAGTTAATGCGGTAAATATTCATGCATCAGCAATCAAAACTGACGGGACATTGTGGCTTTGGGGGTCTGGTGGGAGTGGAAGACTTGGAGTCAATGATACAACCCAAAGAAACACTCCAGTCACCACAATTGCGGGAGGAAATAACTGGAAGCAGGTAAATATTGGATTTTCTTATACAACAGCAATCGAATCCGCAGACTTTATCTAAATACAAAATATACATTATCATAATACAATGAATCCCCTTGAGTTGGTTACAAAGACTTTATATTCTTTTGAAGAAAAAGAACTTACAACACAAGTTCTTCGAGCATTTGGAAAGAGAGCAGAAACTTTTGAGCAATATAATGATGTTGCTAAGATTTTCTTTGAGATTAAAGATTTCTCAAATGCTATAATTTATGGTGAGAAAGCATTAAAACTTGCAAAATCAAAAGAAGAACTTTATATTACAACTAAAAATCTTATCAATGCTTATAACCAAAATAACTATCCAGATAAAGCACTAACTCAAATCTCAAAAATCAAATCACAAAATCCTCAAGATACTGAACTACTCCTTGAGGAAACTTTTGCTTATTCTGCACTCAATCAAAAAGAGAAATCAGAAAAACTGTTATTTAATCTTATTCAAAAGAAACTACCAGAAGAAATTGAAAGAAAGGCATATCATAACTTATCAGGTCATTACTTTAGAAAGGATGATATTCGTACTGGACTTCAACACTTTCTCAAAGCAGGAGAGGTTGAGGCATATAAAAATAGAAAACTTCCAGAGTTTGAAAAGTGGGATGGAACTGTAACTCCAGGAAGAACTGTAATTATTGATAATCAATGTGGTGCTGGTGATGAGGTGATTCATATCAGGTTTATGAAGCATCTCAAAGATTTGGGAATGAAACCAGTCTGGACTACAACACGAAGAGACTTGCAAAAAATCTTTCAATACAATGGATTTGAAGTTGAGTGTGTTTGGGATAAACCAGAATTACCAAAAGATGCTTGTTGGGTTTATGGTCTTGCTCTTCCTTACTATCTCAATCTTAAGGTAGAAGATTTAGGACAAACCCCATATATTAAACCACTGACAGAAAAAGAAGAACAATATTCATATCTACAAGAAGACAAAAAGTTTAAAATTGGTATGTTCTGGAACTCTGGTTCTGGATTTGAACAAGCACATTTTCGTTCAGTGAATGCTGATGGTTTGTTTGATGTTGTTTCAAAAACAAATGCATCACTATATTCACTTCAACTACCAGACGAACAACCACCAGAAGGTTATGATGTAAAAACATTCAACATTCCAAATCGTGATTTTACAGATACATTCTCCATCGTATCTCAAATGGATTTGGTGATTACATCTTGTACTTCTATTGCACACATTGCAGCATCAATGGGCAAAGAAGTTTGTGTCTTTGTACCAATTATGGAATACTACCTATGGACAAGTTCTACTGGTAAGTCTTGGTGGTATGGAGATAATGTTCACCTCTTTAAGCAAAAGAGACCAAGAAACTGGGATGAACCACTGAAGCAACTAGGAGAGTTTTTGAATGATAGAGGAATATAACCTTTCTTTTCTCAATCTAAATGCCATCAAGAGCAAACTTCTGGAAATAGAAACTGCTTCTCACGGTCTTGTAACTAAAGGTACTTCCACTTACAATCACGGAATGCCTACTTTAATGTATCCAGAACTGACTGGATTGAGAAATATCATAAAACAATATGTTAGATTGTATTGTAATAAGTATGAGATTCCACCTCTAAAGTTTATCAATAGTTGGTTTAATATCTCACAACCAGGAAATAAACTCAAGGCACATAAACACGAAGAGAGTATCGTGAGTGGAGCATTTTATATTTCTGGAAGTACTCCACTCATTTTTCCAGAAACATCAATCAAACCTTATCCTGGATTATTAGTTATTTTCTCAAGTGATTTGGTTCATTATACAGAAGAAGAAACAGAAGAAAGAATTATTATTAGTTTTAATACGGATTACCTATGAAGTTTTTATTTTTAGTTGGTTCAGCACTTAAACACTTCCAAGAAGATAAGTTCAGTGCTTATGATGAAGAACAAAGGTTTCAGCAAACATTAGAAACGATTGAGTGCATTCGTAAGAAAGTTCCAGGGTCTTATGTTGTTTTATTTGAGTGTTCATCCAGACCGATTGATGAAAAACAAAAAGACATTCTTAAAGAAAAAGCAGACTTGTTTTTAGAGTTTTGTGAGGAACCAGTTCTAAAACAAATCTATGAGAATCTTGAGAAAAGACCAGAACTGATTACTTATGGTAAATCACTTCTAGAAACAAGAGGATTATTAAATACTCTTTATGTAATCAAAAAACATAATCTATTCAGTGATAGTCAAAGAGTTTTTAAACTTACTGGTAGATACTTATTGAACGATGATTTTGATATAAAAGATTATCAAAGTAAGTTTTTAGAGAGCAAATATGTTCTAAAAAGATACGAGTATCTTCCACAAGAAGCAGAAAACTATGATGAAAAAGAACTTGAGAATGTTTATGCATACCTGTATGGAGCAAAGGGTATGATGAATACTGGTCTTTGGTCTTTTGATAGAATGTTATTTAATGAAACAGTTGAGGCACTTGAAAAGGCATTTATCTATATGGAAAAGATGATGCAATACACTTCAGGAACTGATGTAGAACATTCACTTTATCGGTTTATTAGTAAGGACAACATTATTACCATTCCAAATCTTGGTCTCACAATGGTTAAAGGAATGTCTGGTGAAAATGGCGGAGTGTATCATACATGAAACTAGCAATCTTTTATCACATTGCCCAAATAGGTTTAGGTGCCTTCGTTTATCAGCAACAATTGCATAGGTTATATACTTCAGGTCTTGTCAAAGATGCATCTCATATCCACTTTGGAGTGAATGGAGATCAGGAATTATTCAATCTACCAGAAAAATCTGTCATAAAAAGAAACTATAATTGGAAAGAAGAAACTGAAACCTTAATAGCATTAAAAAATTTCTGCAAAGAAAATTCAGACTATAAAGTTCTTTATTTTCATATGAAAGGTCTTACGCACCAATGTATGAATGGAGAATCGTGGAGATTGATGATGGAATACTTTGTGGTTGATAAATGGAAAGAGTGTGTAGAATACTTGAATGATTATGATGCCGTTGGAAGTAATCTTAAAATTTTAGGACCAACAACTTGGAGTGATGGAACACAAACTTGGGAGAAAGCAGGAACCCAACATTTCGTAGGAAACTTCTGGTGGGCAAATGCTTCTTATGTAAATACTTTGGATGATAAGTTTTTAGAAAGTGATTTTAGATTGGATAGAGAATTCTGGATTGGTAGTGGTGATGGGAAAATGAAATCTTTATATCAACCAGAAGACCACGAACCTTATACCTATTATTACAAGGAGGAAGATTATGTTTCGTGAATGTGGAGAATGCACTGCTTGTTGTACTTGGTTGATTGGTGATTCTTTTGCTTGGGAGTTTGGAGTAGGAAAATCTTGTAAATTCCTGGAATGTAATGGTTGTGGAGTTCATAAGGCACGACCAGAAAGTTGTAGAGATTATCAGTGTGCTTGGACGCAACATTTACTTCCAGAAGAAATGAGACCTGATAAGTGTGATGTACTTGTTTCTGTGGAAGGAGGTGTAGATAGACAATATTTAAAGGTTCTTCCAATAAATAATAAAGAAATGAATTCCGAAGTTAGGCAATATCTTCAAAACTGGAGTGAAAAAATGAATACCCCAGTTGTTTTTGTAGAAACTCCTCCACCATAAAATAAATGCCAGTATTCTATAATTTTACTCAAGATGGATTAACTTATAGTTTTGATGATATTTTTGTTCCTGCTGATTTGTTTCGTGAAGGGAATTTATTTACTTGGGGTGCTGGTTCCAATGGAGCATTAGGAAACGCATCAACAACCGATAGATCCACTCCAGTCACCACATTCGCTGGAGGAGCCAATTGGAAACAAATTTCTCTCGGAGACTTGGACACAGTAGCAATCAAAACCGATGGAACCTTATGGACTTGGGGTGCTGGTGATTATGGGGTACTCGGAAACAACCAAACAACCAATAAATCTACTCCAGTCACAACATTTGCTGGAGGAAATAACTGGAAACAGGTTGCGTGCGGAAGACATCATATGGCAGCAATCAAAACGGACGGAACCTTATGGACTTGGGGTCGTGTAGTTTATGGAGCACTTGGAAACGCATCAACATTTATCAATAGAACCACTGAAGTAACCACATTTGCTGGAGGAACCAACTGGAAACAAGTTTCTTGTTCTGGCAGAAGTACAGCAGCAATCAAGACTGATGGAACATTATGGACTTGGGGTTCTGGAACTTCGGGACGACTTGGGAACGGAGTAACAACAGGCACTATATCCACTCCAGTCACCACATTCGCTGGAGGAACCAACTGGAAACAAGTTGATTGTGGATATAGTCACGTAGCAGCAATCAAAACTGATGGGACCTTATGGACTTGGGGTATTGGTTCTAATGGAATACTTGGAAACAACCAAACAACCAATAAATCTACTCCAGTCACAACATTTGCTGGAGGAACCGACTGGAAACAGGCTTCTGCTGGACAATTTAATGTTGCAGCAATCAAAACTGATGGAACTCTATGGATTTGGGGCAGTGGTAATAATCTTGGAACCAATGATATAACTACAAGATCCACTCCAGTTACAACATTTGCTGGAGGAAATAATTGGAAACAAGTAAGTTCTGGAGAGGGTGCTACAGCAGCAATCAAAACTGATGGGACCTTATGGATTTGGGGTTCTGGCACTAGGGGGACACTTGGAACCAATGATACAACCTCTAGATCCACTCCAGTCACCACATTTGCCGGAAGAAACGACTGGAAACAAGTAAGTGTGGGAAAAAATACTGCAGGAACAGTTCCTACAGCAGCACTCACATACATCGACCCTGTTATATAATACATAATAAGAAAGCAATAAATTATGAAGACATTATATTTTCTTGGAGGACTTCCAAGAAGTGGTTCTACATTACTTGGGTCACTTCTCAATCAACATCCTGACATTTATGTATCACCAACATCTCCATTGGGTGATGTAGTCACTGATATTGAAAAGTCATTTAATACTTTAGATATTCAATTCACCTTTGACCGCAAGGCAATCTCTTATAATGTCTATAAAGCAGTTCTTGCAAACTTTTATAATCATATTCCAAAATCAACAATTCTAGATAAGCACAGATTTTGGGGAAAGAATCTTGATACAGTCCAAATGTTTCTTTCCAATAAACCAAAGATTGTAGCAACTTATCGTTCTATTCCAGAAGTTCTTACCTCTTATATTTCACTTATAGAAAGAACAAAGCACGAAGAAAATTTTATTGATAATCATTTAAGAAAAGATAATCTACTAATTACAAATAACAATCGTGCAGAATATATTTGGAGATATTATGTTGCTCCTTCTTATGAATCAATGATTTATGGTCTCAACAAATATCCTGATTGGGTCCATTTAGTTGAATATAATTCTCTTGTAAATAATCCAGAAGAAGAACTGAATAAAATATATAATTTCCTAGAAATTCCATCTCATACAAATACTTTTAATAATATTGAAAATGCTTGTGGAGAACAGAAAGACGACCAATGGGGACTTAAAGGTCTTCACGATATTCGTCCAAATCTTGCTAAAATCTCACAAAATCCTATTGATGTAATAGGAGAAGAAAATGTAAAACTTTATTCTAAGTTTGATATATGAAAACTCATTTGTTAGTTGTCGTCCAGACTCATTCAAAAGGAAACAGAGATAAAGATTCTGGAAGATATTGTGAAGCACCAAAGATTGAAGTATCCTCAAGATGTATTTTTTCTTTGATTGATAGTCTTAATTATGCTCAAGAACATTATCCAGATTATGAGATTGAACTCCAAATCTTTGATGACCATTCGGACCAAGAGTTTTTAGATATTCTACAAAAACTTATCACCATCGCAAAGTTTAAAACTAATCTAACTCATCTTGAGACTTATGGTATTATGCCATCTATTTTGAGATGTTACGAACACGGAAGAGATTATGGAAAGGAGTGGGTATATTTCGTCCAAGATGATTTTCTTCATCAACAAAACTCTGTGGAACTGATGATACACGCAATCAATCAGTTTAGTTGCAATTTAGGTTCTCCTGCAAGCATCTTTCCATTTAATAAACCAGCAGAGTATCACGATGCAGAAAACACTGCTGTTCCTTGCCACATCGTAGTGTCAAAGGACAGATATTGGAGAACCAATTTTCACGTAGCAGTGACTTTAATGACTCATATAAGTATTATAAAAAAACATTGGGATTTATTCCACAAAATGGGAACCAGTGAAGTGAGTGAAACAATGGAAATGGATAGTATTTGTAAGGTTTATTATGAAAGAGGACACTTTTGCTTTACCCCAATTCCATCACTTGCATTGCATATGCAAGGAGAGTATGATAGAGATTTCTTTATTGATTGGAAATCTTGGTGGAATGAATATGATTTGGAGAAACTAAATGACAAAAATTAATGTATATTTAAGGCACTGTTATTATTCTAAAATTCAAGAGAGTCCTGGAAAACAAAGACCATCTTGGTGGGATAAAGAAAAGGTATTCCAAAACTTCAAGAATACTCTCAATCCAGAAACCACAAACTACACAATCATTTATGACGAACATTATGGAAAGATAGAAGATACTTTCCTAGCACAAGAAAAGAATGTTTGTACAATTAATTGTGGTGGAGAAGCAAAGAGTTTTATTGAAACTTTGAAGTACATTACCACACAGGACCATTCTCAAGATGACATCATCTATTTCTTGGAAGATGATTATATTCATCAACCAGGGTGGGGTAAAGTTCTTTTAGAGGCATTTACTCTTCCAGTCTCTTATGCGACCTTGTACGATCATAGAGATAAGTATGGTGAGTATTATGCAGAGTTTCGCACTAAAGTTTTATTCACAGATTCTTGTCATTGGATGGCAACACCTTCCACAACAAATACATTTGCAGTGAAGTATTCAACTCTTGTAGAGGACTTTTATACGCACACTAAATATTCTACAGGTGTGGAACCTTCTGCGGACCACCAAAAATTTCTAGAATTAGCGCAGAGAGGAAGAGTTTTAATATCATCACTTCCTGGTTATTCTACACATTGTCAGTCAGATTTATTGTCTCCTTGTATTGATTGGAAAAAGTTTTTATGAAACATCATCCCGTAATTGAAACTGAATATTTTAAAATTGTTAAAGGAGTTGTAGATGGTCTTCGTAAATCTGGAATGACCGAAGCAGGTTCTGGATATTGTTTAAGTATGAGTGATATTGTACTTAAACTTTTGCATAAGGAAGGAATTAAAGCAAGATTGGTAGAGTGTAACCTAATGGTAACACTTAAGAATCCCCCTGGATTGTTTTTAATGGGTTATCCAGGATTCAATCAAAATAATTATACTGCTGATAAAATGTTACAAACGCATATTGTTTGCATCACTGAAACAGAAATTCCCATTTTGATTGATGCAAGTGTTTCTCATATTGATAAAAGTATTCCTTATATCTGTGCGCCTCTTCTAAAAAATTATGACCACGCAAATATTTCAGAATATGATTTTGAAACCAGTACTTGGACTTATACTGAAAAAGAAGATACTGACATAGAACTACCAAAACTTCATCAAAAAAGTATCTTGGATAGAATTAAAAAAGATACTGATATTCAAAAACAAATAAATTTTATTAGAAATTTTATGTTTGTGTTGCTTTCAGTATCAACATTAAATTTAATTCGCGGTACATATGACTTTTATCAAACTTTTGTAAATCCTTACAATGGTTGGGGTCCCAATAAAGTAGAAATTATACAAAATAAATGATTCAAACTATGAATTGGAAAGATGTTGAAGGTTATTTTTCATATACTAACCTTTATGATATAGCACTTAAGCACTGCCCAGACAATGCAACCTTTGTAGAGGTTGGTTCTTGGATGGGTAGGTCTACTTGTTATATGGGAGAACAAATTAAAAAGTCTTCCAAGAACATTAAGTTTTATGCTGTTGATACTTGGGCTGGCAGTGAAGAACTCGATCACAAAAATGCCATAGATAGATTAAAAAAATATGATTTTACTTTATTTGAAGTCTTTAAATATCATCTATCAGAATGTGGTGTAGGCAATTATGTAACTCCACTCCAAACAACAAGCCTAGAAGCAGCGAAACAATTTGAAGATAATAGTCTTGATTTCGTTCACATTGATGCTTCCCACGATTATGACAATGTTCTAGCAGATATTCGTGCTTGGTATCCAAAAGTTAAACCAGGTGGATTTATCACTGGCGATGATTATGTTTCATGTTGGGGTGGAGTTATTCAGGCAGTTAAAGAATATTTTACGGGAAAATCGGTTGTATTATTAGATCGTCAAGATGGTACGATTTCTAAAGTATGGTTACATCAAAAACAAGGAGAAAAAATGGAAGTAACACTTTATGCTATTGCAAAAAATGAAGGGAAGAATGTAGAGAAGTTTATTGAAACTTCAAAGAAGTTTTCTCATACCGTTGTAGTTGATACTGGAAGCACTGATAGAACAGTAGAACTACTTAAAGAAGCAGGTATTGAAGTTCACGAACATCCTCAAACCAGAGATGAGTTTGATTTTTCAGTAGCAAGAAATCAATCACTCTCTTATGTAAAAACTGATTGGGCTTTCTCCCTAGATTTTAATGAAGAAGTAGATGAGTTCTTTCCAGAAGGTCTTGAAGTAATCTCTGGAGAGTTTGTTGCATTTAATCACGAACGATATGATAAAGTTGGAGAGGAAGAACCAACTCTAGGACAAGCATCATATGTTCGTTTTCATAGAACTAAAAACTATACTTGGGTAAATGCGGTTCATGAAACTCCAGTGTTTCTTCCAACAGAAGAGCATCTTGAAGAGGTTGCGGTAGATACAACAATTAAGATTACAAAAACTATTCAACCGAGTATTGATAAGCAACTATTCTATCTCTCAATTTGTGAAAGAGAGTATCAAAACAATCCAGAAAATTCATATTATATCTGGTTTATCTTCAAGCATTATTTTGAGGTAAAGAACTTCCAAAAAGCATTAGAGATGGGTCAAGAGTATCTTAATGTTTCTAAAGCATACCTTGACCCCCAGAGAATTGATGTGTTTATTATGTCTAGTATTGCTTTAGTGAATCTTCAAAATATTCAACAAGCATCCAATTATGCTTTCCATGCTGTAAGTGAGGCAATGAATATTGGCGGAAATGCCATGGGTAATGCATTCACTCACCTTTTAAAAATCGGCCAACTCACACAAAATCCAAA